>Ga0190272_10000379_pt1 | contig 24358 bp, 16 predicted proteins | sample Popmic504T_FD_133746 | JGI IMG/M metagenome (GOLD analysis project Ga0190272, IMG submission 133746) | Populus adjacent soil microbial communities from riparian zone of Shoshone River, Wyoming, USA - 504 T | ecosystem: Environmental > Terrestrial > Soil > Riparian zone | place: USA: Wyoming... | reverse complement strand
GGCACGGCCACCGCGATCGACAACAACGACTTCGTTAACGGCTGGGTGATGGCTACCAACTGAGCTCCTCACCGGCTCGCGCTCGATTCCGGGCGCGAGCCGGAAGCTCGCTCCACTTTTGACTCGTTCCAAAAAGACCAAGGAGAATCAATGAAGTCATTCCGCAGACACCTCACGTACGCCAACGTGATGTCCTCGCTCGCCGTCTTCCTGCTGCTAGGAGGCGGAATGGCGGTCGCGGCCGGCGGGCTCGGCAAAAACACCGTCGGCACCAAACAGCTGAAGAAAAACGCCGTCACGGCGGAGAAAGTTAAAGACGGCTCGCTGCTGGGGGCGGACTTCGCGGCCGGGCAGTTGCCGGCGGGACCGGCAGGGCCCGCGGGGGCTAAAGGTGCCACCGGGGCGACCGGTCCTGCTGGGGCGACCGGCCCCTCCGGCTCCGTGGCCAACAGTGTCACCAGCGCCAGCGTCCTCGACGACACCGCGCCGGGCGGTGGCTTGAACAGCGAAGACTTCGCCAGCAACTCGGTCGACTTCGCGGAGATCAAAACGGACGCGGTGCAGGCGACCGAGATCGCCGACAACTCGATCGACGCCGGTGAGATCGTCGACTTCGGCCTCAGCAACGAGGACGTCGGCGTGCTGTTCGCCGAGGTCGCTGCCACCGGAACCCTCGACAACTCGAGCGGCGGCGTAACCTCCGAAAAAATGGCCGGCTTTACCGGCAACTACGAGGTCGACTTCGGCCGCAACATCACGTCCTGCACCTCCGTCGCCACGGTCGGCCCGTCGGGCGGCGGCTCGGCGACCGGCGAGATCAACGTTGCCGACCGCGGCGGCAATGCGGAGGCCGTCTTTGTCGACACCAACGACAGCACCGGCGCGGCAGTCGACAAACCGTTCCGCCTGATAGTCGTCTGCTAACGGGCGTTTAGACCATGCGCGCAGCATGGGCGGAGGTCAGCTCGCCACTGGCCTCCGCCTCGCTGCGCTTCGCCTGCCGAGGAGGGCCCACTTCTTTGGCACGTTTGACACATACCCGTTTCGCCTGAGAGTCTTGCGGAGGGGGGATGTTGACTATTCGCGGGCGAGGCGCCACCTGTCGTCCACTTACCAAGGAGATCCATGAAATCGTTTCGCAGACACCTCACGTATTCCAACGTGATGTCCTCGCTCGCCGTCTTCCTGCTGCTAGGAGGCGGAATGGCGGTCGCGGCCGGCGGGCTCGGCAAAAACACCGTCGGCACCAAGCAGCTGAAGAAAAACGCCGTCACGGCGGAGAAAGTTAAAGACGGCTCGCTGCTGGGGGCTGATTTCGCGGCCGGGCAGTTGCCGGCGGGGCCGGCAGGGCCCGCGGGGTCGGCAGGGGCGAAAGGCGCCACCGGGGCAACGGGCGCCGCTGGGGTAGTCGGACCGAACAGCGTGAACAGCGCTAACGTGATCGATGAGAGCCTCACCTCGGCGGACCTGGGCCTGGACTCGGTCGCCGCCTCGGAGATCGTCAACGACAGCGTCGGCAGCGCCGAGATCGCCCCCGGTATCGTCGGAGCCGACGAGCTCGACACCGTCCACGAGCACCTCGGGCCGGCAACGAGCATCACCACCGACCCTACGGCGCACGACGGCTCCTACACGCTCTCGACGGCGGAAGTGGAATGCGGGGTCAACGAGGATCTGCTCAGCGTGTCCGTCGATTGGACCGCTACGGGCGGCCACAACGAGCGGATGTTCGTGGGTGTCTCGAAAATCGACCGCACCACCGATCCCGAACACGATACGGCGACGGTCGAGGTCAGTTACGACGGCGGCGCGACCACGGCGACGTGGACGCCGGTGGCTACCTGCATTTTCTAGGCCGGGTTGGAGTACTGAGCGGCAGGCACGAGGGCCGGGCGAAAGCCCGGCCCTCTGCTGTTCAGACCATTCGTAGGGCGTGCTTCGGCTCGAGCTCGCCCGCCGCCTCCGCCTCGTCGCGTCGGGCCCAGCGGTTGAGCTCGCGGCGGGCCAGCACCATCTTGTGGACCTCGTCGGGGCCGTCGGCGAGGCGCAGCATGCGGCTGAAGCGCCAGAGGGCGGCAAGGGGGGTGTCGTCGGTCATGCCCAGCGAGCCGTGGATCTGGATCGCCCGGTCGAGCACGTCCATCACCATGTTGGCGGCAACGACCTTGATCGCCGAGATCGTCTGCCTGGCGGCGCGCTTGCCCTCGGTGTCCATCTTCCAGGCGGCGTAGAGGGTCAGCAGCCGGGCCTGGTCGATCTCCATCCGCGAGGTCGCGATCGCCTCCTGGACGAACTGCTTGTCGGCCAGCGGCCCGCCGAAGGCGACCCGCTCGTTGGCCCGCCGGCACATCATCTCGTGGGCACGCTCGGCGGTCCCGATCGCCCGCATGCAGTGGTGGATGCGCCCCGGCCCGAGCCGGTCCTGGGCGATCGCGAAGCCGGCGCCGCGCTCGCCGAGCAGGCTCTCCTTCGGCACCCGGCAGCTTTCGTAGCGGATCTCGCAGTGGCCAGGCCCCTTGTCGTGGCCCATCACCGAGATCGGCCGCACCAGGTTGAAGCCGGGAGTATCGGTGGGGACGCAGATCATCGAGGCGCGGGCGTAAGGAGGGGCGTCGGGGTCGGTGACGACCATCGCGATCGCAAGGTCGGCCCCCACCGCGCCGGAGGTGAACCACTTGTGGCCGTCGACGACCCACTCCTCGCCGTCGAGCACGGCGCTCGCCTGCAGCAGGGTTGGGTCGGAGCCGGAGACCTCGGGCTCGGTCATCGAGAAGCATGACCGGATCCGTCCCTCGAGCAGGGGCTCCAGCCAGCGCTGCCGCTGCCCCTCAGTCCCGTGCTCGGCGAGGATCTCCATGTTTCCGGTGTCGGGCGCCGAGCAGTTGAAGGACATCGGCGCCACCACCGGGCTGCGCCCCATCTCCTCGCAGAGCAGCCCGTACTCCCAGTTGCTCAGCCCGGGGCCGAAGCGCTCGTCGGGCATGAACAGGTTCCAGAGCCCCTCCGCCTTGGCCTTCTCGCGCACCTCGACCAGTCCGGCCGGGTAGGGCACGCCGGGCGCCACCTCCGCGTCGAGCGCCTCCATCAGCTCGCGCTCGCGCGGATAGACCTCGGCGTCCATGAAGTCGAGGACACGCTCGCGCAGGGCGCTGACCTGGGGGGTGGGGGTGAAGTCCATGCTCTCTCCTAGCTGTCAGAAGTAACCCGCATACCGGTGAAATTCTTTTCAACGCTCGCAGCCGTTCATCTAGGGTTGGACGAGCGTGACGCCGACAGTATGCCCCGTTATCCCATTTACTAACGTTTGTTAGCATAACTTGGGGATGAGAGAAGAGCTCGGAGTTCGAGCCGGTGCGAGGGACACCCCGACCGTCCTCGAGGTGAAGGGCGTCCGCAAGGCCTTCGGCGCCACCCAGGCCCTCGACGACGTCTCCTTCGAACTCCACCGGGGCAGCATCCACGCTCTGCTGGGCGGCAACGGATCCGGCAAGTCGACCCTGATCAAGCTGATCGCCGGGGTCGAGCCCGCCGACGCCGGCCGGCTCACGCTGCGCGGCTCCGGCGAGGACCTGCGCGGGATGACCCCGGCCCGGGCGCGCGAGGCCGGCCTGCACTTCGTGCACCAGCAGCGCACCACCTTCCCCGAGCTGACCGTGACCGAGAACCTGGCGATCGGGCGCGGCTTCGACACCGGGGCCGGCGGCCGGATCGAGTGGCGCCGCGCCCAGCGCCGCGCCGCCGAGGTCCTGGAGCGCTTCCGGATCGATGCCGACCCGCGCCAGCCCCTGGCCGAGCTCGGCCCGGCGAAGCAGACGATGGTCGCGATCGCCCGCGCCCTCCAGGACCAGGCCGACGCCAGCGAGGGCGTCCTGCTGCTCGACGAGCCGACCGCCTCGCTGCCGGCGCCCGAGGTGAAGCTGCTGCTCGACGCCCTGCGCGGCTATGCCGACGCCGGTCAGGCGATCGTCTACGTCACCCACCGCCTCGAGGAGGTCTTCGCGATCGCCGACCGGGCGACCCTGCTGCGCGACGGCAGGGTGGTGGCGACGGTCGAGCCGCGCTCGCTCGACCACGAGCAGCTGGTCGAGCTGATGATGGGCCGCACGGTCGAGCAGATCGAGCGGCTGCGCGGGCGACCGGAAGGGCGGACGATTCTCGAGGCGAGGGCGATCGGCGCCGGCCCGGTGACGAATCTGGACCTGGGCATCCGCGCCGGCGAGATCGTCGGCCTCGGCGGCCTGATCGGCTCCGGCCGCTCGACCGTGCTGAAGGCGCTGTTCGGGGCGGTCCCGCTGGAGTCGGGCGAGGTCAGGGTCGACGGCGAGCTCCGTCCGGTCCACTCGCCTCCTGCCGCGATGGCGGCCGGCCTCGCCTACGTTCCCGAGGACCGCCAGAAGGACGCCGCCTTCCCCGAGCTGAGCGTCGGCGAGAACCTCTCGCTGACCGTCGTCCCCGACTACTGGCACCGCGGCGTCCTCAACCGCCGCCGCGAGCGCCGCGACGCGCTCGGCCTGTTCGACTCCTTCCTGATCACCGCCGCCTCGGAGGAGGCGCCGCTGCGCTCGCTCTCCGGCGGCAACCAGCAGAAGGTGGTGCTGGCGCGCTGGCTGCGGCGGGCGCCGCGCATCCTCCTGCTCGACGAGCCGACCCAGGGCGTCGACGTCGGCGCCCGCGCCGAGATCTACGAGCTCGTCCACCGCGCCGTCGCCGCCGGGGCCGCCGCCCTGGTCGCCTCTTCGGACTTCGAGGAGCTGGCCCGGCTCTGCGACCGGGTGATCGTGCTGCGCAAGGGCGCCGCTGTGGCCGAGCTGACCGGCGAGGGGCTCGACGCCGACCGGATCGCCCGAGTCGCCAATGCCGAGGTGAAAGTTTGAGCGCCCCGCGCAAGTCGCTGCGCCAGTACTTCGAGGCCTACGCCTTCCTCGGTCTGCTGATCGCCGCCGCGGTCTTCTTCAGCGTCTGGCCCGAGACCGGCGAGACCTTCACCTCGGCCGCCAACCTGCGCACCCTGATCAGCAGCAACTCGGTGATCGCGATCGTCGCGCTCGCCGCCCTGGTGCCGCTGGTCTGTTACGAGTTCGACCTCTCGGTCGGCGCGATCGCCGGCCTCTCCTCGGTCTTCGTCGCCACCGCCCTCGCCGCCGGCACCGCGGTTCCGCTGGCGATCGCCCTCGGGATCGGGCTCGGCGTCCTGGTCGGCGGGATCAACGCGCTGCTGATCACCCGGGTCGGCGTCAACGCGGTGATCACCACCCTCGGCGTCTCGATCATCCTCGCCGGGGTCGTCAACCAGAAGACCAGCGGCCTCTCGGTGACCGGCAGCATCCCGCTCGGCTTCAGCGAATTCGGCTCCAGCAACTGGCTCGGGGTACCGAAGATCGCCTACGTGCTGGCGGTGCTGGCGCTCCTCGTCTACTACCTGCTCGGCCACACGCCCTACGGGCGCTACCTCTATGCCTTCGGCTCCAACCGCGAGGCGGCGCGCCTGGTCGGGGTCCGCACCAAGCTCACCCTGGGGCTGACCTTCGTGATCTCCGGCGCGCTCTGCGGCGCCGCCGGGGTGCTGCAGGTGGCGCGGGCCGGCAGCGCCGACCCCAAGGTGGGGGAGACCTTCACGCTGCCGGCGCTCGCCGCCGCCTTCCTCAGCACCGCGGCGATCAAGCCCGGCCGCTACAACGTGGCCGGCACCCTGGTCGCGATCTTCTTCCTCGCCGTGCTCAACAACGGCCTCAACCTCGCCGGGTCGCCCGAGTACGTCAGCAACTACGTCAACGGGGCGGCGCTGATCGTCGGCGTCGGCCTCGCGGTGCGCCTCGGACGGCGCCAGGAGGTGTGAGCGAGATGGGTGGGATTGGTCGGAAAACCAGCAAGAGCCCGGACAGGGCCAGAGGAGAGTGGAGCAACCAATGAGCGCAAGACAGGTCATACGTCTCGCCGGCCTGGCCGGTGCGGCGATCCTCGCCGCCCTGGTGCTGGCGGCGTGCGGAAGCAGCGACGACGACGGCGGCTCGGACGAAGCGGCGAGCAGCGGCGACGTCGCCAAGTACCAGCAGCAGCTCGACGAGGTCTACGAGGGAACTTACGAGAAGCCGAGCGGCGGTCCGGTCGACCCGCCGCCGGGCAAGAACGTCTGGATCATCTCGACCGGCCAGGAAATCGAGACGGCCCAGAACGCCTCGACGGCGATGGAAGAAGCCGGCGGGGACCTCGATTGGGACGTCACCCTGTTCGACGGGAAGTTCGAATCGAGCCGGCAGATCACCGGGATCGAACAGGCGCTGGCCGACCAGGCCGACGGCATCGTCCTGCTCTACGTCGACTGCGACCCGGTCAAGGCCGCGATCCAGAAGGCCCGCAACGCCGGGGTCGCCGTGGTCGGGATCGAGTCGAAAGACTGCGAGCCCTCGCTGGAGAACCACGTCGTCCTCTATGCGGGCGACGAGGACTTCGCGACCTGGGTCGCGCACGGCTTCGGCGGCACCCAGGCCAAGTGGGTGATCGCCAAGACCAAAGGCCAGGCGAAGACGATCGTCACCGTGCAGACCGACCTCTACACGACCGCGGTCACCTACGACCCCGGCATCACCGACGAGTTCGCGAAGTGCAAGACCTGCGAGATCGTCGACACGATCGAGTTCGTCGGCACCGAATTCGGGCCGCCGCTGCAGCAGAAGATCGAACAGTCGCTGAACAAGAACCCCGACGCCAACTCGTTCATCGGCGCTTACGACGCGGTGCTGACCGGGGGCGGCGGCGCCGCGGCGCTGCGGGCCTCGGGCCGCCTCGGCGAAATCGAGAGCATGGGCGGCGAGGGATCGATCCCGGGGATCGAGATGATCTACGACGACGCCGGGATGGACGCCTGCAGCGGCATCCCGACCGCCTGGGAGGGCTACGGCGCGATCATGGGCCTGGCCCGGGTCTTCGCCGGTCAGGACCCGGACCGCGGTAACAGCGGTATCGGGGCCCAGGCCTGCGACCGGGAGCACAACCTCCCGCCCAAGGGCGAGTCCTACGAGGCCCCGATCGACTACGTGGCCGAGTACAACGAGCTCTGGGAGGTCGAGTAGCTCAGTGTCGTGGCCGCCGTCCGCATGACCCGGTGCGGACGGCGATGCTGTTCCCGATCGACTCAGGCGCCCGGATCGGGGCCGTCCGGCAACTCGCCGTGTGCCTCCCTGAGATCGGCGAGGTCGACCAGGTCACGCTCGCGTCCCGCGGTTCGCTTCAGCGCGACCAGGTCCGCGAGGGAGCAGATCGGAGCCTCGACGCCGTCCACTTTGCGGAGGTCCGCACGGGCGAGCAGATCCTCGAAGGTCGTGCCGGTCGATTTCTCAGAGAGCAGATCGAGGTGGCCGTGGGGGGTTGAGAGGTTGATGGTTCGATCGCCGGCGAGGGTCTTCTCAGGAAGGGCCGAGCCGTCGGGGCGGGTTGCGCCCCAGCGCTCGATCAGCTCGGAAAGGCGCTCGACATTGCCGGGATCGGGATCGAAGACGGCATCGACATCCCGAGTGGCCCTCACGACTCCGTGGCGGATCAGAGCGATTCCTCCGACGAGCACGTAGCGAACGCTGGCACCGTTGAGGTCGTCCAGGATCCTGCCGAATCCGGTCACCGGTTGGCAGCGACTTCAGCCGCCAACGCGCTCAGGGCTATTCCCTCGGCGAGCAACTCGTCGGGATCGCGGGCGGCGTCCTCGATCAGCCGATAGCGGCGCCATTCCTCATTGGAGAGAGCATCGTCTCCCCTGGCTTCGGCCGTCCGGGCACGGCTCCCGGTCTCGGCCAGGCGCTCGATTGCAGAGAGGATAGGCATGGAGCTCAGGATAGTTGCGGGACCTTAGGAGGTGTGCTAAGTTGAATAACGAACGTTAGTTCATCGTTCTTTCGTACCCTCCATGAGTGCCCCCGCACACACACGGATAGCGCTGGTCGGCGCCGGGGAAATGGGAAGGTCCGCCTTGGGCGTCCTTGCCCGCCACCTCCCCGGCGCCCGCTTCCGTGTCTTCGATCGAAGTGAGGCCAGCCTCGAGCTGGCCAGGGCCCTGGACCCGGAGCGAATCTCCGTCACCCCCACGGAGATCGCTCCGGGCTCGGTGCCCGACCTCGGCGACGCCGACGTCGTCCTCAACTTCGCCGGGCCGTTCTACCTCGGCTCCGACGCCGTCGCCCGGGCGACGATCGAGGCCGGCGGCACCTACGTCGACATCTGCGACGACGTCGAGGGCGCCGAGGCGATCCTCGACCTCGACGCCGCCGCCAGGGAGGCGGGGGCGGCTCTGATCGTCGGTGCCGGCAACTCGCCCGGGATCTCCAACTCGATGGGGAAGCGATTGGTCGAGCTTCACCCCGAGAGCGACGGCATCCGGGTCGTCTGGGTCGTGCGCGATGCCGACCCGGGCGGCCTGGCGCCGTTGCGTCACATGCTCCACATGGCGGTCGAGCCCTGCCCGGTCTGGGACGGCGGGGAGATGATCCAGACCGCCGGCTTCGTCCCGAAGACCGCCCGTGCCCACGAACTGCCGGAGCCGGTCGGGCACGTGATCGCCTTCGACACCGCCCACCCCGAGCCGCTGACGATGAGCCGTGCCCTGCCGCAACTGCGTCACGTCTCGGTCCAGGGGGCGCTGCAGCCGGCCTGGGCCAATGACGCGTTCAGCACCTTGGGCCGGATCGGGTTCGGCCACCACGACCTCACGGTCGAGGTCGGCGGCGCCGAGGTGCGCCCCGACGAGGTGCTCTGGAAGCTGCTCTGGGCGCGCCACCGCCGCCGCGCCGGCGGCGTCCGGAAGCCCGGCATGACCTGCGTCCAGGTGCAGGCGCTGCAGGGCGAGGAGATCGTCGCGACGATGACCGTCCACGACGACCACTCGATGCTGCGCACGACCGGCCTCGGTGCCGCCGCCGCGGCCCTGACGGCCCTCGAGGAGAAGCCGCCGCCAGGAGCCTGGGGCACCGAGGTGCTCGACGCGGAGCGGGTCCTCTCCCTGGTCAGGGAGCTAGCCGAGCGCGAGGGTGCGCTGCCGTCCGGGATCGTCGAGGGTGGCCCGGTTGCGGCCCGTCCGGCGTAGGCTGCCCGGGAGGAGCCGAGAGTGACCCCAGCCCAGTCACGCACTTCGACCGACCCGGCGTCGCTGCGCTGCACGATCGACGGGCGGCGCTGGGACCCCGAGGGCGAGGAGCGGATCGAGGTCGTCAACCCCGCCACCGAGGAGGTCGTCGCCTCCGTGCCTGAGGCCGGCGAGGCCGGCGTCGACCTTGCCGTCTCCTCTGCCGTCGGCGCCTTCGAGGGCTGGCGCCGGACCGTGCCCAAGGATCGTGCCGCGGCGCTGTTCGCGCTCGCCGCGACGATCGAGGAGCACGCCGAGCAGCTCGCCGAGCTGGAGTCCGCCGACGTCGGCAAGCCGCTGGCGGCGGCGCGGGCGGAGATCCTCGGCTCCGCCGACAAGTACCGCTTCTACGCCGGGGTGGGGCGCTCGATGGGCGCCGTCGCCGCCGGCGAGTACAAGCCCGGCATCACCAGCCTGGTGCGGCGCGAGCCGATCGGGGTGGTCGCCGCGATCGCGCCCTGGAACTACCCGATGGCGCTGACCGCCTGGAAGATCGCGCCAGCCCTGATGGCCGGCAACTGCGTCGTCCTCAAGCCCTCGCCGGAGACCCCGCTGACCGCGATGCTGCTCGGCCGGCTCGCCGCCGAGGTGCTGCCCCCCGGGGTCCTCAACGTGATCACCGGCGCGGCGCCCAGCGGCCAGGCGCTCTGCACCCACCCCGGCGTCGGGATGGTCTCGCTGACCGGCGGCACCCCGACCGGCCGCGCCGTGATGGAGGCCGCCTCGCGCAGCCTGAAGCGGGTCCACCTCGAGCTCGGCGGCAAGGCGCCGGTCGTCGTCTTCGACGACGTCGACCTGGAGCGGCTCGTCAACGGGCTGCGGGTCGGCGCCTTTTGGAACGGTGGCCAGGACTGCACCGCCGCCTCTCGCCTCTACGTGAGCAGCGGCCGTGCCGCGGAGGTGACCGCCGCCGTCGCCGAGATGGCGAGGGCGATCGAGCCGCGGGATCCGTTCGAGAACCCGGGCGCCGAGCTCGGGCCGCTGGTCTCGCTGCGGCACCGCGAGCGCGTCCACGGCTTCGTCGAGCGCGCGGTCGAGACCGCCGGCGCGGAGGTCCTCACCGGCGGCGAGCTGGCTTCCGGTACGGGCGCGTACTACGGTCCCACTGTGATCTCCGGCCTCCGGCAAGACGACGAGATCGTCCAGCGCGAGATCTTCGGCCCGGTTATCTCGGTCGTCTCCTACGAGGACGAGCGCGAGGCGATCGAGATGGCGAACGGCGTCGAGTACGGTCTCGCCGCCTCGGTCTGGTCCTCGAACATCGACCGGGCGCTGCGGGTGGCGACCTCGATCCGGGCCGGGACGGTCTGGGTCAACGATCACGGGCCGACCGCGGTCGAGATGCCCTTTGGCGGCTTCAAGCAGTCCGGCCAGGGCCGCGATCTCTCGGTCTACGCGATCGAGGAGCACACCGAGCTCCAGCACATCGCGATCGCGGTGGGGGATCCCGGTGCAGGCAAGCGCTGACACGGTCGCCAGGCCCTGGGGCGAGGGCGGCCCGGCGCTGGCCTACGCCGAGGACGTCAGTGCCGAGAGCCGGGCCGAAATCGAGTCGGTGCTGGCGGGCTGGGACCCGGATCTCTTCCCCGGCGAGGAGATCGCCGTCTCGGTCCTGCTCGGCGGCGCCAACAACCGCAACTTCGTCGCCCGCAGCGGCGAGCACAAGTACGCGCTGCGGATCGCCAACGCCCAGAACGAGCGCTTCGCCGTCGACCGCGAGTCGGCGGTCCAGGCCCAGCGCGACGCCGCCGCCGGCGGGCTCGCCCCCACGGTCGCCGCCGCCAAGCTGCCCGAGGGCCACGTCCTCTCCACCTTCATCGAGGGCGTCACCCTGCTCGGCGCCGAGCAGCTGCGCGAGCGCGAGGTGCTGGAGACGGTCGGCGACTCCCTGCGGCTGCTGCACGCCCTGCCCTCGTCGATCCGCCCCTACTCGCCCTTCGACGACATCAGGCTCTGGGCGAGGCTCGCCCATGAGGACGGGACCGAGCTTCCCGACGACCTCGACGAGCTGCTCGGCTCGGTCTGGCAGGTCGAGTCGGCGGTCGAGGGGGCAAAGCTGCCGACGGTCTTCTGCCACAACGACACGGTGCCGCAGAACTTCATCCTCTCCGGCGAGCGCCTGCGCCTGGTCGACTGGGACTACGCCGGCCGCGGCTGGGCCTGCTTCGAGCTCGCCTCCTTCTGCGCGACCGCCGACCTCGACGCCGATCTGCAGGAGGTCCTGTTGCGCGCCTACGATGCGGAGACGAGTGACTCCCAGCGCGCGACCATCGAGCTGCTCCGCTACGTCGCAGCGATGCGTGAGGCGAGCTGGGCCCTGATGGCGGCGCCGATCCTGAGGGGCACGACGACGCCGGACGACGACCTCTTCTACGAGAATTACCTGCGCGACTACCTGCGCCTGGCCCGCGAGCGGGCCGCCGCGCCCGGCTTCTATGGCCTGCTGCGCGAGGCGAGCGCCGGCAGCGGACCGCGGAGCTGGTAGGTGGCGGCCAAGGCCCCGACACGTCCCGATGCGCTGATCGAGGCCGCCCAGGCCGAGCGGCGCAAACTGCTCGATTCCGGCCTGCCGCTGGGGACGGTGGACGAGCCCGAGGGCCGCGGCGGAGAGACCAAGGTCCGCATCCTCGACACCGCGATCGCGCTCTTCGGCGAGCGCGGCTTCGAGGCCTGCACGATGCGCGACCTGGCCGCCGAGGTCGGGATCAAGGCGCCGGCGATCTACAACCACTACAGCTCCAAGGAAGAGGTGCTGGCGGGGGCAATGGAACACATCCTCGGCCGCTTCCTCTGGACAATCCTCACACCGCTCGGGGAGATCCCGGTCGAGGACTGGCTGGAGCGAATCGTCAAGGACCACGTCAGCTTCCAGCTCGTGCACCGGCGGCTCTCGCGCGCCAACGACGCTCTGCTCAACGCTCCCGGCAAGGAGCAGGCGCTGCCGCCGCCGGTCTACCGGCGGATCGTCGGGGCAGAGCGCGCCTACGTCAGCCTGCTCGCCGCCCTGGTCCGCCTGGCCGCGCCGAGCACTGATCAGAAGGACGGGATGATGGCCGCCTTCGCGATCACCGCGATGTGCGACCGGGTCGCCGCCTGGTTCGACCCAAAGGGCGCGCTCTCGATCGAGCAGGTCGCCGAGCGCAACTGGAAGCTGACCCAGCAGCTGATCGGCGCCTAGGAGGGTCCAGCGTGCCTCGTTGGCCTCCGCTTAATCAGTGAACACCTGAGTATCGGGAGATCCCCCGAATGTCCATCGAACGGGGCTGCTATTTGTACTAAGACAACCTCGTTCATTCGAGGAGAGCAATCCTTTGGGGAGGCGGTTGATGGCGTCGAGTTTCGGGGACCGCTTCGCTGTTGTGCTGCTTGGACTTGTGCTGGTGCTGCTGGCCTCGCCGGGGGCGTCGTCCGCCACCGAATCCCCGGTCGCCGCCTACTCCTTCGACGAGGGCAAAGGCGAAATCGCCCGCGACTCCTACGGTGGGCACGACGGCACCCTCGACGGCGCCGAATGGATCGAAGCCGGCAAATATGGCGCCGCCCTGCGGTTCGACGGCGAAGGCGACATCGTCACGATCCCCGACTCAGGCGAGCTCGACCTGACCGAATCCTTCACCCTGGAGGCCTGGGTTCGGCTCGACCAGCGCCGGGCCTGGGCGCCGATCCTGACCAAGGAGACCTCCGGTGGCTGGTTCGGGTACCAACTCTATGCCGAGGGCGGGAGCGAAGTCCCGGTCGGCTTCGTCTCCGAAGAAGACTGGGGTCCCTACTCGGGTGTCCCCGGTCCCGAACCGTTGCCGCTGGAAACCTGGAAGCACCTCGCGCTCACTTCCGACGGCGGAACGATGCGCCTCTACGTCGACGGCGAACTGGAGGCGAGCGAAACCGCGATGGCGGTCCAGGCCAGCGATGGGCCCCTGCGGATCGGCGGCAACGAAGTCTTTGGCGAGCACCTCGACGGTGTCGTCGACGAGGTCCGGATCTACGACCGGGTGCTGAGCGGCGAAGAGATCGAAGGAGACGGCGAAGCGGGAGTGGGGCTCGCCCCGCGCCCGAAGCCGATCGCGGCGCTCTCCTTCGACGAGGGCAAAGGCGAAATCGCCCGCGACTCCTTCGGCGGCCACGACGGCACCCTCGACGGGGCCGAATGGATCGAAGCGGGCAAATACGGCGCCGCCCTACGGTTCGACGGCGAAGACGACCTGCTCACGATCCCCGACCACGACGAGCTCGACCTGACCGAAGCCTTCACCCTGGAGGCCTGGGTAAGGCTCGACCAGCGCCGCGCCTGGGCCTCTGTCTTCACCAAGGAGACCTCCGGTGGTTGGTTTGGCTACCAGCTCTACGCCGAGGGAGGGAGCGAAGTCCCGTCCGGCTTCGTCTCCGAAGAAGACTGGGGCCCATACACCGCCGTCGCCGGTCCCGAACCGCTGCCGCTGGAAGCCTGGCGGCACCTGGCCTTCAGTTCCGACGGGCAGGTTCTACGGCTCTACGTCGACGGCGAACTGGAGGCGAGCGAAACCGCGATGGCGGTCCAGGCCAGCGACGGGCCCCTGCAGATCGGCGGCAACGAAGTTTTCGGCGAGCACCTCGACGGCGTGGTCGACGAGGTCCGGCTCTACGACCGGGTGCTGAGCGGCGAAGAGATCGAAGAGGACGGCGAAGCGGGGATCGGGATCCGCCCGCCGACCCGGTTCGTCCACGACGCCGACGGCCGCCTCGAGGCGATGATCGAGCCGAATGGGGAGACCGCGGTGTACGAGTGGGACGCGGCCGGCAACCTGATCTCGATCGCCCGCCATCCCTCGGCCGAACTCTCGATCCTCCAGCTCAGCCCCTCGAGAGCCGATATCGGCGAGTCGATCTCGATCGAAGGCACCGGCTTCTCACCGACCCCCGGCTCGAACACGGTCAAATTCAACGGCACCGCCGCCACCGTAACGGCCGCGACCGCGACCAAGCTGACGGTCGAAGTCCCGGAAGGGGCGAGCGCCGGGACGGTGACCGTGGCGACCCCGGGCGAAGGGCCGGTGACGAGTGCCCAGAGCTTCGCCATCGCCGCCGCGACGAGGCCGAACGTCTCGTCGATCGAACCGACGGTGGCTGCCGCGGGAGAAGAAGTGACGATCTCCGGATCGAACTTCGAGCTCGGCGCTTTCGGCAACGACGTTACGGTCAATCAGTCCTGGGCGACGGTGGTGGAGGGCAAAGCCGGCTCGATCGAGTTCGAGGTGCCGGGGGCGACCACGGGCGGTCGCGTGAGGGTGACCACGCCGAACGGATCCGATCTCGGGGCCGATCTGTACGTACCCCCCAGCGGAGTGGCCGCCTCGAAAGTCAAAGCGACCGGGCGCTTCGCCCTGGGAGGCTCGACCACGACGGCGCTGGGCACGCCGGAAGCGGTGGGGCTGAAGATCATCGACGGGACAGAGGGGCAGCGGGTCGCCTACACGCTCTCGGAAAGCTCGTTCAGCGGAGCCGTTTCCCTCTGGAGCCCCAGGGGAGCGAAACTTCCCGGTGGCGAAACCGGCTTCACCACGGGCGGGGGCGAAATAGAAGAGGCGGTCAGGCTGCCGGAAAGCGGCACCTACACGTTCCTGATCGATCCCGCCGGCGAACTGACCGGCAGCGTCAAACTCTCCACCTCGACGGTCACCGACGTCACCGGGGCGATCGTGCCGAGCGCCGAAGGGGCGGAAGAGCCGGTGACGATCTCCACCCCACGCCAGAACGCGCGCTACTCGGTGAAGGTCAAGACCGGCCAGGAAGTCGCGGTCCAGATCGATTCCCCGACCTTCACCGGCAAATACCATCTCGAATGGCTCACCCCCAAGGGGACCTTCATCGACAGCAGCTACCGGAACGGCACCGAAAGCGGCTTCTGGGCACGCCACCATTTCCCCCACGCCGGCACCTACACGCTCGTCGTCAACCCGGAAGGAACCGCGACGGGCTCGGTCGACCTGACCCTCTGGGACGCCTCCGCCAAAACCGGGGAATCGATCACCCCGACCGAAGGGGGCCAGTCGAAATCCTTCTCGCTCGACGTGCCGGGCCAAGCCACCGGGGTGACCTTCGCCGGGACGGCCGGGGACCGGGTGCTGTTCGAGTTCTCCGAAATCACCTTCAGTGGCTGGGCCGCCATTCACACGCCCAGCGGCTCCACGCTTGGCGCCGGCGAAGGCTCGCTACCGAAAGGGGGGAAACAGGTGCTCGAGCCGGTGACCCTGCCGGCCACCGGCACCTACACGGTCTGGTTCGAATCGCTGATTCCCAACGGGGAAACCGGCAGCGTCAAATTCACCGCCTACAAACCACCGGCCGACCTCACCGGCTCGATAGTGCCGACGACCGAAGGCGCTGAAAAAGCGGTCACCCTGTCGCCGGCCCAAAACGCTCGCTACTCGGTCTCCGTCGAAGCGGGCGAGTCGGTCTCGGTGGAGGCAACCAACTCGACCTTCAACGGCACCTACCGCCTCGAATGGAGAGACGCCGAAGGGGGCCTGGTGACCTGGAACTCCTGGAGCGGCACCAGCGGCGGCTTCTGGGGTCCTCAGGAATTCAAATCCACCGGCACCTACACCCTCGTCGTCAACCCGGAAGGCTCGGCCTCCGGGTCGGTCGACTTGGAGCTGTGGGACTCCACGGCCCTGATCAGCGGCTCGATCACGCCGACCGAAGAAGGGGAATCCGAAACCTTCTCGATCACCGCACCCGGCCAGGTCCGCGGGGTCACCTTCGAAGGAGTCGAAGGGCAGGAAGTGACGCTGGAAGCATCCGAAATCACCTTCAACGGGTGGGTGGCGATCCACACCCCGGGGAAAACGGGGCTCTCCGGCGGGGAAGGAGCGCTGTCGAAAGGGGGAGGCCAGCTGCTCGAACCAGTCGCCCTGCCCAGTACCGGCACCTACACGATCTATTTCTTGGCCAACGGCAAAGAAACCGGCAGCGTCAAATTCACCGCCTCCGTGGACAGCAAAATCGCCCGGTTCGCGCCCCTGGAGAGCACCGCTCAGCTGGCAAGCTATGTGGCCAGGTCGGCTCCGGGTCCGATCCCGAACATCAGGCCAGGCCGCCAGGTGGCGGCGGGCCAGGTGCACCTCGCCAGGCCCGTTGGGAATCCACGGCCTGAAGACCCGTTCGTCACGCCCGAGATGCGTGCCTTCCGCCCCGATGCGAGGGCCACGTGGCATCCGCCCAGGACGAACCGGGACACGGCCGGCTGGGAAGCCGGCCAGCCGGAGACCCCATGGGAGGAGGTGCCGCAGCTCTACGGTCCGCAGGGGACGACCGCACTGGCCGGGCAGGTTCTCAGACTCGACGGGCTGCCTCTTGCCGGGGTCGGGGTCTCCCTCGAGGGTTCGCCGGTCTCGGCCGAGACCGACAGGGCGGGCCGCTTCCTGCTCGCCGAGGTGCCCTCCGGGCGGCAGCGATTGGTCGTCGACGGCGAAGACACGGGCACCAAGCGGCGCTACGGCGCCTACGAGGTCGGCGTCGACCTCGCCGCCCGGGAGACCACCGCGCTCGACTACACGATCTGGCTGACCCCGCTCGAAAAGGCGGGAGACCAGCGCATCGACTCGCCGACCCGGCAGGAGACGCGGCTCACCACCACTCGCATCCCCGGCCTCGAAGTCCGGATACCGGCAGGAACCGTGATCAGGGATGCAGCCGGACGCGCGGTGAAGCACCTGAACATCTCCGCTGTGCCGGTCGACCGCCCACCCTTCCCCCTGCCGCCGTTCGTCTCGGTGCCGATGTACTTCACGGTGCAGCCGGGGCGGACCTATCTGAGCAAAGGGGCCAGGATCGTCTATCCGAACTGGGACAACCTGCCACCAGGCCAGCGGGTGGCCTTCTGGAACTACGACTCCGGCGATCGGGGCTGGTACGTATACGGCCACGGCACGGTCACGCCGGACGGAAAACAGGTCATGCCCGATCCTGGCGTGCGCGTCTGGGAGTTCACCGGGGCGATGATTACGAACGGCCTCAAAGCGCCGGCCAGCGCCATCATTCCCGGCGCATCGATTACGAGCGGGGACCCCGTTGACTTGTACTCGGGCCTCTTCATCTATCGCAAAGCCGATCTCGTTCTGCCTGACACGATTCCGCTCTCGATCGAGCGGACCTATCGTCCTGGCGATTCCAATTCCTACAGCTTCGGGACCGGGACGGCCAGCCTCTTCGATATGAGGCTGTGGTCGGAAAACAACTACAAAGAGGCCGACCTGATCCTGCCCGATGGCAGCACCGCGCACTACGTGCGCACCTCGTCTGGGACCAGCTATGAGGACTCCGTCTACCGTTCGACCAATACGCCCAGCGCCTTCTACGAATCGGTTCTCGAATGGAATCCGGAAATCCCGGGATACGAACTGAGGCTGACCAACGGGATCTCCTTCCTGTTTGGAGAGGTGGCGCCCCTGCAGGCGATCCGGGACCGATTCGGCAACACGCTCACCCTCAACCGCGAATCGGGCCAGAAAGGCAACATCACCCGGGTCACCTCGCCAAACGGTCGCTGGGCGGAGTTCAGCTATGACGAATCCAACCGGATAACCGACATCGTCGACAACGGCGGTAGGCACCTCAAATACACCTACGCGTCGGGTCGTCTGACGAAAGTCAAAGGGCTCGAGGGGCGGACGACCGAATACGAATACGACGAAGCTGGACGGATGAAAGCGGTGATCAATGCCCGCGGCAAAAAATATCTCCAGGTCGCCTACGACGCTAACGGCAGGGTGGAAAAACAGACTGCCGGCGACGGGGCGGTCTTCGAATTCGACTACGACCTCGACGAAGCGGGGGACGCGGAAGCGGCGACCGTCACCGACCCGATGGGCAACGAACGGGAAGTCACGTTCGACGCCGAAGGCTTCCCGATCAGCGATACCGTCGCGCCGGGGACCGAACTGGAGGAGACGATGAGCTTCGAACGCCAGCCGAAAACGGGCCTGATCCTTTCGAAGACGGATCCGCTGGAACGTACCACTGACTACGCGTACGACAAATGGGCCAACGTCACCGAAGAGACGAAGCTGGCCGGGACGGAAGAGGCGGTGACGACGAAATTCGCCTACGAGCCCGGAACGACGAACCTGACGAGGGTCACCGATCCGCTCGGGCACACCAGGAAGTTCGAATACGGCGCTGACGGCGAGCTAGTGGCGAGGATCGACGGCTTGGGAGAGGAGACGGCGATTTCCTATAGCGAAGACGGGCAGCCGGTCGCGATCCAGAACCCAGAGGGGGAGAGGACGGAGCTGGGCTACGCCCAAGGGGACCTGGTCTCGATAATCGATCCCCTGGGACGGGCCAAAACTCGCTTCGTGGACGGGCTGGGGCGCGTGCGGGCGGCCTTTGGGCTGACGGGTCAGCGGACCTTGTTCGAGTACAACGCGGCCGATGAGCTGACCAGCGTGAAGGCACCGTCGGGGGCGGAGACGACGATCGAATACGACCAGAACGGAAACCCGATCTCGCTTATCGATCCTCGTGAAGGCGAGACGACGACCGCATACGACGAGATGGATCGCATCGAGAGCATGACCGATCCGCTCGAACGCACGGCGGAATGGAGTTACAACGACGCCGGTCAGCTCGAAGCCGCCAAAGACAGGCGAGGCAACGTCTCAGCGTTCACCTACGACCCGCTCGGTCGTCTGGCAGGTGCCAGCTTCGGAGCCTCGGGCGAATCGGCGGAGAGCACGGTCGTCTACGAATACGACGAAGCCAGCCGTCTCACCGATGTGGACGACAGCGCAAGTGGCGAATACGCGCTCTCTTATGACGATCTAGACCGGCTCGAAGCACTGGAAGGACCGATCGGCACGGTCGGTTACGAATACGACCTCGCCGGCCGGCGCGAGACGATGTCTGCTTCCGGCCTCGGAACGGTCGGCTACGAATATGACAATGCCAACCGGCTGACCGAAATGGTGAGCGGAGAACAAGCGGTCTCTCTCGTCTACGACAAAGCCGGACGGCTGGACGACTTCACGCTTCCCAATGGCGTCGAGCAGCACTACGCCTACAACGCAGCCGGGGATCTGACCTCGATCCTCTACGGAGAAGGAGAAAGCGCCAAGGGCGAGATCGGCTACATCTACGACGCCAACGGCTTGACTGGATCGATCGGCGGCAGCTACGCTCGGCTGAGTTTGCCCGAGCCGCTGGGGCTCGCCGAATACGACGCTGCCAATCAGCTCACCGAGCGCGACGGCGAGGAACTCGAATATGACGCCGACGGCAACCTGGTCTTGGATGGCTCATCCGAATACAGCTGGAATGCACGCGGTCAGCTCACCGGCATCAGCGGCGGCAGCACCGCCGCCTTCGCCTACGACCCGTTCGGGCGGAGGGTCTCCAAGACCCTTGGGGAAACCACGACCGACCTGCTCTACGACGGTGCCAACATGATCCAAGAATCGGTCGAAGGCTCGCCGACGGCTAACCTGCTCGTCGGCCTGCGGATGGACCAACTCTTCTCGCGCACGACTGAAGCTGGCACCGCCACCTTCTTGACCGACCGTCTCGGCAGCGTGATCGCGCTCGCGAACAGTGCCGGCGGAGTGCAGACCACCTATGCCTACGACCCCTTCGGCACCTCGACCGAAGCCGGCCAATCGACCGACAACCCCTTCCAGTTCACGGGCCGCGAGAACGATGGCACCGACCTCCAGTTCAACCGCGCGCGCTACTACAGTCCCGCCATGGCTCGTTTCATCAGTCAAGACCCTGCCGGCTTCATCGGCAGCGGTCCGAATCTCTACCACTACGTCGGTGGCGCCCCATTGGACTTCATAGATCCGACCGGGGAAATGGAACTACCATTTGAGGTCCCAGACCTATTAGGTCCTATCGATGATGCAATCTCAGGTGCAGCCTCAGATTCAGCTGGGCAGGTCGGAGAATGGGTAAGTCCTGCTCTCGGGGTCGCGAGTGAGGCTGCTGGTTTCATTGATGGGTTTGCGAGAAGGATGACGCCTTTTGCTGACCAAATCGAAAGCGCGGTTGACTGTATTGCGGAAGGCATATCTCATCCAACTGAAGATCTCGAATGCCTGCCGGAAACTCCCGAGCAACCCGATCTTGAGGACCCCCCGGAGCCACCGAATTACCCACCACCTGCTCCTCTTCCACCCACCCCCTTGCCCAGTCCCAAGTTGGGTAGGTAGTTAGCTATGTCTTCGTCTCTATCCCAATCAGACCATTCGAAGGAAAAGATGGCCCTTTCGGTTCTGTCGGCAATGTGGGTTCTTGCCCTTGCGTCGCGTGTCGTTCTCTTTCGAGAGGGGGGCACTGTGGGCGCCTATGCCTGCACGGTTATCTTCGCCATCGCTATGGCGGGTCTTGTTGGTATCGCGGTTTGGCGTCTTGTTGCCGATCCAAAGGGCGAACGCCTGAAATACGGGCTTATCTTGGGAGCGGTACTCGCATTTGCTTCTCGAGCTCTGATGGCGGATGGGCCAGCATCATCAGTAGCCGTTACGGTGTGTCTTCTATGCGCCTTGGGTCTCCTGTTTGTTCTGGTTCGCGATGTACGGAGTAAGAGCAAGCAAAGCCCCGACCCAGAGGCTCACTAGGACAGACCCTATGTCGGTCAGGTAACTAATGTGGAGTCGAGGATTCATTTCAGTCATTGCGCTCGGCTCCTTTGCTGAGTTGGCGTATCGAGTGGCTTGGGATGATTTGGAAGACAACCCCTCTGGGTGGGCAGTATTCGTCACGCTATGGCTTCCACTCGCAGTCTTGCTAGGGGTTGCTCTAGCGTACGGAGCCCCGAAGGCTGTCCGCATGGTGTCTCGTTTCTTGGCCCGGCGCTAATCACCGACAACTCCGCTTACTCCAAATCCAGACGGGAGCATGGAGACTAAGAGATGAATCAAATTCATAAGGTTGAAAAAATAGCCAGAAATTCAAGTCTGAACTGGCTTCGAAAGTCTCTTAGTCTAGGTTTCGACGTTGCGGAGGCAGTCTCTAACGCGGAACCGTTTGCCAGCGGATGCTTCCAAACTATTGTTCCTGACGATTTCAATCTTGATCAAGTCGATTTTGCCGTGGGAGGGGTAGTTCATAGCAAGGCAGCCGAAGACTGCCTTGGGCGGCTTCTGGATAGCGTGACAAGTCACTCCGTGACCTTTTGCTTGCTTATCGAGAATGACTTACTAGGGCGTGCAGATCCGGTCGCCGAAGATCACCCGGGTCCTTGCGCATTTATTGGTGAGCGAGTAGTACATTGGTGTGACCTCGGACCGGAGTTAGGAACAGCTGGCGTAGAAGCGATTCGGGATGGATCATCTGGTTATCCACTCAATGCCTTTTTGGTTTCGCGCTCATCTAAAGAGTTAGGTTTGATCGATCGTCAGGTGGCTCCATTTGACTTGGGACAGCGAGTCGCAGGGTCGTTGGAAGCCATCATCGTTTCAGCTTTTGATGCTGAGTCATTCCTAATTTGGAGCCACTCATCGTTGACACCGAGCTGAGCGAGAAAGCCAATCCCCTCAACTTCACCGATCCCAGCGGATAATCCCCGACATCATCGGACACTGGTGAGTGCAGCGATGAAGTCGATAGCCCATCGGCACTCGACTTGATAGAGGACTACTCCACCATCAAGTTTGGAAGATGCTAATGAGACCTGCGCCTCGGATATATGCCATAAGGCAGATAGAACCGCAGAAGTGAAAGTCATGGTTAAAACGCTGGAGGTGCCCAAGGAGGAGGGTCTTTGCTGGTTTAGGCAGTCTCTCGGTCAGGGTTTTGAGGTATCTGCTGCAGTGTTGGCCTCCGCCTCCTTAGACTGTGGCCGTTTCTTCACGTTTGTATCGAGTGGGGTTTCAGAAAGCGAGATGAGGATTCTGCGCACCCCAGATGTACCCAGCAACGTGGCCCGGTTGGGATTAGCGACATTCCTGGACGATATGACTGAACGTGGCGCCTCTTGTGTAGTCATCGAGGATGACGTTGAAAGATCTACAGATCCTAATCTCGGAACTCCATCCGCATTTTTGGGTGATCGAGTAATTCACTGGCAAGGTCTAGGGCCAGGACTCGGCCTCACCGTTGTGGAAGCAATTGAGGAGGGCGCTTTTGGGTATCCGCTGAACGCCTTTGTTGTTAGGAGGAATACAGATGATTTCGGATTAGTTGATGGCCGGTCCGTTCCCGAGGATTTTCCGAACCAGATCGCATCCTTCCTGATGGCGGTCATTGTTTCTGCATTCGACGCCACGTCGTTTGCGGTTTGGACTGGAGACAAGGGATTGTCCTCCCTCGACTAGGAGGATCTGCATGTCGACTCGCGAAGCCGTCGTCTAAATGGCGCGGCCGTTTATGGTCTAACAAGGTGGGGCGTGCATGCCGGAGGTTGGAGAGCTTGAGCAACGGGGCGGATCCGTGATGTGGTGGGGTTGATGCCCTGACTGATCGACCTACAGGGGACGAGGCCTCCCAAGGCGCCGGAGATCGCGGGCTCACTCGGCGTGGGGTGCTTGGCGGGGCGGCGGCGCTCGGTCTTGGGGCGGGTCTGGGCTATGTGCTCCACGACGCCGGCGGGGATGGGGGCGCCGGGTCGTGGGCTGACGGCGAGGACGGGACGGCCAGCGTTCCGTTCTATGGGCCGCACCAGGCTGGGATCGGGACGCCGGCGCCGGAGTTCCTCAGTTTTGCCGCCTTCGACCTCGACAGCGATTCGATCGAGGATCTGCGGGAAGTGCTCCGGGAGTGGACCGGGGCGGCCGCCTCGCTGGTCAAGGGGGAGTCGTACCGCCCGAGCTCCGGGGAGTCGAGCCCCGCGCCTGCCGATCCGGGGGAGGCCGTCGGTCTCGGTCCGGCTCGGCTGACGATCACGATCGGGTTCGGGCCGAGTGTGTTCGGCTCAAGGGGACGGGATCGTCTGGGGATCGGGAACCGCCGGCCACCGGCGCTGGCGCCGCTGCCGTCCTTCCGGGGGGAGAGCCTCGATCCGGCCAGCTCCGACGGGGACCTCTGCGTACAGGCCTGCGCCGATCACCCGCAGGTCGCCTTTCATGCGATCCATGTGCTGGCGCGGATCGCCTCCGGGGTCGCCACTCTGCGCTGGATGCAGGAGGGGTTCGGCCGGACCTCGAGCACGAGCCGCTCGCAGCCGACTCCCCGCAACCTGATGGGCTTCAAGGACGGCACCAACAACGTCCGCGGCGAGGACGCCGAGGCGATGGAGGAGCACGTCTGGGCCCAGCCGGGAGACGGGCCGGCCTGGATGGAGGGCGGCAGCTATCTGGCGGTGCGCCGGATCAAGCTGCTGCTCGACGTCTGGGACGCGACCAGCCTCGAAGGCCAGGAGCGGGTGATCGGCCGCGAGAAGCTGAGCGGGGCGCCGCTGGGCGCCGAGGACGAGTTCGACCCCGTTGACCTCGAGGCCCGCCGCGACGGCGAGCCGGTGGTGCCGGCCGACGCCCACGTCCGCCTCTCCAGTCCCGAGGTCAACGGCGGGCAGCGGATCCTGCGCCGCGGCTACTCCTTCTCCGAACCGCCGGAAGCAGGCTCCGGCCAGATCGACGCCGGCCTCTTCTTCATCTCCTTCCAGCGCGACCCCCGGCGCCAGTTCGTCCCGCTCCAGCGCCGACTCGCCGATTCCGACGCGCTCAACCGCCACACTCTGCACACCGCCAGCGCGCTCTTCGCTTGCCCGCCCGGTGTCCGCCCGGGTGGGTTCGTCGGCGAAGGGCTGTTTGCCTGAGGCGGCGCCCCTCGGGCCTTGACAGGCTCCTGCGGTCCGAAGTATCGTTTACTAACGTTTGTTAACGATCTGAGGAGACATATGGCGGACGGAGGAGTGCTCGTGATCGGCGCCGGCGGCGCGCAGGCGCAGGCAATGCTCGAGGCCGCCGCCCGGGCGGATGCGATCGAGGGCTGGGTCGCCGCCGACCGCTCCTGGCGCAACGGCAACAGGTCGACCTGCGAGGCGCTCGGCATGGAGACGGTCGAGCTCGACGCGCTGGCGGAGCCGGACCGGCTCCGCGACCTCGCCTCCGGCGCCGCCCTGGTTGCCAACTTCGCCGGGCCCTACTACCGCACCGGCGCCGCCGTGCTGGAGGCCTGCATCGAGGCCGGCTGCGACTACCTCGACATCTGCGACGACGCCGACGCCACCCTGGAGCTGCTGGCCCGCGACGAGGCGGCCCGCGCCGCCGGGATCCGGGCCCTGGTCGGGATGGGGTCCTCGCCGGGAATCACCAACGTCCTGGTCCGCGCCGCGGT
>Ga0190272_10000378_pt1 | contig 24492 bp, 24 predicted proteins | sample Popmic504T_FD_133746 | JGI IMG/M metagenome (GOLD analysis project Ga0190272, IMG submission 133746) | Populus adjacent soil microbial communities from riparian zone of Shoshone River, Wyoming, USA - 504 T | ecosystem: Environmental > Terrestrial > Soil > Riparian zone | place: USA: Wyoming... | reverse complement strand
CTTGCTAGGAGTCGCCCGCGGGCGCGGCGATCTCGCCCTCCAGCTCGCCGGCCTTCCACGTCGTGTGGGGCAGTATCGCGCGCTCGATCACGCGGTCGCGGTGGCGCTCGATGATGTGGAGCATCGACTGGACGAGCTCCTCGCCGAGCAGGGTCGGCTCGAGGCCGAGGTCGAGCAGCTTGGTGTGGATCGCGTTGTAGTAGTGCTCTTCCTTCTCGACCCGCGGGTTCTCGCAGTGCTGGAGCTCGACCGAGTAGCCGAGGTGCTCGCCCGCCTGCTTGACCAGATGGGCCAGGTCGAGGACCGAGAACTGCTCGGTGAACTGGTTGAAGACGCGGAACTCGCCTTGCTCGGCCGGGGTGGCGACCGCCAGCTCGACGCACTGCAGGGTGTCGCGAATGTTGAGGAAGCCGCGGGTCTGACCACCGGAGCCGTAGACGGTGAGCGGATGGCCGATCACCGCCTGCACGCAGAAGCGGTTGAGCACGGTGCCGAAGAGCTCGTCGTAGTCGAAGCGGGTAATGAGGCGCTCGTCGCGCGCGGTCTCCTCGGTCGCGACCCCGTAGACGACGCCCTGGTTGAGGTCAGTCGCGCGCAGGCCCCAGGTGCGGCAGGCGAAGTGGATGTTGGTCGAGTCGTGGACCTTGGAGCAGTGGTACAGCGAGGCCGGCAGCTTCGGGAAGGGCAGCGTGTCCTTGCGGCCCTTGTGCTCGATATCGAGGTAGCCCTCCTCGATATCGATGTTGGGCTGGCCGTACTCCCCCATCGTGCCGAGCTTGACCAGGTGACACTCGGGGACGTGGTCGCGGATCGAGAAGAGCAGGTTGAGGTTGCCGATCACGTTCGCCCGCTGGGTCTCGACCGCCGTCTCGCGCGAAGCCATCGAGTAGGGGGCCGAGGGCTGCTGGCCGTAGTGGATGACCGCCTCCGGCCTGGTCTCGGCGACGATGCCGTCGAGGAAGTCGCCGTCCTCGACCGTGCCGACGAAGCTGCGGATGCGGTCGCCGGAGACCTCCGCCCAGGCGTCGATCCGCCGCTCGAGGTCGAGGATCGGCGTCAGCGAGTCGCTGCCGGCTCCCTCGACCCAACGGCGGCGAGCGAAGTTGTCAACGACGGTCACCTCGTGGCCGCGGGCCGAGAACCTCAGGGCCGTCGGCCAGCCCAGGTAGCCGTCGCCCCCAAGGATGAGAACGCGCATAGCTCGCGCCAGCGTAGCGGACGGGGGCGACGCAAAGGCCGCTGGAAAGCCGCATAGCATCAGTGCGATGAGCGGCCTGGCGCAGCGCAACGGCGGACGGGCCGCTCTCGCGATCCTGGCCGCGATCCTGCTGGTTGGCCTTGGGCTGCGGCTCGACTACGCCTGGGAGGGGCGGGAGCCGGTCTTCGACGCCACCGCCTACGCCGAGATCGCCCGCAGCCTGGACGAGGGGCAAGGCTTCGAGCTCGGCCCCGGCGCGACCCAGCCGGCCAGCAACTACTCCCCCGGCCTGCCGCTGCTCGTCGCCGGCCTCTACGAGGTGACCGGCGGCGCGCACGAACGCTCGGCGCGCGTTGCGCTGGCCTTGATCGGCGCCCTCGCCATCCTCTTTACCTACCTGATTGGCCGCCGCCTCTCGAGGCCTGCCGCTGGCCTGATCGGCGCCGGCGCCGTCGCGATCTACCCGGCCTTGCTCGAGTACCAGGGCATGTTGATGGGCGAGCCGCTCGCCGCGACCCTGCTCTCCGGAGCCGTCCTCACCGTTCTCTGGGCGGCAGACAGAGCCGGTCGAGCCGCCTGGCTACTGCCAGGCGGCCTGCTCGGAGCGCTGGTCCTGGTGCGGCCGGAGTACTTGGGCGTCGCGGTGCTGCTGAGCTTGGTGGTGCTGGCCAAGGAGTGGCGCGATGACACGCGTGGGTCCATTCTCAGGGCGGCTGTCCTGCTCGCTGGCCTGGCGCTGGTCGTGGCGCCGTGGACGATCCGCAACGCGATCGAGCTCGACCGCTTCGTGCCGGTCTCTACAGGTGGTGGCCAGGTCCTCTTCGCCGGCACCTACCTGCCGTCGGACGGCGACCCCGAAGAGGTTGGGGCCGAGGTGGTCGCCCGCCACCCGGGCCTCTTCGCCCCCCAGGACGTCGAACGGCTGCGGCTGGAGCAGATCCTGGCCCGGCTGGCGGCGCAGCGCCACCCGGGCCTCGAAACCGACAAGGCGCTGGCGCGGATGGGGCGCGAGCAGCTCTGGGACGACATCACCCAAGAGCCGGCCGAGTACGCCGGCTTCGTCGCGACCAAGGCCTGGCGGATCTGGTCACAGGGACCGCGCGAGGTGATGGACCGCCCAGGCTGGAAGGTCTTCCACTGGGTCCTGGTCGCCCTTGGCCTGCTCGGCCTCATCGTCCTGGCGCGACAACGTCGCTGGGAGGCGCTGCTGCTGGTGACGGTCTTCGTCTCGATCACGGCGATCAGCGCCCTGCTGGTCGCCTCCCCCCGGCGAGTGCTGGTGTTGTTGCCTCTGGTCGCAGCGCTCGCCGGGGTGGGGCTCACTCGTCTCAGTAGGCGCTGTCCTTGTAGGTCACTTCGAAGGTGAGCTTGATGAAGGTCGCCGTGTCGGCGCCGCGGAAGGTGCAGATGTAGCTGACCGTCTGCGGGTCCTGAGAGCTCACGGTCGGCCGGCAGTAGAAGGAGCGGACCGGCCTGGGCTCCTCGACGCCGAGTTCGGTTGCTCGCTGCATCACCTTCTTCGCGTGTTTGCAGGTCGCGAACACCGCCTGCACCGGGTCGACGTTGCTGGAGGTCAGTTTGCCGACCACTTTGCCGCCGACGACCGCGCTCGACGTCGTGGTGCAGGACTGTGGCGCCGTTTTGGCGGCGACGGCAGCTGAGGGAAGCGCCAGCGCCGCGCAGAGAAGCGCGGCGAGGGCGAACAGCGAGGACCTGTGCATGTGTGGAGGCTCCTTCCTAGACGGTTCGAGTCGTGCGCGACCGTTGTTCGACGCCGGAGCGTGCCGCCCTTGCGCCGGGATAGCCTGGCCGGCGTGAACTCGATCGGCGCGTGGATCCGGAGCCTTCCGGAACGGCACGGGAGGACGACCCTGATCCTGCTCGCGGCGATCCTCGTGTTGGGCTTCGGCCTGCGCGCCTACCGGGTGGTCGAGCCGCTGCCGACGCCCGGGGACGACTCGCGGGCCTATTACGCGCTCTCCAAGGCGCTCTACGAGGAGGGCAGCTACGGCGGCCAGAGCTTCGACGACCCCAGCGACTGGTCGCCCGGCGCGCCGCTGCTCTACGCCGCCGCCTACTACGCGACTGGCGGCGCCCGCGAAGGGACGGCGCGGATCGTCGAGCTGCTGCTCGGGATGGGCGCGATCGTCGTCGTCTACCTGCTCGGCCGCAGGATCAACTGCCGCCCGGCGGGGCTGGTCGCGGCCTTCGGGGTCGCCGTCTACCCCCCTTTCATCCACTCCACCGGCGCCCTCTTCAGCGAGCCGGCGGCGATCCTTACCCTGCCGGCAGCGGTGCTCGCCTTCCTCTGGGCCGGGGATCGAGAACGCCTGGCCGCCTGGCTCCTGCCGGGAGTCCTCTTTGGCCTGACCGCGATGGTCAGGCCCGAGTACATGGTGGTCGGCATCGCCTTCGCCGTACTCGCCGCCGTACGCGCCGGCATCGCGCGGGGGTGGAAGCCCGGCCTCGCCGCATCCGTCCTGCTCGCCATCGGGTTCCTGCTGCCGATCGTGCCCTGGACAGTGCGCAACACGATCGTCCTCGACCGGGTCGTGCCGATCTCGACCGGCGGCGGTAAGGCGCTCTACGTCGGCACCTTCCTGCCGGGCGACGGCGAGTACCAGCGGGTCAAGGCGCGCCTCGCCGAGCGCTACCTCGGCCGCGAGCTCGAGCCGGGCTCGGCGGCGCTCGACCAGGTCGACCCCGCGCCCCTCTTCGACCGGGTCGCCGATCGCTACCCGCAGCTGCCCCGCGACGAGGCGCTGGGCAGGATCGGCAGGGAGAACCTCTCCAAGTTCTTCGGCGAAGACCCGAGCGGCTACCTGGCGATGACCGTACGCAAGGTCTGGCGGATGTGGAGCAGCGGGATCGGCGAAGCGATGGGCAGCACCGCCGGGCGAGTCGTGCAGGTGCTGCTCGTCCTGCTCGGCCTGGGTGGCCTGGCGCTGCTCGGATTGCGGGAACGGTGGTGGGAGATGATCGCGATGGCGACGCCGATCGCGATCATCACCGCGATCGGAGCGGCCTCGCTGGCGGCGCCGCGCCGCAATGAGGTGCTGATGGCACTTGTCTTCCCACTTGCCGGCGCGGCCCTGGCGGCAGCCAACTCCGCCCTATCCTCCAGGCGCTCATGGCAGCGGCAGCCCTCTTCCCCTCCGAGCTGACGGCGCTTCGCAGCGTCGGGCTCCTGCTCGCCGCGGCGCTGGTCGGCTACGCGCTGATCCGCCGCCGCACGCTGCGCAACGTCGACGTGCTGATCCTGCTCGGCGCAGGGCTCGGGCTGGCGATCGTCTCCGGCACCGAACTCACCGACGCGCTGCTCTCCACCTTTTCCTTCGAGAAAGGCAACGGCGGCCGCATCCTCGGCCTCGCCGTCTTCGCGATCTTCATCCTCTTCCTACTGGCGCTGCGGGCGCTCTCGCAGTCGGCGCGCAACTCGCGCCAGCTCTCGGCGGTGCTGGAGGGCCTCGCCTGGGAGGAGTTCCGGCAAGCGAAGCTGCCAGAGCGCTTCCGCGGCAGGGTCGCGATCCTCGTCCCCGCCTACAACGAGGCCGAAAACATCGGCCACGTGCTCGACTTGATGCCCGACGAGGTCTGCGGCATGCCAACCGCAGTGCTCGTCGTCGACGACGGCTCGCGCGACGGCACCGGCGACGTCGCCGCCGAGCACGGCGCAGCAGTCGCCCGCCACGTGATCAACCGCGGCGGCGGCGCTGCGCTGCGCACCGGCTACCGGCTGATGGTCGAATCAGGGGCTGACATCGTCGTCACCCTCGACGCCGACGGCCAGCACCTCCCCTCCGAGATGGAGCGCCTGGTGCAGCCGGTCCTCGATGGTGAAGTCGATGTCGCCCACGGCTCCCGCGTGCTCGGCCAGGCCGACCGCAACCACTTCGCCCGTGAGCTCGGCATCGTCTTCTTCAACCGCCTCGTCTCCTTCATCACCCGGACCAAGGTCAGTGACTGCTCGAACGGCTACCGCGCCGTGCGCACCACCGTCCTGCCCCAGCTCGTCCTGCGCCAGGAGCAGTTCCACACCTCGGAGTTCATGATCGAGGCGATCAAGCGCGGGATCCCGGCGAAGGAGGTGCCGGTCACGGTCGAGCGCCGCCTCCACGGCCACTCGAAGAAGCCGGCGGTCGTCCGCTACGGCCTCGGCTTCGCCAACGCGATCGTCAGGACCTGGCTGCGATGAGCCCGCACCCGGTGCGGCGGCTCATAACGACCGCAGCCGCGCTGCTCGCCTTCTGCACCTTCGGCCTCGGCTGGGCCAGTGCCTCGTTCGAGGACGGAGCCGTAGGCGTCAAGCTGTCCTACTTCTACGGCAGGGAGGCCGCTTGGTCGCCGGACGGCAGACTGATTGCGATCCCCGCCAAGAACGGGATCAAGCTGCGCGACGTCGAGGCCGGCACCGCCCGGACGATCAAGGCGCCGCCTCAGCGGGTCTTCCCGGAACCCCCCGGACGGCTCAGCTGGTCCGCGGATGGCCGCGCCCTCAGGTACGTGACCACGATCGGCCCCAACGGCAAGAGGGGCTCATGGCTGACCGAAGTTCGGCCGGACGGCTCGGGCCTGCGACAGGTCCGGCTCGGGATCAGGGTCGCGCAAACCGCCTGGGCCCGCCAGGGGTGGCCGATGGCCTTCAGCACCGGGTACTACGCCTACGACATCGACAAGGGCGCGCTCGGACCGAACCCCGCCCTGCTTGTCGTCCCTCGCTTCGGGGCGGCACCGAAGACGATCGTCAGGGTCGGACCCGAAGTCCGAGAAGCGGCGATCGAAGACCCCCAGTTCTCCCCCGACGGCGAGCGCATCCTCTACCAGCGATCGGAACGCCGCACTGACAGCATCTGGACGGTTCGCCCCGACGGCTCCAACCGGTGCCGTCTCGGACCCGTTCTGGTAACCGCGTTCGACGCCGCCTGGTCCCCTGGCGGCGACACGATCGCCTATGCCGGCGTGAAGAGAGGCGACCTCCGGACCCGGCTCTACGTCGTCTCCTCGACTGGCGGCAAGCCGCGCCGGATCAGCGAGCAGGAGATCCTCGACGGGCCTGTCTGGTCGCCCAACGGCGACTGGGTCACCTTCTCGAACTATGAGGGGGAGATCCGGCGGGTACACCCAGACGGCACCGGTGAAGAGGTGATCGCCGAGCTGCCGGGAGAAGAGGTCAGAGGCCTGCTCTGGTCGCCCGACGGCCGGCGCCTCGCCTATATGGCGAGGCCGTTCCCGGAATCCGACTAGCGCTTCAGTGCACGCCCGGGTGCCGCACCGCAGCCGGGTCAGGCAGATAGAGGTCGGCGCCGCAGCGGGGGCAGACCTGGACGTAGAGCTTCAGGGCCTTGTGGCAGTTCGGGCACTGCCGTTCCGGTTCGGTCTTCTCGGAGCGGTAGAGGATCACCGCGATCAGGCCCAGCGGCGGCAGGACCGTGCCGATCAACAGCCAGAGCCAGAAGGAGCTGCCCTTGCCCTTGCCGATGATCGCCGTGGCTAGGCCGAAGAAGAAGGCGATGATGAGGTACTCGAATCCCACGGCTCCATTGTCGCGTCCAGCCGCTTCGGGTGCCCGATCGAGCCGACCTCGGAGAGATCGCGGCGGAAGGGCAGGCTGGCGGTCCAGTCGATCACGGCGCGGACCTTGCGGGCGACGCCCGGGATCTGACTCATGTGGTAGGTCCGCGCCATCCACCAGGCCGGGAAGCCGCGGAAGGTGCGATTGCCGATCCGGCCCACGGCCTTGTAGCGACCGAGGTTGACGAAGGCGGCTTTGCCGCGATACTCGAAGCGCTGGGGCGTGCCGACACCGAGCTCGGCGGCGATGTTGCGGGCGGCGACCGGTCCCTGGCGGACAGCGTGCTGAGCCGTCGGCGGCGCGATGCCGCCGTCGGGCTCGGGCACCGCGGCGCAGTCGCCGATTGCCCAGACCGAGTCCATTCCCTTCACCCGCAGGTGATCGTCGACCGGCACCCGGCCGCGCTCGTCGAGCGGCACGCCGAGGTCACGCAGCTTCGGGTTGGGCGCGACGCCGGCGGTCCAGACCACCGTGCGACTGGGCAGGACCTCACCGGTGGAGAGCCGGGCGCGGTCGGCGCTCACCTCCTCGAGCGTCGTCCCCAGGCGGATGTCTATCCCGCGCCCGCGCAGCTCGCGCAGCGCGTATTCGGCGAGTTGCAAGTCGATCTCCGGCAGGACGCGGTCGCTCGCCTCGACCAGGATCCAGCGCATCCCGTGCAGGCGGGCGCGCGGGTAGCTCTCCATCGCGTCGGCGGCGAAGTCCTGCAGCTCGGCCAGCGCCTCTAGCCCGGCGTAGCCGCCGCCGACGAAGACGTAGGTAAGCAGCTCGTCGCGGCGTGCCGGGTCCTCGGTGGCGTTGGCCGCCTCCAGCGTCTCGACCACGTGGTTGCGCAGCCAGATCGCATCGGCCAGGCCCTTGAAGCCGATCGCGTGCTCCGCCAGCCCCGGCACCGGCAGCACACGTGAGACAGAGCCGAGCGCGAGCAGTAGCTGGTCGTAGGGCAGCGTCTCGTCCTCGCCTTCGCGGGTGCGCAGCCGCACCGTCTTCGCCGCCGGGTCGTGACCCTCGATCTCGCCCAGCCGCAGGTAGGTGCGGGTGAGGATCTCGCGCAGCGGCGTCACCACGTGCCGCGGCTCCAACGTCCCGGCTGCAGCCTCGGGCAGGAACGGCGTGTAGAGCAGGAAGTTGGCGTCGTTGACCAGGGTCAGCCGGGCCGACTGTCGCGGCATCGTCCGCTCCAGCTCCCGCGCCGCCATCGCCCCGCCGAAACCGCCCCCGGCTATGACGACGTTCCAAGCCATGCCTTCAAGGTAGCACTTTGTAACAACGTGTTACAAAGTTTCAGACGGCACTAGGATTGGTGCGATGCCGCTGCATTTGGAGCCGGGGAAAACGATCACGCGGGCTGCCTTGCACCGTCGCTACGGAGGGCGCGAACAAGGCGGGATTAGCCCCTCGGGAAGGTCATCCAATGTCTTCCTCTTCACCGATCCGAAAAAGGGCGAGCAGCACGGCTACATATTTGACGGCCAGCGCGAGGACGGCCCCTACGACTACACCGGCGAAGGCCAGAGCGGTGATCAAAAGATGATTCAGGGCAACCGGGCTATCAGGGACCACCAACTAGAGGATCGGGAGCTTCATCTATTTGACGCCAGCGCCAAGCGGCTGACCTACATCGGACAGTACGAGTACGTCAGCGACTATCCGGCGGAGGCCCCTCAGAAAGGCAGCCCGGAGGAACGGCTGGTCATCGTTTTCCGACTCCGCCCCATAGGCAAGACAGGACCCGTGACCGTATCGCCCCTCGAGCACCTAGACCGCCAGCAGGTCAAAGCCGTGCCGGTAGAGCAGCAGCACACCGAGCACACCATGGTCGTACCAGGCGCGCCTTACAAAGCCTCGCGCAAAGAGCAGAAGCTAGTGCTCAGCTACGAAGCTAACTTGCTCGGCAAGGGACACGATGTTTGCCGGCTCCGGCTGTGGCCCAAAGACGAGCCGGCACCGTTTCTTTCGGACCTCTACGACCGCACGACAAACACACTGGTCGAGGCCAAGGGCAGTGCCACGCGCGCTGCTTTTCGCATGGCAATTGGTCAGCTAGCCGACTACGCACGTCTGGTCAAATCAAAACCCAAGCGAGCAATTCTGTTGCCGGAAAAGCCCCGACGCGACCTGCTGAAGCTGGCCAAAAGCCAAGGCATCAGTGTGATCTGGACTGACGGAGACGGATTCTCGTCTAGCTAGATAGCTGCTGCTTGATCAGGCGGTTGACCTCGCCGCCGTCGGCGCGGCCCTTGGTCTCCTTCATCACGGCGCCGACGATCGCGCCGATCGCCTTCTGGTTGCCGGAGCGGATCTGCGCGGCCGCTTCGGAATTGGCCTCGATCGCGGCGGCGACAATCGACTCCAGCTCGCCGCTGTCGGAGATCTGGGCGAGGCCCTCGCGCTCGACGATCGCGGCCGGGTCGCCGCCCTCGGCGACCAGCGCGGCCAGCACCATCTTGCCGCTGCCGTGGGAGATCTTCTTCTCCTGGACCATCGCCACCAGCTCGGCGAGCGCCTCGGGCGAGACGCGGGAGCCCGCGGCGCTCCCCTCCCCCCCGTCCTGGCGCAGCGCCGCCGCCAGCTCGCCGGTCACCCAGTTGGCGACCACGCGTGCCTCGATCGGCCCCGCGGCCGCAGCCGCCTGTTCGAAGTACTCGGCGGTCTCGGGGTCGGCGGCGAGCAGCGCCGCTACGTCCTCGGCCAAGCCGAGCTGCTCGCGGTAGCGCTCGATCCGCGCCGCCGGCAGCTCCGGCAGCGCCTCACGCGCCTCGCGCAGCATCTCCTCGGTTGGCGCCAGCGGCACCAGGTCGGGCTCGGGGAAGTAGCGGTAGTCGTGCGCCTCCTCCTTCGAGCGCAGCGGCGTCAGCGTGCCGTCGGTGGGATCGAAGTGGAGGGTCTCCTGCTCCACCACCCCCCCCGCTTCGACCAGCTCGCGCTGGCGCGCCAGCTCGGCCTCGATCCCGCGCTCGAGGAAGCGGAAGCTGTTCATGTTCTTCAGCTCGGTCTTCGTGCCCAGCTGCTCACTGCCGGCCAGGCGAACCGAGATGTTCCCGTCGACGCGCAGGCTGCCCTCCTCCATGTTGACGTCGGAGACGCCGAGCTGGCGCACCGTCGTGCGCAACAGGCGGGCCCACTGGGCGGCTTCGGCGGCGGAGCGCAGGTCGGGCTCGGTGACGATCTCGACCAGCGGCGTGCCGCCGCGGTTGAAGTCGACCAGCGAGGCGCCGGAGCCGTGGATCCGGCCCGAGCCGCCGAGGTGGATCATCTTCGCCGCATCCTCCTCGAGGTGCGCACGATGGATGCGCACGTCACCGAGCCGGCCGTTGCGCGCCAGCGGAATGTCGTACTGGCTGATCTGGTACGCCTTGGGGCTGTCGGGATAGAAGTAGTTCTTGCGGTGGAAGATCGAGCGCGGTGCGACCTCGCACTCCAGCGCCGCGGCGATCTGCAGGGCGTAGAGGATTGCCTGCTCGTTGGGCACTGGCAGCACGCCGGGGTGGGCGAGACAGACCGGACAGGTGTGGACGTTGGGCTCATCGCCGAAGGAGAGCTCGCAGCCGCAGAACATCTTCGTCTTGGTCGAGAGTTGGACGTGGATCTCCAGCCCGATCACCGCCTCGAGCTCAGCCATCGCCGCCACCTCCCGGCCGGGCCTCGAAGCCGATCGCCTGCTCGAGCGCGTAGGCGGCCTCGAGCAGCGGCTGCTCGGCGAAGGCGGGGGCTGCGATCTGGAACCCGACCGGCAGCCGCGGCCCTCCCCCCTCTGGTTCGGCGAGGCCAGCCGGGATCGAGATCGCCGGGATGCCGGCGAGGCTCATCGGCACGGTGAAGAAGTCGTTCATGTACATCGCCAGCGGGTCGGCGGTCTTCTCGCCGAGGCGGAAGGCGACCGAGGGCGAGGTCGGCGTGACGACGAAGTCGAAGTCGGCGAAGGCGGCGTCGAAGTCGGCGGCGATCTTGGTGCGGACCCGCTGCGCGCGTCCGTAATAGGCGTCGTAGTAGCCGGAGGAGAGCGCGTAGGTGCCGAGCATGATCCGCCGCTTGACCTCGGCCCCAAAGCCGGCGACGCGGGTCGACTCATACATCTCGACCAGGTCGCCGGCGCCCTCCTCGCGCAGCCCGTAGCGGACGCCGTCATAGCGGGCCAGATTGGAGGAGGCCTCGGCGGGGGCGATCACGTAGTAGGCGGAGATGCCGTGCTCGGCGTGCGGCAGCGGCGCCTCGGCGATCTCGCCGCCGAGCTCCTCGATCCGCGCCAGCGTCGCCTCGAAGACCTCTCTCACGCCAGCGTCGATCTCGTCCCGCGCCAGCTCGCTCGGCACGGCGAAGCACAGCCCTTTCAGGTCCTCGCGGCTCGGCGCCTGCACCCCGCCCTCGATCCCGACCGAGGTCGAGTCGCAGGGGTCGCGTCCCTGCAGCGCCGCCAGCAGCAGCGCTGCGTCGGTGACGTCGCGGGTCAGCGGCCCGCACTGATCGAGCGAGGAGGCGAAGGCGATCATTCCGTAGCGGGAGATCGCACCGTAGGTGGGCTTGAGCCCGACGATGCCGCAGAGCGCCGCCGGCTGGCGGATCGAGCCGCCGGTGTCGGTTCCGATCGCGCAGGGAGCGAGGCCGCCGGCCACCGCCGCCGCCGAGCCGCCCGAGGAGCCGCCCGGCACCCGCTCGCGGTCCCAGGGGTTGAGCACCGGCCCGTAGGCGGAGTTCTCGTTCGAGGACCCCATCGCGAACTCGTCCATGTTGGTCTTACCGAGCACGTTCGCTCCCGCCTCGGCCAGGCGCCGCACCGCGGTCGAGGTGTAGGGCGGCGCGTAGCCCTCGAGGATGCGCGAACCGGCCGTGGTCGGCACCCCCTCGGTGCAGAAGATGTCCTTGACCGCGACCGGGACTCCGGCCAGCGGACCGCTTCCGGGCTCCGCCTCCTGCGCTCGCCACAGGTAGGCGTTCAGCTCGTCGCCAGCAGCGGCCTCGCGCCAGGCGCCGAAGAGCTCCTCGGAGGAGATCTCTCCCGCTGCCACCTTCGCCGCCGCCTCGGCGACGCTCAGCTCCAGTAGATCCCCCATCTAGGCCTCGGCTTGCGGAGAGGGCACGCGGAAGGCCCCGTCGTCGGGATCTGGCGCCGGGGCCAGCACCACGTCCCGGGGCCAGCTCGGCCGCGGCTCATCCGCCCGCAACACGTTCTCCAGCTCGACCACGTGCGAGGTCGGCGGCACATCGTCGAGGTCGAGGGCGGCGATGCGATCGACGTGATCGAGGATCCCCGACAGCTCCCCCGCCATCCGCTCGACTTCCTCCTCGGAGAGCCGCAGCCGGGCCAGCTTGGCGACATGCAGCACCTGCTCTCGCTCGATCACGGCCGCGATTCTACGGCGCGGTGACGGCACACGAGCAGGCGCCGAGACACATCACTTGGCTGCCCAGCCAGTTATTGTCCCGCCTCATGCGGGGAGAGAAGGCAGAGCGCTTCGTCATCCTCAGCCTGCGGCTCCTCGCCGCCAGCTTCGCCCTCGTCGGCCTCCTCTTCATCGCGATGCCGGACGGGACGCTGGGCGCGCTCTCCGACCTCGGCGACGTGATCGGGGGCTTCACCGAGGCGCCCGAGACCACCCAGCAGCTCTGGTTGGCGCTCGGCTTCGCCTACATGGTCGTGATCACCGGGATCTGCCTGGTGGTCCAAGCTGACGTCGTCCGCTACCGGCCGCTACTGCTCGTCCTCGCCGCCGGCAAGACGGCCTCCTCGCTCGCCTCGCTCGGCTTCTACCTCTTCGACGAAGACGTCTTCGCCTACCTGCTCAACTTCCTCGTAGACGGCTTCCTGGCGCTGGCCGCACTCTGGCTCTGGTCGCTGGCAGGGCGGATCGGCCGCCCCGCCGACCCCGGCTGAAGGAGCACGCCGGGGCTCTCAGCCGCCGAGCAACGCACGCTGAGCGCGATCTGCGAAGCGATGGCCCCCGAGCACGACGGGCTGCCAGCGGCGGAGCGCGAGGTCGACGTCTCCGGCCCGGTCGCTGAGCTCCTCAAGTCAGTCGCGCCGCGCGTCCTCACCCGCCTCAAGCTGGCGCTGCGGGTCTTCAACCTGCTGCCCTTCCCCTGGCGCTTCAACCGCCTCGACCTCGGCGCCCGCGAAGACTTCCTGCGCCGTATGGAGAGCTCGCGCTTCGGCCTCTTCCACGAGCTGCTGGTGATGGCAAAGCTCTTCTCGACCCTCGGCTACACGGTGCTACCGGAGGTCGAGGAGCGGATCGGCGTCGAGACCAGCTGCCGCCTCGCCGACGGCTCGCTGCCGCAGCCGGCCGGCTCGCTGGGCGACACCACGCCGCCCGCGGGGGGCGAGGAATGCGACGTGGTGATTGTCGGCTCCGGCGCCGGCGGCGCCGCGGCGGCGACGACTCTGGCCGAGGCCGGCCTCGACGTGATCGTGCTCGAGGCAGGCGGCGGCTACAACCGCGACACCTACCCGAGCGACCCGCTCGACGCGATCGCCACGCTCTACCGCGATGCCGGGCTGACGATCGCCGAAGGCCGGCCGCCGATCCCGGTGCCGGTCGCGCGCACGGTCGGCGGCACCACGGTGATCAACTCCGGCACCTGCTTCCGCGCTCCCGACCCGGTGCTGGAGGAATGGCAGCGGCGCTACGGCATCGAGTGGGCAACGGATCTCGCCCCCGACTTCGCCGAGTCGGAGGAGTTCCTCCGCGTCACCCCGCTTGACCCGGAGCGGATGGGGCGCAACGGCCAGCTGGCGATGGAGGGGGCCTCGGCGCTGGGGGTGTCGAGCGGGCCGATCTCCCGCAACGCGGGCAGCTGCGTGCAGTGCAGCTCCTGCCCCTACGGCTGCAAAATCGACGCCAAGCGCGGCATGAACGTGAGCTACCTGCCGCGCGCCGTCGCCGCCGGGGCGCGGATCCGCGCCGGGGTCGAAGCGCGCGAGATCCTCGTTGAGGACGGCCGCGCGGCCGGGGTGCGCTGCTTCGTAGCGGGGGCCGAGGGCAACGGCCACCCCGCCCCCTACACCGTGCGCGCCCGCCGCGCCACGATCGTCGCCGGCGGCGCCCTGGGCACGCCGGAGCTGCTGCTGCGCTCCCGCCTCGGCGGCGACCAGGTCGGGCGCAACCTCCACATCCACCCCGCCTGCTGGGTCGGCGCCCGCTACGAGGAGGACGTGCGCGGCTGGGAGGGCGTGATGCAGAGCTACTACGTCGACGAGTGGGAGCCCGAGCGGGTCCTGCTCGAGGCGACCTTCACGCCGCTTCCCTTCGGCGGCGCCTGGCTGCAGGGCACCGGCCGCGAGCACCAGGAGGCGATGCTCGAGTTCGGCCGGATCGGCTCGATCGGCGTCCAGCTGCAGGACCTCTCGACGGGCCGGGTGGGGATCGGCCGCGACGGCTCGCTCAAGGCCTCCTACGGGCTGACCCGCGAGGACACCAAGGCGATCACCTTCGGCATCGCCCGCGCCGCCGAAGTCCACTTCGCCGCCGGCGCGACCGAGGTCTACCCCAACATCGCCCGGGCCGGGGTGCTGAAGCCGAACCAGCTGGCCGAGTTCGAGGCAACCGAGTTCAAGCCCTCAGAGCTGCGGCTCGAGGCCTTCCACCCGCTGGGCACGGCGCGAATGGCCGCCGACCCTCGCGAGGGTGTCTGCGGGCCCGACGGCTCGGTCAACGGCGTCGAGAACCTCTACGTCGCCGACGCCTCGCTCTTCCCTGGCGCCGTCGGGGTCAACCCGATGATGACCATCATCGGGTTCGCTAAGCGGGTGGCGGCGGCGGTGGCGGAGGCGGAGGCGTAGAGGAGGAGGGCGGTGGCGGAGGTGCGGGTGGGCCGTCGCTTGGGCCGCTGTCGCCGGGGCCATGGCCGCCGCCACTACCTCCGAGTCGGTCTGCGGCGTCGCCGAAGGTGATGCCCTCTTCCTCCATCGCTTTGTAGCCGCCATAGGCGATGCCGCCTGCCGCGATCAGACCGAGGAAGAGTCCGATCTTGCGGGTGATCTCAGTCTCCACTCCGGCCAGCACAGTGTAATTAGGCGGATCGATGACTCGGTAGATGATGAGAAGAACCGAGATCCCGCCCATAACCGCAACGATGACGCTCATCGGCACGACCGGATCGAAATTGGCATCGGAGAGGCGGATCGCTGCTAGCACCAACACCGCGATGATCGTGGCGACGAGGATGATCGGGATGAAGTCGAGCGCCTGCCAGGCGTTGCGCTCATTCTCTTCAACCCCCCCAGAGAAGCCCGGGACGCCAGAGACCTTGGCCGCGAACCAGTCGAAGAACATGAATACGAAGAGCAGCACCGCCGAGAGGCCGGCGATCTTCTCTCCCGTGCTCAACCTGTCCAGTGCGTCCATCTAGATTCCCTCCGTAGCGACTGCGGTCGATGCCGACCCTATACCCGGGCCCGGGCGGCAGAAAGGGTGTTGGCCAGCAGCATCGCGATCGTCATCGGCCCGACTCCGCCAGGCACCGGCGTGATCGCCGCTGCGTGCTCCGCCGCCGCCTTGAAGTCGACGTCGCCGAAGAGGCCGTCGTCGGTCCGGTTCATACCGACGTCGATCACCACCGCCCCCGGCTTGACCGCGTCGGCGCCCAGTAGTCGCGGCACCCCCACCGCGGCGACGAGCACGTCGGCGCGGGCGCAGACGGCGTCGAGGTCGCGGGTACGCGAGTGGCAGACGGTGACCGTCGCGTTCGCCGCCAGCAGCAGTCGCGCCACCGGCACGCCGACCAGCTTCGAACGCCCGACCACGACCGCCTCGGCACCCTCCAGCTCGACGCCCTCGTGGCGCAGCAGCTCCATCACCCCGGCCGGGGTGCACGGGACCAGCCCAGGCATGCCGTGGGCGAGCAGGCCGGCGTTGACCGGGGTCAGCCCGTCGACGTCCTTGCCCGGGTCGATCGTGGCGACGACACGGTCTGGGTCAAGATGGTCCGGCAGCGGCAGCTGCACGAGAATGCCGTCGACCTCCGGGTCCTGGCCGAGCCGGCCCACCAGGTCGAGCAGCTCCTCCTCGCCCGTGTCCACTCCCAGCCCGTGATGGAACGAGCCCATTCCAGCCTCCGCGCAAGCTTTGTGCTTGCCGCGGATGTAGATCTCGGAAGCCGGGTCGTCGCCGACGATCACCGTGGCGAGAACCGGGACGCGGCCCGTCTCGGCCTCGTAGGCGGCGACCTCGCCGGCGACCCGCTCGCGCACCGCTGCCGCCACCGCTTTGCCGTCGATCAGCCGCGCTGTCATCGCCGGCGGATCGGGGCGTAGTCGGCCATCAGCTTGCGCTCGGTCCCGTCATCGGCGAAGCGGACGACTACGACCCCACCCGGCTCGACGCCGATCACTACGCCGTCGCCAAAGCTGGCGTGGACGACGTCGTCGCCGGCGCGCAGCTCCAGCGCCGGGCCGGGGTCGATCGGCGCCGCCGCCTCATTGGGGGCGGTCTCCCAGCCGAGACCGGTGGCGTGGCCGGGGGCGCTCGAGTGGCGCTCGGTCAGCTCGGCCGGCAGCTCGTCGATGAAGCGAGAAGGCAGGTTGCGCTCGGCGCGGCCGAAGAGCCTTCGCTCGCGCGCCCAGGTCATGTAGAGGCGCTGGCGGGCACGGGTGATCGCGACATAACAGAGGCGTCGCTCCTCCTCTTCTCCCCCCTCTTCCAGAGCCCGCATGTGCGGGAAGGAGCCCTCCTCGCAGCCGATCACGAAGACCGTGTCGTACTCGAGCCCCTTGGCGTTGTGCAGGGTCATCAGCGTGACCAGCGACTCTTCTTCCCGCAGGTTGTCCTGCTCGGTGAAAAGAGAGACCTGCTGCAGGTACTCCTCGAGCGGGGTGACTTCGCTGCCGCCCTCGGTCTCGCGCTCGATGTCGAACTCGGCGGCGCCGGCGACCAGAGCCTCGAGGTTCTCGACGCGACCCTCGGCCTCAATCGTGCGCTCCGCGGAGAGGGCTTCCAGATAGCCGGTCTCGTTCAGCACCGCCTCGAGCAGGCCCGCCACCGGCCCCTCTTCTGCGGCTCGTTCGCGCAGGGCCTCCATCGTCTCGTAGAAGCGCGAGATCGCCTTGATCGCCGCCCCGCCCAGACCAGGCACCTCCTCCGCCCGGCCGGCAACCTCCCAGACCGAGAGGCCCGTGGTGTTGGCGTGCGAGACGAGCCTTCCCTGGCTGGTGTCGCCGATCCCACGCCGCGGCGAGTTGACGACCCGCGCGAAGGAGACCTGATCGGAGGGATTGGCCAGCAGGCTGAGGTAGGCGATCGCGTCCTTGATCTCGGCCCGCTCGTAGAACTTCGTCCCGCCGATCACCTGGTAAGGAACGTTGAAGCGATTGAGCGTGTCCTCGAGCACCCGGCTCATCGCGTTGGTCCGGTAGAAGACGGCGACGTCCTCTCGTTGCACGCCCTCCTCCTCGGCGAGACGCTCGATCTCCCCCGCAATCCAGCGCGCCTCCTCCTGCTCATCGGCCAACTCGCTCAGTTGCACGGGGGCACCACCGGCGATCTCGGTCCAGAGCTGCTTCGGCCGCCGCTCGCGGTTGTGTTCGATCACTGAGTTGGCGGCGGAGAGGATCGTCTGCGTGGAGCGGTAGTTCTGCTCCAGCGTGACCACCTCTGCTTCGGAGAAGTCGCGCTCGAAGTCGAGGATGTTGCGGATGTCGGCGTGCCGGAACCCGTAGACGGACTGATCGGCGTCGCCGACGACCATCAGGTTGCCGTGTTCGGCGGTGAGCAGCTGCAGCAGCCGGTACTGGGCGTGGTTGGTGTCCTGGTACTCGTCGACCAGGACGTGGCGGAAGGTGCGGCGCCAGCGCTCCCGCGCCTGCTCAGAGAGCTCCAGCAGGTTGACGGTGCGGACCAGCAGGTCATCGAAGTCCATCGCATTGGCGGCGAGCATCCGCTTCTCGTAGATCGCGTAGACCTCCGCCACGACTTCCTCGAAAACGCTGCCCTGCGCCTGCGCGTAGGCCTCGGCGTCGACCAGCTGGTTCTTGGCACCGGAGATCTGCGAGCGGATCGCCCGCGGCGGATAGCGTTTCGGGTCGACCCCGATCTCGGTCATGCAGCGCTTGACCATCCGCCGCGAGTCCGACTCATCGTAGATCGTGAAGTTGCGTGAGTAGCCGAGCGCTTCCGCGTCGGCGCGCAGCATCCGCGCGCAGGCCGAGTGGAAGGTCATCACCCACATCGCCCGCACCGAGCGCCCGACCAGCGCCCCGACCCGCCCGCGCATCTCGTTCGCGGCCTTGTTGGTGAAGGTGATCGCGAGGATCTCACCGGGCCGAGCGGCGCCTGTCGCGAGCAGGTAGGCGATGCGGTGGGTGAGGACGCGGGTCTTGCCGGAGCCGGCGCCGGCGATGACGAGCAGCGCGCCCTCGCCGTGGCGGACCGCCTCACGCTGGGGCGGATTGAGCTCGGCGAGCAGCCGCTCGGCGCGGTCAGCGCCGGCTTCGGTGGGCGCGCCCGCAGCGTCCTCGAAGGCGTCAGACATCGCTTCCGGATCGGCCTGGAGAGTCACTCGCCGAGCATAGCCTCGGCTGCGGCCGGCGCTCAGCCGCCGGCTGAGGAGCGTCCGGTGCGGGGACGCAGGTCGCGCTCCCCGTCACCCTGCCTGCCACCGTTGTCGCCTCCGTCAAGCTCAGCGAGGCGCCGCTCGAGCTCGGCGATCCGCTCCGAGAGCCCCTTGATCGCCTCGGCGATCGGGTCGGGAAGGTGGATCCAGTCGGCGTCCGGCCCCTCGACCCGCTTGCCTTCGACCTTTACCGGGTGGCCGGGGTTGCCGACCACGGTCGTGCCCGGCGGGACGTCCTCGACGACGACTGTGTTGGCGCCGATCTTGGCGCCGTCGCCGACCGCGATCGGGCCGAGCAGCTTGGCGCCGGAACCGACCGTGACGTTGTCGCCGACGGTCGGGTGGCGCTTGCCGCGCTGAAACCCGGTGCCACCCAGGGTGACTCCCTGGTAGAGCGTGACCCGGGCGCCGATCTCGGCCGTCTCGCCGATCACCACGCCGGCACCGTGGTCGATGAAGAAGCCGTCGCCGATCCTCGCCGCTGGGTGGATCTCGACCCCGGTGACCGAGCGCGTCATGTAGGCGATCGCCCGCGGCGCCAGCGGCACCCCGGCGCCAGCGAGGGCATGGGCGACGCGGTGGGCAAGCAGCGCCTGCACCCCGGCCCAGCTGGTCAGGATCTCGAAGGTCGAGACCCCCTGCGCCGCAGGGTCGCGGTCGCGCGCCGCCGAGACGTCGGCCTTGATCTCCCGGACCACGCGCTTCAACCGCTCGCTCATGGTGTGAAGAAGGGTAGGGACACGTAGCGCTCGCCCGAGTCACAGACGACCGTCACGACTCGCTTGCCGGCCAGCTCCGGGCGCGCCGCGACCTCCAGCGCCGCCTTGATGTTGGCGCCGGCGGAGATCCCGGCCAGGATGCCCTCGCGCCGCGCGACCAGGCGGGCTGTCTCGAGCGCGTCCTCGTCGGAGACACCGATCGTCTCGTCGATCACCGAGCGATCGAGCACGTCGGGGACGAAGCCGGCGCCGATCCCCTGGATCTTGTGCGGCCCTGGCGGGCCGCCGGAGAGGACCGGCGAAGTCGCCGGCTCGACCGCGACGACCAGGGCATCAGGCGCGCGTTCGCGCAGCATGCGGCCGACGCCGGTGATCGTGCCGCCGGTGCCGACGCCGGCGACGAAGGCGCCGACCTCGCCGTCGGTGTCGCGCCAGATCTCCTCGGCCGTCGTGCGCTGGTGGACGTCGGGGTTGGCCGGGTTGGAGAACTGCTGCGGGGTGAAGCCCTTGCGCTGCTCGCGGATCTCCTCGGCCAGCTCGACCGCCTCGTTCATCCCACCCAGCGAGGGTGTTTCCCGCACTTCGGCGCCGTATGCGCGCAGCAGCTTGGCGCGCTCGCGGCTCATCCCCTCGGGCATGGTCAGGATCAGCTCGTAGCCGCGCGCGGCGCAGACCATCGCCAGCGCGATCCCGGTGTTGCCGCTGGTCGGCTCGACGATCACCGAGCGCCCCGGCTTGACCAGTCCCTCCTCCTCGGCGGCGTCGATCATCGCCACCCCGATCCTGTCCTTGACCGAGCCGCCCGGGTTGAAGTACTCCAACTTGACGCAGACCTCCGCCCCCAGCCCCTCGCCGAGCCGGTGAAGCGCCACCAGCGGCGTCTCCCCAACGACCGCCGAAGCCTCTGCTCCGATCCTCACTGGAATCCCTCCGTCGCGCTCACCGGCGCGACCTTACGGCAGAGGTACGTCAAAACGCCCGTGCTCCGGCCCTTGCATGCGGCTCAACGCTTTGGGTACGCTCCGAGTTTCCTGACCCGAAGAGGAGGAAACATGCACCGAATCGTCGCCATGGCCGCGACTGTCACCGTCCTCGCCTTCCCAACAGCCTCGACTGGCGCCGACAAGGACTGCTCGGACTTCCGCAGCTGGAAAGCAGCTCAAAGGTTCTACAAGAACCACGGTGGCCCCCGGTACGACCCGCACAGGCTCGACGGCGACCGGGACGGAATCGCCTGCGAGGACCTGCGGTAGAGCAGGCACGCAGCCGCGTCTCGACGACGGCGCTGGCCGATGGGTCTGAAAGTCAACAGCTGGCGCACCTACGGGCCCATCGGTCCACTCAGGCTCGTCATTTCGGCCCGTCGGCGAGGGTGCGGCCGGGTCTAGATGTGGTACATGCCCGATTCGGCCTCGGCAGCCTCGCGGCGGGCGACTTCGGCGATCGTGGTCTGGCCGAAGACCTTGCGCAGGGCGGTAACGCCCTCGGCCCAGATGCCGCCTGCCTCGTCGGCCTCCTGGCCAACCTTGCCGTCGAGCGCCTGGACGATCTCCAGCACGTTGATCTCCTCGGCGGGGCGGGAGAGCGTGTAGCCGCCGCGCATCCCACGGTGGCTGGTCAGCAGGCCGGCGCGGCGCAGGGTCGAGAAGAGCTGCTCGAGAAACTGCTCCGGGACGCCGCGGCGCTCGGCGAGCTCCTTGATCGGCACCGGGCGGTCGGTGGAGCGGGCTAGCTCCGCCATCGCGACGACCGCGTAGCGCGACTTCGAGGTGATCGAGATCACTGCCGTTCCTTTCTACCGCACCGCTCGGACCTGGCTCGGTTAGGATCGGAACCCGGACTCCGGCTGACGGCAGAGTCTCCCCGCGAAACCCGATCGGAACGGAATACGTCCTGAGCGAGCAACCACAGTGCTTGGTGATCGACGGTCACCCGATCGTCCGCTTGGGGGTGCGCAAGGCGCTGGCCGAGGGCTTCTCCATCCACGAGGTCGCCAGTCGCAGCGAGGGCCTCGAGCTGGTCCGCGACATCGGCAGCTTCGACGTGGCGATCGTCGACATGCGCCCTCAGCCGGTCACGACCGACTCCGTTCTCGATGGCAGGGAGACGATCCGCGCGTTGCGCAAAGCCGAGCCCAGGCTCGGGGTGGTCGCCCACGGTGAGCGACCGGATCGCCACCACGCCAGCGCCGCACTGCAGGCCGGGGCCGCCGCCTACGTCTGCCGCACCTCCGACGCCGAGAGCCTCTGGCGCGCCGCCCAGGCCGCACTCGCCCACGAACGCTTCGTCGACCCGGCGGTACCGCCGCGCGGCAGCCGCGGCAGGCTGACCCGCCGTCAGCGCGAAATCCTCCAGCTCATCGCCAACGGCGAATCGACGACGGTGGCCGCGCGGCAGCTGGATCTCAGCGAAGAAACGGTGAAGACCCACACCAAGCACGCTCTCGCCCGCCTCAACGCGCGCAACCGCACGCACGCTGTGGCGATAGCTCTTCGCGAGTCGCTGATCGAGTAGCGCCGCCAGCGGGCGGCTAGATCCAGCCGCGGTCGCGCGCGGTGAGCACAGCCTGCGCCCGGTCGACGGCGCCGATCTTGCCGTAGACGTTGTGCAGGTGGGTGCGGATCGTCGAGACCGAAAGCTGCATCTCGCCGGCGATCTGCTTGTAGACCATGCCCTCGGAGAGGTGCTTGAGGACGTCGAGCTCTCGCGCCGAGAGCGGGCAGGGCTCGGTCGTCCGCGGCGAGTCGGAGCGCGGATAGGGAAGGTCGTAGAGCAGCTCGCGCAGCGCGTCACCGTCGAGGCCGCACTGCTTGGTGGCGGCGCGCAGACGATCCGGCGTCACCGCCTCGCCCTGCGCGTAGTGGGCGATCATGTCGGCGGCCGAGACCAGCGCCGCGAGGCCGTCGGCGTCCTCGGCGTGGTGGCGCTCGATCGCCACCGCCAGGCGCTGCGGCAGGTTCCAGCGCCGCGCCAGCACACCGCCGACCAGGGCGTGGTCGATGCCGAGCTGCTCGCGTTCTTCGCGCAGGCGCTGCTCAGGGGTGCGCGCCGCAGCGTCGAAGTAGGCGCGCTGCCCGGGATGAAGCTTGGATACGACGAGGCGTCCGATGTCATGGAGCAGGGCGGCGACGGCGAGCTCGTCCCGCTCCGGCCAGCCGACCGCGCGGCCGATCTGGTCGGCTGCCTGCTGGGTGGCGAGGGCGTGGACACGGAAGCGCTCGGGTTTCAGCTCCCAGCCCCCGTTGGGCTCGAAGAAGTCGAAGGCAGGTGCGGTGCCGGCGATCGCCAGCACGCCGGAGGGCTTCAGCGCTTCGACCGCAGCGGGGATGCTCGCCACGCTGCCGGCTTCGAGGCCGTTGCGATTGGCGAAACGCAGCACCGCGATGGCCAGCCCGACGTCGGCCTCGACCGCCTCGACTATCTCGCCGACGCGGGCGGTCTCGGCGGTTGCGGCCTGCATCACCCGCGAGCGGGACTCGATCAGGACCGGGAAGCGCTCGACCGCCTCGAAGGCGGCGGCAAGGCGGGCGCCAGGGGCCGGTTTGCCGTCTTTGCCGGCGACCGCATCTGGCTTGGTCTTGCCGTTTCCGTTGCTGTGGGGATTTACAGCCATAAGCTCTCGCACAGCTCATCGGCAGCAAAGGACGCACGACTTAACCTCCGCCTCCCAAAAAATGGGGACGAGTGGCCTCTACTTGTACGCAAAGGCACAGGCTTTTGCGTGAAGTTGTCCTAAGAGGCTGGTGTTTCGAGCCTGCTCAGTGACGCATCGATCCGCGCCAGCGACTCCTCGCGACCCAGCACGGCGAGCGACTCGAAAATCCCCGGCGAGACGGTGGTGCCGGTGATCGCGACCCTGATCGGCTGGTAGACCCTCCCCGGCTTGAGGTCGAGGCGCTCGGGCAGCGGCGAGAGCGCCGCCTCGACCTCGCCGGGACCGAAGCCGCTCGCCTCGGCAAGCGCCTCGCGCGCTGCCCGCAGCGCCGCCGGCGCCTCGTCCTTCATCACCTTGCGCCAGGCCTTCTCGTCCTCGACCGGAGGCTCAAAGAGGAAGCCGATCAGCGCCCAGACCTCGGCCAGCGTCTGCGCCTTCTCCTGGGCGATCTCACAGGCGGCGCGCAGGCGCTCGTCGGGCTCCCGCCCCAGGTGGCGCGCGACCGCCTCCGTGTACCCGTCGAGCGGCATCTCCCGCATGAAGCGGCCGTTGACCCAGCGCAGCTTCTTCTCATCGAAGATCGCCGCCGCCTTGCCCACGTCCTCGACGCGGAAGCGCTCGACCAGCTCCTCGGTCTGCATCAGGGTCGTGTCGTCGTCGGTCCCCCAGCCCAGCAGCGCCAGGTAGTTGCGGACTGCCGCCGGAAGGTAGCCGGCAGTGCGCAGCTCCTGCGCCGAGGCCGCCCCGTGGCGCTTGGAGAGCTTCTTACCGTCGGGGCCGTGCAGCAGCGGCAGGTGCGCGTAACGCGGCGGCTCATGCCCCAACGCGGCGAGGACGAGCAACTGCTTCGGCGTGTTGGAGAGGTGGTCGTCGCCGCGGACCACCTCGGTGATCCCCATCTCGGCGTCGTCGACGGCGACCGCGAAGTTGTAGAGGACAGAGCCGTCACCACGGGCGATGACGAAGTCGTCGTAACTGCGGTTGGGGAAGGCGACCGGCCCACGGATCAGATCCTCGACCACGGTCTCGCCCTCGTCGGGGACGCGCAGCCGCACCGCGGCGCCCGGCTCCTCGCTCGGCGTGCCGCGGTAGCCGCGACCGGCCCCGTGCTCGGCCTTCCATGCCTCGACGTCCTTCGCCGTCGAGGCGTCCCGGTAAGCGGCGCCGGACTCGAGCAGGCGCTCCAGCGCGGCGGCGTGCCGGTCGGCGCGCTCGGCCTGCGAGAGCGGCCCCTCGTCCCAGTCCAGCTCCAACCAGCGCAGCGCGTCGAGGATCTGCTCGACGTTCTCCCCGGTCGAGCGCTCGCGGTCGGTGTCCTCGATCCGCAGCACCAGCTGACCACCCCCGTGCCGCGCCGCGAGCCAGTTGTAGAGTGCCGTCCTCGCCCCGCCGATGTGCAGCGCACCCGTCGGCGAGGGCGCGAACCTGAGGCGTAGAGAGCTACCGGATGGAGAGTCGGCGGACACGATGCTGATCGGCGCGCATGTTTCCACAGCTGGCGGCCTGGACAAGGCGATCGAGCGCGGGAGCGAGCTCGGCTGCGAATCGATCCAGATCTTCAACCAGAGCCCGAGGATGTGGCGGCCGACCAAATACGGCCCGGATGACTTCGCCGCCTTCCGCGAGGCGATGGCCGACTCCCCGGTCGAAGCGGTGGTGATCCACGCCGTCTACCTGATCAACTGCGCGACCAACGACAAAGAGCTGCGCAAGAAGTCGCTCGCCTCGCTGACCCACGCCCTGCGCATCGGCGACGGGATCGGCGCCGACGGCGTCGTCCTGCACCCAGGCGCGCAGAAGGGCG
>Ga0190272_10000377_pt1 | contig 24514 bp, 21 predicted proteins | sample Popmic504T_FD_133746 | JGI IMG/M metagenome (GOLD analysis project Ga0190272, IMG submission 133746) | Populus adjacent soil microbial communities from riparian zone of Shoshone River, Wyoming, USA - 504 T | ecosystem: Environmental > Terrestrial > Soil > Riparian zone | place: USA: Wyoming... | reverse complement strand
CTTTTCCGGCGCTAAGGCTTCTTGAAGCCCGCCGCCATCACATCGTCGCGTCGGGGGAAACTGAGCACGGTGGTGAGAATACCCAAGGCAAAAAAGAGAAAGAAATACTGGTAACTCTCCAGGAACACTAGCAGCAGACCCATTATGCTGATGCCCTCGCCGAGCGCGCAGCCGATGATCATTCCGGTCTGAACAAGCCCGACGTTCTGTTTTTCGACAGATTCGGTAAGAGATTTCCTGCGCATCTTAAAAGAAAGAAAAAAGTTGAAAACCGCGGCGGCGGCCAGGGCTATGACAAGCATGGGCTGCCTGCCGCCGATCGGCTGCGAAAAATCGAAACTATAGACCTCGGGTTTCACAAAATAGATCATGATCAAAAAAAGGAACTGCGAAATGAGCAGGGCAGCCCAGATGATTACGAGCGTTTGATAGGCTTTAGTAAGATCGATTTGTTCGTTTTGCATATAGGTTTTTGCGTTAGGGCTGTTTAAAGCTGGCGGCATTCAGATCGGCGCGTTTCGGATAGTGAAGCAGGGTCCCAAGAATTCCGAGGGCAAAAAAGACGAAGAAATACGGATAACTGCTGTGAAAAGCGCTCAGGACCCCCCAGAGCGTTACCGCCTCACACATCGTGACCCCGACAATGAGCGTCACGTAAAGCAGTGGCCGCACACCGTCCCTGGTGGCGATTCGGATGAGAAAGAACCGCATAATTAAAGATATCGTGAAACAGAAAACGGCGAGTACCAGAAGCGCGAAGTTGAAGACCGGATTCGTACCGCCGATCGGCCCCGATAAGTCGAAATCGAACAGCTCGGGTTTGGCAAAAAACACCATCAGCAGAAGCAAAAGCTGCAGGATGAGCAGCACCGCCCATATGGCCAATAGTGCCTTGCGGTGAACCTCGATGTCCTGTTTTTTATTTTGCATACTAATCGGTCGCCTCGAGCTCTTCTTCTAACAGCTGCCGCTCGTAGAGCGCGGCGTATTCGCCGCCGAGGGCGAGGAGTTCCTCGTGGGTGCCGCGTTCGGTGATGCGTCCCTCGTGCAGGACGCAGATCAGGTCGGCGTCGCGGATGGTCGAGATGCGGTGCGAGACGATCAGGGTGGTCCGGTTTTCGCGAACACTGCGCAGATTGTGGAGGATCGTCTCCTCGGTATAGGTGTCTACCGCCGAGAGAGAATCGTCGAGAATAAGTATCCGCGGGTCGCGCATCACCGCGCGTGCAATAGCGGTCCGCTGTTTCTGCCCGCCCGAGAGCGTAATGCCGCGCTCGCCGACGAGCTGCTCGTACTTGCCCGGAAAATCCTGGATATCATCCGCCAGGCCGGCAATCTCAGCCGCCTTTTCGACGGTCATTTTCCCGCCGCCTGCGCCGTTCCCTTTATTCTCCGCATCCCCGCGTCCGCGCGTCTCCCCTTCTCCTTTTCTCCCCTTCTCCTCTTCTCCACTTTCGATCCCAAAAGCGATGTTCTCCGCCAGCGTGTTGCTGAACAAAAACGTCTCCTGCGGGACGAAACCGATCGAGCGCCGAAGCTGGGCTATCGGAAAATGGCGGACCGGTACGTCGTCTACCAGAACGCTGCCCTCCGGCGCATCGATGAGCCGGGGGATGATGCTCATCAAAGTAGACTTACCGCTGCCTGTTTTACCGACAAAAGCGATGGTCTCGCCCTCGGGGATGGTCAGGTTTATATTCTCCAGGACCGGTTTGCCGTTATAGGCAAAGGTCAGGTCTCGAAATTCGATCTTGCCCCTGATGTCGGGCTGCTCGCCGGCTTCGGACATGTCGCGGATGGTGGGTTCGGTCTCGAGAATGGCGTTAAAGCGCTTCAGGCTGGCGGTGCCGCGCTGGTAGAGATTGACGACGTAGCCGAGCGCGATCAGATACCAGATCATCCGCTGCAGGTAGAGGATAAAGGCCGTGAAATCCCCGGCCGTGATCTCGCCCCGCACCGCCATGGGCACGCCGACCGCGACGATGATCACAAACCCCAGCCCGATAAAAAAGAAGAGCAGCGGGCGCATCGCGGCCGCGTATTTTACGAGCCGAATGTTCTGCGCGGCGTATTCGCGGTTGAGCTCCTGGAATTGCTCGATCTCCGAATCCTCCTGCGCATAGGCGCGAACGACCCGCACCCCGCTCAGATTTTCCTGCGTTCGGGCGGTAATATCGGAGAAAAATCCCTGGATTTTCTCGAAACGGACGTGTATCTGCTCACCGAGATATTTTACGGTGAGCGATACGAGCGGCATCGGTATCAACAGGAACAATGTAAGCTTTACCGAGTATTGGAGCAGTATCGGCAGGCAGATACAAAGCGCAAAGATCGCCTGGAAACTGTATAGGATCATCGGCCCGACGATCTGCCGGATGGCGGCGAGATCGTTGGTGGCGCGGGCCATGAGGTCGCCGACGCGGTTGTTGTGAAAAAACTCGAGCGGCTGGTGAACGAGCGCGGCGTAGTAATCCTGCCGCATATCGTACTCGATATGGCGCGAGGTGTTGATAAGCAGCCGCCGCTGCCAGAAAAGGAATATACCGCTCAGGAGGTTTATCCCGAGAATTACGAGCGGGTAGTAGATGACCTTACTCCAGGTAACCCCCTGGCCCAGGTCGTCCACCGCTTTACCGACCATAAAGGGCACGAACAACCCGAACGCCATCGAGCACAGAATAAAAAATATCCCGCCGAAGAGATACCATTTATACGGTTTGAAATACCTGGCGAATTTTCGTAATTGGTCCATCGTTCGTTGTTCGTTGTTCGTTGTTCGTCGTGAAGATGAGCGTGTTGTTCGTGACTTCAAAACTACCAACCACGGACCACCAACCACGAACCACGAACCACCTACACCTTTGAATACGTCGACAACGCCGTCGCTATCAATTTCCCTTCCTCGTTCGCTACCTCGCCCGAGACGGTAAACAGACGTTTACCCGCTTTTACCACCCGCGCGGTGCAGGTAACCGGCCCCTCACGGTGCGGGCGAAGGTAATAGACGTTGAGATCGGCGGTCGAGGCGCGCTCGCCCTGCTCCAGGCAGGTTATCACGGCAAAGGCCATCGCCGTATCGATCAGCGTGGCCGTCACCCCGCCGTGAAGAAGCCCGTGCGGCTGGCGGAGGTCGTCCCGCATATCTATCCGTATAACGGCAATGTCCGGGGCGATATCGACCAGTTCCATCCCGATCCATTTCGCAAACAAATTATCGTGCAGCGCGGAAGCCGCACGGCGTTTCTGATCTTCGGTTATTTCTCTCATTTGGTCATCCCGCGCTCTTGAAACTCGTCGACAGAGACCTTTCGGTAGTCCTTCGGTATCGTAAAAAGGTCGTCACCGGCCTCGAGCCGGAGGTCCTGTAATTCGATCGAGTACATAAGATCGCGCTGGTCCCCGTTAATACTGTAATACTCCTGCTTTACGGGCAGGCCGCTCGCCTCGTCAATAAATAACAATACTTCCGACGCGTCCGATTCATTTAGCTTCGCGCTGAATTTCTTCAAACCGTTTTCCGTGCCCAAATCCTCGAACCTGGAAACCGCTTTTATATTGAGCCACTCGACGGTGAGCGCATCGATCCCCTCCGAGGTCGCGGTATTCCGGGCCGGCCCCGCCCGTTCGGTAAAGATCTTTTTGTCGGGATTCAGCAGGTAATCCTTGTCGGTTCTTAACCAGACGGCCGCGCCTTTTTCGCCGAAATTATACTCGGAGCGGCGCTGTTGGACGTTTTTTGCAACGAAGGTCACACGCTGGACGCCGCCCGCCGTCACAACGATCCGGGCCTGGTAAATGTCAGGCTCGCGGGTAGAGAAAGGCAGCGCGCTTTTATCCTCGGGGAAGGCAACCGATCCGGGCGAAGTGTTTGTATTTGCAAGATTTTGCCAAAAACGGCATCCGAAACAAAATGTCAAAAGAACAAGCACCAGCAGAAAAGATTTGACGCGATTTGACAAAATCATCTGTAAATTTAAATTCTAACATAGACCAGGCATCCGGAAACCCACTATGAACCTTTTTATCTGGCAGGCAATTTATTTGATCGGAGCGGTGGCCCTGCTGCCTGTCTCGCCGTTCCTGTACCTGCAGGGACAGTACATTCGCCGTAAGATCGGCGTGCTGCCGGACGCCGCCGGGGAAACGACCGGGACCGCAGGGACGGGCGACATGCCGGTAAGTTTCCTGGCCATCGGCGAATCGACGGTCGCGGGGCTCGGGGCGACAACCCACGCGACGGCGCTGACCGGCCAATTTGCCAGGTGCCTGAGCGCCAAGATCACCCGGCAGGTGCGGTGGCGGGCGATCGGGAAAAACGGCGTTACGGCCAAAAAGACGCTGGAAGAGCTGGTACCCACGATACCGACGGATGAAAAATACGACTATATCCTTCTCGGCACATGCGGCAACGACGTGCTCAAAGTAAGCAGCCCTCTTAAATTTCGGCGCTCCACTCTGAAATTGATCGCCCATATGCAGGCGCTGTACCCGGGAGTGCATCTCTTTATCACGAATTCGCCGGTGATCCGGCTTTCGCCCGTGCTGCCGCAGCCGATCAGGTTTATCCTGGGCTGGCTCTCGCGAATGCACGATGCCAATATACAGGAATTTACGGCCGGGATGGACAAGGTCTTTTATTTTCACCAGCCGCAGGAAGTCGGCGATGACTTTTTCTCGGACGGCATTCACCCCTCGGAAAAAGGCTACGCGGACTGGTCGGAGGCGATGATCGAGTTTTTCACGCGGCACTATAAATGGTAGACCGAATTTGGATTTATTAAACGCAGAGAACGCCGGGAGCGCGGAGGAATGTAAATACCCTTTTTCTTATCTCAGCGTGCTCTGCGCGCTCTGCGTTTAAAATTCATTTACTATATTTAGCTAGTGCGAAACCAGGAACCGGAAAATTCACATTCAGAGCTTCGAGATATTATCGATCGCCACCGCGAATGGCTGCTTATCCACTCGAACGGCCAGGCCTTCCCGGTCCTCTCTACCGAGATCGAACTCGTCAAACGGCAGGATAGGTTGCTGATCGGGCTTCCGGACGACACCGGTTATTGGTTCTGGAAGATAAACGACGTGGCACCCGGGGACGGCGAGATCCATCTCGATCTCGAGGCGAACCTCGGTAGAAAACGTGAAAAGGTCAGGCTCGTCGAGCGGGCCGCGGCAAAGGAACTGGGCGAGGCGGTGGAACTCGCGAGGCTCGAGAAGGCCAACGATTTGGCCCGGCTCATCGCCGAAAACAGCCCGGCGACAAAGATCGGCCGCGTTGCGCTGAACAAGGAAAACGGCCGGTCGGCGCATATTATCGCGACGCTGCCGCTTGAAGGAAAAAAGGCCTATCTGGCGGATGTGTCGGGCAAGATGACGCCTGAAATCCTGCTGGCCCTGGCGATAATTTGGTCCGGGAAGCTCGAGCGGAGAAAGAAAGACCCGATCGGCGAGGTCAGGATCGTCGGCGAAAAACGCGCGGCGCGTGCATTGCAAAGGCTTCATGCGCTGCTCGCGGCGGGCTGGAAGCACCGCATCAGGATAGTGGAAGTTTCGCGTAAAAAGGAAACGGTGAGCCTGACACTGCTGGCTGTGCTGAAGATGGCCCAATTGTGGCGTGAGAAGAGCAGGAAGCCCGCTATTCCTCCCGGTTTAAGGGCCAGCCGGACGGCCTTAAGAATAAGCGAGCTCGTCCCGGATAAGATCGACGTCATCTTCTCGAGCCAAGGGGAGACAATACGATTTTTAGGGCTGCCGTTCGCCCGGGTGCGGACTGTGGCCGGCAAGGAAAAGGCGTGGTTCGGTACCGGGCGCGACAAGCAAATTCTTTCGGACGAGACCTGGCCGCAGCTGCTGGCGCTGGTTGATGAACTTGAAACCTATCGCCGGCCCGACACCCCGAACAAGCGCCACGAGCTTTATTACATGGCCCCCGAAGCCTGGCTCGAGGCGCTGCTCACCCAAAACATAAAACAGCTCGACGCCAACCTGATCCTGTCACCCATCTATAATCAATTCCGCGCTTCGGCCGACAAGGTCGACCTGCTTGCGCTGCGCGAGGACGGTCGGCTTGTAATTATCGAGCTAAAGACCTCGATCGACCGCGAGATGATATTCCAGGCCGCCGATTACTGGCGAAAGATCGAATTGCAGCGGCGGACCGGCCATTTGCGGGACATGCGCCTGTTCCGCGAGCGAGAGATCCTGGACCGGAAAACGCTCGTCTACCTGGCGGCGCCGGCGCTAAGCTATCACCGTGAGTTCGATACCTTCGCCCGGGCCGTCTCGAGCGAGATCGAAATATACCGCTTCGATCTGCACGAAAATTGGCGGCGCAAAGTTAAGGTTTTGCAGCAATTACGGGCAGCGACCTGACACCTTCCTCTACAATCCGAATTATTAAATTTTATTAAATTCAATTGAATCTGCTATTTACGGCGAAAAAGGGCTTGTAAAACCGATGGCTTTACTGATAATCTGTCGGCAAATTTACCAGATCATTTTCGCGCGGTTCGATCAGGAGGAGCTATGCCAGGCAGAAAATTCGGGATGGGTTTGTTCGCGGCCATGCAGATATTTGTTTTGACCCTGGTTTCATTTACATCGGCCTTCTCACAGGGCAAGCCCGGCCCGGAGGTGGTCTATTCGAATACCACGCCGATAACTATAAATACAATGCCGAGCTCGTTCCCACCGCCTACTACGGCCACGACCTACCCCTCGCAGATCACGGTTTCGGGTATGACCGGTACGGTGACGCGGGTAGCGGTAGTGCTCAGGGGCCTCGACCACCTACAGCCTCGGGAATGTGCAGGTAACGGGAGTAGTTTCGGGCGATTACGATGGCGACGGAAGAGCGGATGTTGCGATTTGGCAAGGTGACAAATGGCTCTGGGAGAGAAGTTCGGATGGTCAACTGGGCGGCGGCTTGAGATTCGGGGATTTCTTTCATGACATACCGGTGCCCGGTGATTATGACGGCGACGGGAAGACGGATATGGCTGTCTTTCGCCAGTTCTGTTTAACCCTGGACAGTTAAATAACTATTTTTACGTCCAACAAAGTCGGGACGGTTTTTTAGCTGTGCCATGGGGTAGTAATAACGATGGTAATCTCAGCGACCGTCGTTATCAAAAGGCCGTCGGCTTTCGTCCGGCCGAATTAAATGGACAGCCTCTCAAGGACAAGGGGCCGTTTCCCCGGCGCGTCGAGAAAGGAAGGTACTAGGTAGACTTTATGGATCGCCCACGGTCACAAAATCTTATTGAGCGTCTTGAATGCTCGCCCGGTGCGGATCACCGGTCCCGTCATTTTTTATTTTACAAACTTGTAGCCGATACCTCTTACGGTCTGCAGTATTTTCGGCTGGTTGGGCTCGTCTTCGAGAAGCTTGCGGAGACGTACGATGAAATTGTCGATGGCGCGGGTATCGGTGTCCTCATGAAGGTCCCACACATCTTCCAGAATGGTTTTTCGGGAAACGGCGCGTCCCTCGTTCTCAACCAGAAAACGAAGCAGCTTGGCCTCCATCAGGGTCAGGTGAATGATCTCGTCGCCATTCTGGATCTCGAGATTGTCGAAATCTATCTTTCTTGAATTTACAAGCAGCACCTCCGGCACGCGTTCGGCAGCCGATTCACGGCGGAGCCATTCGCGCCGGCGGAGAAGCCCTTTTAGGCGCGCCAGGAAGATCGACAGCTCGAAGGGCTTGGGCAGGTAATCGTCGGCCCCCGCCTCGAAGCCCTGGAGCACATCCTCGGGACGGCCCCGGGCGGTGAGCATCAGGATGGGGGTATAGTTTTCGGCCGCCCGGAGCCGGCGCGCTACGTCGAATCCATTTAAAACGGGAAGCATGACGTCGAGCACGATCGCGTCGAACTCGGGACCGGTGATGGCCTGCAGGGCTTTTTCCCCGTCGGCGGCTATCTCGGTTTCAAAGCCCTCGGCCTCGAGGTTAAATCGGATACCCTCGGCTATATGATCTTCGTCTTCGACGATAAGGATTTTCATAATTGGTCGTTCGTTGTTCGTTGTTCGTTGTTCGTTGTTCGTTGTTCGTTGTTCGTCGTTCGTTGTTCGTTGTTCGTTGTTCGTTTAATGAAAACGGCCTTCTAGCCACGAACCACGGACCACGGACCATTTACAGTTTTGGTAACTGCACAAAAAAAGTACTCCCCCGTCCTTCGCCCTTGCTCTCGGCGCGAACCTTTCCGCGGTGTTTTTCAATAATGGATTTCACGATAAAAAGCCCGAGGCCGGTTCCCTTTATATTAGCGTCGGACGAAGACTGCGCGCGGTAAAATCTTTTGAAAACCCGCTTTAACTCGCCCGGCGCGATCCCGACGCCGCTGTCCCTGATATAAATTTCGGCCTTGTTGGTCAGCGTAGAATTCTTCAGCCGGACGGAGATCTTCGGATCGCCCCCGGAATACTTAACGGCATTGTCCAATAAATTGAGAAAAACGGAATGCAAGCCGTCGCGGTCGCCTGAAACCCGTATCTCCTCGTTCGGCGCGGTATATTTGATGGCCGTCGGGTCAAGATTGTGTCTCGTCTGGACGGTATCGATCGTTTCCGACAACAAGCTGCCGAGTTCGATCTCGGAAATATTGAGGCTCGTCTGCTTTTCGGGGGCGCGCCCGGCCTGGAGCACCTGCTCGACGGTATTGAGCAGGCGGTCGCTGTCCGCCAGCATAACATCGTAAAACTCGCGGCGTTTTTTTTCATCGACGTCCCGGGTTTTAAGCGTTTCGAGATAAAGGCGGATCGAGGCGATGGGAGTTTTGAGCTCGTGCGTGACGGCGTTTAGAAACCCATCGTGCTGCTCGTTGCGGCGTATCTCGCGGACAAGGAAGATAGTATTCAGCACGAGGCCCGTAATGATCAGCGCGAAAAAGATGATCCCGAAAACGAGGAGCGCCACCTCGCGCAGGTTGAGCAGGATCCAGCCGATATTCAACGCGACCGCGAGCGCGACAAGGCATATGCCGAAAACCAGAAAGAAGATCGCTGCTTTACGTCGACGCATTTCTCTTATGGTAAAGGGGGTAGTCCAAAGTCCAAAGCCCAAAGTCCAAAGTTGTTCACTTTTGTTTACTTTGGTTTCATGGCTAACGTACGGTTTTTAGCATAGCCACGCCGTTTACGGCGTGGTACCTAGCCGATAATAACGACGGGGGTTTCAACCCCTTCCCCAGTTTCGTAAGCCCGTTAAAAACGGGCTGGCGATAAAATTCAGACCATCTTTACCACGCCGTGAACGGCGTGGTTATGCGAAACCCAAAGTTTGTTTGAAGTACGCTGAAAATAAAATTACGCATGTTTCCGCTGGGAAAACATGCGTAATTGATCGAGAAAAAATATCCGTTACCTAAGCAGCCCTTTGCATCTGCCGGGTTTCTTTGTTTGCCTTTTCAAGCTCGTAGCCGTACAACTCGGAAATGATCCCGAGCTTTTCTAAAACCCGAAGCTGCATCCAGTTGACGTCGAATTCCCTCCAGGTAAGGCCATGCTTGGCCGAACGGGGATGGGCGTGGTGGTTGTTATGCCAGCCTTCGCCGAAGGTGACCGCCGCCACCAGGGCGTTGTTGCGGGAATCGTCGCGCGTTTCAAAACGGCGTGAGCCCCACATGTGCGTGGCGGAATTTACAAGCCAGGTGAAATGCCATGAAACCGCGACCCTCAGGAAAACTCCCCACAGGACCATCGACCAGCCGCCTATCGCAAAGAGCCCCACGGCAGCCGCGATGATCACCAGGTAATAATATTTATTAAGGACAATATGAAATTTGTCTTTCGCCATATCGGGAGTGTAGCGATTCATCGCCGCTTCCGATTGGTGCTGGGCCGTACCCTTGAATATCCATCCGATATGCGCCCAGTATGTGCCGTTGCGGGGGCTATGCGGATCTTTTTCCGTTTCGGTAAAGGCGTGGTGGATGCGGTGGGTCGTCACCCAGGAGAGCGGTCCGGATTGAAGAGCCAGGGTCCCGCAAATACTCATAAAATATTCGAGCCATTTCGGGGCCTTAAAACCTCGATGGGTCAGCAGCCGGTGAAACCCGATACCGACGCCCCAGCTGGCGGCTATCCACCACAGCACAAGGGCCGCGGCCAGGTTCTGCCAGCTAAATGTAAATAATGCCCAGACGGCAAAAATATGAAATACGGCTACAGAAATTATCGTATGCCAATGGATCTTCTGAGATACCTGCTTGAATTCGATTACGTTTTCCACTAAAAACCTCGTATAAATGCTTTATAATCGGCCCGCATATGGGCGCCTGTATTTAAGCCTAACAGGTTTTATCGATAGCAATTGTAAGAGTTTTGTAAGGTTGGCGGAAGGCGCTCGATCCGCGGTTAACGTGTTTTCTTGTTAATTGCAAAATGAACGATTGTTCTGTAAGATAATAATTGAAAGCCGTAATAAAAGCGGTGTTTGTTTTCCTGCCTTTAACGAATACATCTCACATGGAAAAGATTCCCGCTTTGGCGATATAAATGAGCCGATTCAACATGAATTCTGCGCTCTACCGGACCGCTTATGACCAAGGGTTTTACTATCACCAGCCATGAAGGGTACGTCCACGTGCTCTACAGGCCGAACTATGAGATCACGCGGGAGACGATGATCGCCACTTGCGATGAGCTCGAGCAAGTCTGCAAACATGACAGCTGCGTTCGCGTTCTGCTCGAGGCCCCTTCTCCGCGGCGAAAAATGGATACCACCGCTGCATTTGAATCCGGCACGCGCCTGGCGCGGGTATCGCCGGGGTTGAGGATCGCCATGCTGTTTTACAATTACAAAACGGACGAGCTCACCGAGTTTTTTAAAACGGTAGCGCATAACCGCGGCGTTCGGGTAGAATATTTCTCGGAAAAGAAAAAAGCGCTTGAATGGCTGCGCGTAGAGCGTGACCAAAACAGCCGGACGCACGGGAATTCATAGATGAAGCTAAAAACCGCACTCGGTTTTATATCGGAGAAATACAAGGAACCCTCGGTTTGCGAGGCCTGCGGCGAGGAATTTACCTGCGGCGCGACCGTTATGGGCTGCTGGTGCACGGAGCTGAAACTGACTGATGAAGCCCGGGCCGAGCTAAAATCGCAATATAAAGCCTGCCTGTGCCGAAAGTGCCTGGAAAAGGCAGCCATCCAGCCTCAACGCTGACTTTTCATAAGCAGTAACCATGAAATTTCTCACTACTATTATTCTTATCCTCAGTGCCGCTGTACTCTTATTAGCCCAGAAGACGCCTGACAAACCCGTCGAACAGCTGCCCATGAAGGTCGACCCGGTGTCATCGGCGCTTATTCCGGGCGAATGGACCAGCCTGCCTTTTGCCGGCGCTGTTGTTAAAGTCACGGCCGGCAAGTCCGTGGTTATCGATGGTATTAAGGTCCGAACAAAACTCCATACACTGACGAAAGAACAAATAGTTTCCGCGGAGTTGTGTAGCTATCTTGACGGGTCCGGCAAGCTGTTCCCGGTCATGGACGATTGGAAGCTTTTCGGGGTGAAAGATTTTACTACGTATGAGATCCGGGGGCGAATATTTGCCTACGAAGTATCATTCGATTTTATCAACGCCGCGGATGGAGTAAGGATCGGCGCCACCAGATCCGAGTTTTATATCGACCGCGAAGGAACGGGACGGTTTAGCATCGACTGCGAATTAAAAGACTTCAAATTGACCACCGTGCCCGGATGGATCAAGGCCAAGCCTTAAAATATAAGTTCGGTTTAAGCGCCCCTCCTTGCACAAGCCCGCACGTCAGTAAGGGCGAAATACTCACTGCGAATATCCGATTTCAAAAAATCCGAAATCCCAAATCCCAAATCCCAAATTGAGTGAGGGTGGCCGAAGGCCGGGGCGGTTGTCTTTCAAAATCCGCAATCCCAAATCCCAAATCCCAAATCGGACGGCTTTCCTCTTCCCCGGAAAAAGTGTATAAATGCCGTATCCGGAGGTGTTTATGTTTATCAGATCATTCATGATTTTTGTGTTCGCGTTTCTTCTTGCAGCCTGCACAGCACAGCCGAAGACCACCGGTTTCCCCGCCGGCCAGTGGATCGACCTCTCGCACGATTTTTCATCCGACACCGTCTACTGGGTGACGGCCGAGCCGTTCAAACGCACTACCGTTGCCGAAGGGAAAACGCCCGGCGGGTATTATTACTCGGCCTATAACTTCTCGGCCGCCGAGCACGGCGGGACGCATATCGACGCGCCGGTCCATTTCGCCGAGGGGAAGAAAACGGTCGACCAGTTGGGACTTGAGCAGTTGATCGCCCCGGCTGTTAAAATAGACGTCTCGGCGAAAGCCCTGGCAAATCGCGATTACCTCGTCACGACGGAGGACCTGCAGGCGTGGGAAACGACCAACGGGCGGATACCGGACGGCTCGATCCTGCTGCTGCACACCGGATACGGGAAGTTTTGGCCTGACAAGAAAAATTACCTGGGCACCGACCGAACCGGACCCGAGGCGGTCGCCGAGCTGCATTTTCCGGGTCTCGACCCGGCCGCCGCCGACTGGCTCGTAAAAAATAGAAAGATCAACGCCATCGGCCTCGACACAGCCAGTATCGACTACGGCCAATCGACCACCTTCGCCAGCCACGTCGCCCTGATGACCAACAACATCCCGGCATTCGAGAACGTCGCGAACCTCGACCAGGTCCCGGTAAAAGGCGCTTACGTCATGGCCCTGCCGATGAAGATAAAAGGCGGGAGCGGCGCGCCGCTGCGGATCGTGGCTTTTGTACCCAGCTCCCCGTAGGACATTAAATTCATTGTCTTAATTAGACTTAATTGACTTATCCTTCGAAAGAAGTGTATAAAACCCGGTATCGGACACGGTTGTATCCCGGTCTTTCTTTAATTTGGACCGCATACTCGCACGGCTCATAAAAAGGACGGAGCTCGACTTGCATAAAATCTTCATAAGTCACAGCAGTAAGGACAATCAATCCGCGAATACGCTGAAAGAATACCTGGAGGCTCACGGTCACCGTTCGTTTTTTCTGGATTTCGATCCGGAGGACGGCATCCCTGCCGGCCGCGAATGGGAACGCGAGCTGTACCGGCGGGTCCGCTCATGCCAGCTGATGATCGTCATTTGCAGCCGCGCCTCAATGGATTCGCGCTGGTGTTTCATGGAGATGACCCACGCTCGCGCCTTGGGAAAGCCGCTGCTCGCGATAAAGATCGACGACTGCAATCTGGATGGTGTGCTCGCCGACCGCCAGGCAGTCGATCTCACAAAAGACGGCGACAAGGCATACGAGCGTCTTCTAAACGGTATTGCCGCCGCCGGGCTCGATCCGGCAAATACATTTACATTAGACCCAAAACGCCCGCCGTATCCGGGTTTACTGTCGTTTCGCGAGGAAGACGCCGCAATTTTTTTCGGACGCACCGACGAGATCTCGCAGGGCCTCGAGCTTTTAAATCGCATACATCACGTTGGCGAACCGGGCTTTGTCATGGTCCTTGGCGCATCGGGTACCGGAAAGTCTTCGCTTGCGCGCGCCGGGCTCGTCCCGCGTCTCCGCCGTGACCCGTCGAAATGGATCGTTATCGAACCATTCCGCCCGCGAACGCAGCCGATGCAGGAATTTAAAAAGGCACTGGTCCGGTCGGGCTGGAAAGATATTGCCGAGACGATAAATGATCGAAATGAGGAAAACTCCGTTCTCGATGCGCTTGTTCAATTGCGCGACCGGTCACCGGACCCCGACGCAAAGATCCTTGTAGTCGTCGACCAGTTTGAAGAACTGCTCGGCGGCGAATCTTCCTCCTTCCTTAAACAGCTGCGGCGGGGCGCCGAACACCCGGACCTGCCCGCGGTCATCCTCGGTACAATGCGGTCGGATTTTCTCGACCGGTTTCAAAATAGCGCCCCCTTGCTTGACCTGGATTACAGGGTCTTATCGCTTGGCCCGATGTCGGTTGAAGACATCAGAGAGATAATCGAAGAACCGGCAAAAGAAAAGGACGCCGAATTTGAAGCGGAACTCGTGACGGCGCTCATAGAGGATGCCGGCACGCCGAATACGCTGCCCTTGCTGGCCTTTACGCTGCGTGAGCTTTGGGAAAGCTGCTCGGATGACGGCCTGCTCACGCTCGAAGAATACCGCGACCAGATCGGGGGCTTGCATAAGGTCATCGGCAGGGCTGCCGACAACGTACAAAAGTCGGCCCACATTACACCGGAGCAGGAAATTTTGCTTCGCACCGCATTTCTGGCGATGATGCGGGTCACGGATGACGGTAAATATTCGCGACGGGCTGTGAAATGGAACGATCTTCCGGAAGAGGTCCGTCCGTTGCTCGAGCGGTTCGTAGAAGCCCGGCTCCTGGTTTCGGGAACGGATGGCGCTGAAAAGGTCGTCGAGGTAGCGCATGAGCGCCTGTTCGATTCGTGGGAAAAATTGCGCCGGTGGATAAATGAAAACACGGAAGCCCTGGGGCTGCGAAGAGATATCGAATCGGCCGCCCATACCTGGGAAGAAACGAAACACAAAGACCTTCTCTGGCGAGGCGCCCGTGTATCTCGCGCCCGCGAGCTGTCAACTAATGGAAATATGCTGCTTGACGATGCGGGCCGGCGCTTTATCAAAGCGTCGGAACGTATTGAAAAGATAAGACGTTGGAGCGCAATAGCCGTCGTTTCGGTCGTGCTCCTTGTGGTGACGATTCTGGGGGTCAACGGCTGGGTTGCAGCTGAAAGCGCTCGTTGGAATCAACTGCAGGCCGAGGAGCGCGCATACACAGCTCAAATTCAGGAGTTAAATTCGTTGTCGGCTCAAAACTTCGCGGAGCGCGAACGGGTCCGTACCCGTGCGGCAACCGGGGAATTGACCGATGACGAAAAGAAAGCCCTCCATGCAATCGACGCTAAATATAATGAACAGTCGAAACGATATAAGGAAGAGGCTGAGAAGCTCCAACAATTGCTCGATGCTTGGCGGAAGGAAAAGAATTTCCCGGCAAGATATACGTTTTATTCTCTCTTTACGCTCGAAGTCCTTCGTGCCGAAAGTGGAACCTCGCTTCTTATACATTACGGATACCCCGATTCTCCTGCGCACATTCTGGTCGATGGGGGATCGGGTAATACCTATAAGGAAACCCTTAAACCGCGGCTGGCATCAATGCGCAGCAGCGACCAGGCGGTGCCGCTCACCTTGGTTGTCTCTACGCAAACGGATTTTGCGCAAATGGCTGGATTGATCCGCTTGATGGAGGACCTCAAGGAACAGCCCCCCGACCGGCGCGAGGTCTCGATCGGCGCTCTGTGGTCGAACGGGTTGATTCCCGGCCCGCCGGAGATGGCCTCCGAGTTCATCAAAATTGCGCCCAAGAGCCGGCTCGTAGCCGGTGCTAACGAGCTCGGCATCCCTGTTAATAAACCTTTTACGCGTATGGTCACGGCTCCGGAAGCCGGTACGGCGCGCTTCAAACCGGATAATTACATAACGATCACCGTTCTCAACCCAAACGTCAAAGTGCTCAGGAACTTTGCGGATAACTGGCTGGCTCCGTGGCGTCGTAAATCCTCCAACCCGAATATCCTGAACGCGCTGAATGAGTACGATATACTGGAGACATTCGAAAATCGTGAGGTCGAGCTTATACCCTCGCCGATGGAAATGGCTAAGATCGAGAGCTCGGGCGAGGCTTACCGGGACAGATCCGTAGTCAACGTGGCAAGTATGGTGCTGATGCTGGAGGCCCAGGGGAAACGCATTCTTCTGACCGGCGATGCCACTTCCGACGTAGTTCTAAAAGCCCTCGCGCAAGCCGGTTATACCGATCCAACCGGAAATATGGATGTCGACATACTTGTTTTGCCGCACGGGGGAAGCGATCGTAACGTCTCACCGGAATTTTTCCGGCTCGTGAAGGCAAGTCATTACATTATGTCGGCTGACGGTAAATTCATGAATCCCGAATTGGAAACATTCAAAATGCTGTTTGCGGCACGGCGCGGCGATACCCGCCCTTTTTCGATAGGACTTACCTATGCGCCGGAAGAATATGCAGATCGGTACGCGTCTGATGAAGTATTAAATAAGTACCCGGTCGAAGAGCTTTGTTCACTTTTTAGGCGGGAGCGGGAGGCCGGTACCCCGTTCGAGATAGTTACCACGCAAAAGGGCCAACTTTCATTCGGCATCGACCTGGGGCCGGCGCAATCTCTTGTGGATAAGGGAGTTCGAAACTCCGTTTGCGGCCTATAGTATATCACGGGGCGATCGGCAGAAAATGCGTTGAAGCATAAAGCGTAAACTGTTAAAGTTTTGAACGGGTGAAAAATGCGTGATTTGAACCAAATAAAAGCCGTACTTGCTTCGCATAAGAACGAATTATTCGAAAAGTTTCCCATTGAAAATATGGCGATCTTCGGTTCTTATGCGAGGAATGAACAAAATGGCAAAAGCGATGTAGACATCCTAGTGGAATTCAATTCTCCGGTGGGCGTAGAATTCATCGATCTGGCTAATTATTTGGAAAGTGTTCTTAAAGTCAATGTCGATCTGGTGTCGCGCAAGGGATTAAAAGCAAAATATTATGATGAAATAAAGGGCGATCTTATTTATGTCTAATCGGACCCCACGGCTTTTGATCGAGGATATTTTAGAATCTGCTCAAAAGATTCTGAGATTCACGGACGGAATGTCCTTCGATGAATTTAATAACGACGAAAAGACCGTTGACGCAGTCGTAAGAAATTTTGAAGTAATCGGGGAGGCGTCGAATCGACTGCCGGAAGATTTTAAAGACGCAAATACTAATATTGACTGGGTACGAATTAAAGGATTTCGTAACCGGATCGTTCATGACTACTTTGGGATAGACCGCTCCATTGTGTGGAATATCATTTCAAATTACCTGCCCGAACTGATTAAAGAAATAAATTCGATCGATAAAGAAAACAAATAGGGATGTACAACTAGCACGCCCTCGAGAATAGAGGGTAGCGGCGGCGCTGCGGATCGTGGCTTTTGTGCCGAAAGCGAATTAGAAAATGACACCATTCCTCTTCGACATGGGCCTGCCGATGATCTTCCCGACGATGTTTCTGATGATCATCGCGCTCGGGCCGATCATTTTTATCGAGGCTTATATGTTCCGGGGCCTTGGCCTGAGTCTCGAGCGGACGGTCTTGTCCACAGCCGCTGCCAATATCGTCTCGACCGCGATCGGGATCCCTGTAACATGGGGTTTGCTGTTCGGCCTGCAGATGGCGACGAACTGGACCGGCGGCCTAACTCAAGGCGGTTCTTTTTGGGACATTCTTCTCGGACTCACACTGCAGGCTCCGTGGGTACACCCGCGAGGCCCGGAATACGACTGGATCGTCTATGGGGCGGGGTTGGTGTTGCTCGTCCCGTTTTTCTTTGTCTCGTGGCTGGTTGAATACTGGGTGGTAAGGTTCATGGCCAGAAACGCGATGATCGCTTCCGGCGCCGAGCCTTCGGAAACCGGCGGGAAAATAAAACGGGCGGTGCGGAATGCAAACCTCGTGACCTATGCCCTGCTTGCCGTGTTCGTTTTGATCGTGCTGGCCGTAAAGCTGTCCGGTTCGAGCTAGCTGCGCGCCGGGCGAACGAAAATCCCAAATCCCAAATCCCAAATCTACCAATTCCCTATCCCTCCCCACAAACCGTTCATCCCTGCCTTCACTTAGTTTGGAACAAAATTGTTGTCACAAACGTCATATGGGTGGTGTTCTACTATTAAAAGGCCCCGCATTTTTAATTTTATTCATACTTTCGGGACCTTTTTTTGAACCGGTTCAATTCATACAAACAAATTTTATATAGGCGGTACTTATGAAGCATTATCCGATCCTTGTTTGCTGTATCCTGACTCTTTTCGTTTTACAGTCATTCCCTCAAACGCCGACCCCGGCCCCCGACGCGGTCAATACCGAAATAGCCAAAGCCGTAAAATCCGCTGCGCCCAGGAGCGACGACGACAAGATTCCCCCGCCTCCGACAGGCAGCTCGGTGTTTGTCCGCAAGGATGCGCCCGTCAAGATCCCCCTTTTTGAAACGGCGCCGGTTATCGATGGCGAGCTAAAAGACGAGGTATGGCGGAACGGCGCGCTGTTCGGCGATTTTATCCAGACCCAGCCGGGCGACAATATCAAACCCAGCCACCCGACCGAGGTGATGATGGGCTACGATTCGAAACATCTCTATATCGCCTTTAAGGTTATCCAGGACCGCAACACGGTTCGGGCCACCGTCGCGCGCCGCGATAATATTTTCGACGACGACTATATCGGGCTTTACATGGATACGTTTAACGACAAGCGCCAGGCCTACACCATCTTTTTCAACCCGCTGGGTATCCAGGCTGACGGGACGATGACCGAGGGCCGCGGCGAGGATTACAGCGTCGACATCATCATGGAATCGAAAGGCGTGCTGACGCCCGACGGTTTTACTATCGAGGTGGCGATCCCCTTCAAATCGCTGCGTTACGAGGCCGGCAAGGACAAACAGTGGGGTATCCAGATCTTCCGCCGGATCAAGTACACGAACGGCGAACTGAATTCGTGGATGCCGAACGACCGCAGCAAATCGGGCTCGCTGAACAAGGCCGGGCATATTACGGGCCTCGAGGGGATCGAGACGACCCGCCAGCTCGAGATCAACCCGAGCGTTACCCTGAGCCAATCGGGCCGCCGTTCGCGTTTTACATTTAATAACGATCCGGCCGGCCGCTATGTTAACGATGGGCTGAAGGGCGAGTTCGGAATGACGGCCAAGTTCGGCCTGACGCCGACGATCACTCTCGATTTTGCTTATAACCCCGATTTCGCGCAGGTCGAGGCCGATGCGCCGGTGACCAGTGCTAACCAGCGTTTCCCGATCTTTTTTGCGGAAAAACGCCCGTTTTTCCTCGAGCGGATAGACATTTTCCAGAGCCCGCTGAGCCTGGTCAACACGCGCGCTATCGTCGACCCTGACATCGCCGCCAAACTGACCGGCCGTCATGGGAAAAACACGTTCGGCATCCTATACGCCTCGGATAACAACCCCGGTAACTTTACAAAAGATGAGCGCCAGGACCTGCTCGAATGCGAACTGGCGCGGACCGCCCCGTGGCAGCCGTGTCCATTCGAAAGATTTATGGACAAGAATGCCGGGATCGGAGTGGTGCGGTTCAAGCGCGATGTCGGCAAGGAGAACACGCTGGGCTTTTTCGGCACGAGCTATAACTTTGTCGATAAGCACAACTACACGGCCGGGACCGATGGGCGCTTCCGGTTCAGCGAGAAAATCGTAGGCGAATTTCAACTGGTCGGGACGCACTCGCGGCGCAATCTTTACGACCCGGACACCGACCGCGTCTCGTACCGGACCGGTAACGGCGTGGGTTACAGGTTTTGGACCGAGCGCTCGGACCGGAACCTGTATATGAATTTCCTGGCCGAGGGTCGGTCGAATTACTACCGGGCTGATGTCGGGTTTACGCCGCGCACGGACACGAATTACCTGGGCTCGTTTATCCAGTACACGACCGACAAGGACCAGAAGAAGGCCATCATTTACAAGCAGATCTGGAACGAGACCAATATCCGGTACGACTGGAAGGGCCGGACGCAATATTCGATCTCTAACACGCGCCTTCAGGTCGGGCTGCAGCGCCAGACCTATATCGGGGTGAATTTCCAGACGGGTTACGAGCGGGTGCTGGAGCACGAGTTCGGCCCGAGGCGCTCGGCTACGCAACTCGGGGCATTTTTCGGCCCCGACTCGGGCCGTTCGGCTAATCTGACGGCGGGACAGTTCTTTATCGAGACGACGCCGTGGAAACAGCTCTATTTTTTCTTCTTTACGGACTACACGTCGGGGCAGATGGAGTATGACTTCGGCGCCGGACCGGATTTCCCAAGGGTCAGCCAGGCCGCATTGCTGCTCGGGCAGAACGCGCCGTACGATCCGGGCCCGGGCGACCAGCTGATGATCGAATCGGTTATCCGTTACCAGCCGACCTCGGCCTTCAGGACACAGCTGAATTACAACAAGATCCGCCTGCGCCGCCATGACACGGGGCTGATCGCGTTTGACGATAATATCTTCAGCTCGCGCTCGACCTACCAGTTTACGCGGGACATCTTTGCGCGGTTGAGGCTCGATTACTCGACGCTGAACAAGCACGTCAGGCCGCAGGTCGTGCTCGGGTGGACGCCGAACCCCGGAACGGCGCTCTATCTCGGGTATAGCGCCGATATGAACTACAACGGCTACAACCCATATCTGCCGCCCACCCATGCGGGATTTTACGAACCCGGATTTCACCGAAACGGGCACACACTATTTATCAAGGCGTCCTACTTGTTCAAGAAAAGCTTTTAGTTACTCCTCCAGAGTAAACTCCTTAGGCGGGCCGCGTTGGCCCGCCATTTTTGTATTTGGGATTGGGATTGCGGATTTGCGGTTTGGGAGCGCGGAGGGCCCGCCTTGACCGCAAAACTGCTCCAAAGGCCTTAAAAACCATCGAAAATCATAAAAAGTAAGGAGCATGGTAAAAGTGCCTATTGACGGTTTTGAGTCAAAAGCGCACCGGAGATTCTTAAATATGCCCGGAAGTTACTGTGTAAACTGTGTTTAGGTTAAATGGAGCGGTAACCGGGATTTTCTAAAAATTGCCGAAAATGACACCCGAAAGGCCCGTTTACGACACTTTTGAGGCTCATTTCGACAAAAATCGCGGGAAAAGCGGTTTTGGATTTTAAGCCTTTGACCCGGGTGGTGGTCTTTCTTCCAATCCGAAATCCGCAATCCCAAATCCCCAATCGGCGTGGCTGTCGCCCGCCTTTGCGGGCTTACGCCGTCGGTGTGTAACGATTCCTGGTGCTTACGCACTGGGCGGCGAAGCGGGGTGCTGTCACCTGCTTCGCAGGCTTCCGGCACGGTACGCTCGTGAAATACATCTTCCGTCGCGTCAGCGACGGCTGACGGGGTGGTTCGTTTCTTCCAATCCGAAATCCGCAATCCCAAATCCGAAATTGAAATGGCCCGCGCGTCAACAGTGGCTTTCTTACTCAACGAACTCAAAAAACTCAATAAACTCTACAAACTTTTTCGTTTTTCGCCTATAATCCAGATGCTCTACTCACACCCCTGCATGGAGACAATATATGACGCCTGAAGAAGGATATAAAGAGACACTTCGACGGATTAAGAAAGCCGGACGCAGAAAGGATCCATATCTTAAATTAGACGACCTTGCCCTGATAGACATTCCGACAGAGCTTTTTAAGCTGACACATCAGCAAATTCTAAATCTAAATGACAACCAGATTGATATAATCCCCGATTCAATTGCAAACTTGACAAATTTAGAGGTACTCGGCTTAAGTGGCAACAAAATAAAAATAATTCCAGACTCGCTTGGCAACCTGAAAAATCTGAAATTATTAAACCTATCCGATAATCATGTCTCGGCTATATCGGATTCTTTCTCTAACTTGACGCACTTGACACTCCTTAATTTATCCGACAACCAGATAACAGCGCTACCCGACTCATTTCGAACCTTGACAAATCTGACGCATCTTTTTCTTCACGGCAATCCGGACCTTGGCATCCCTGTTGAGGTTCTTGGGCCAAGCTTAAAGGAGCTTCATACGGGCGTAAAAGTGGCAAAGCCAAGCGATATTCTGGAGTACTATTTCCGCACAAAAAGGGGAGAGCGCCCTCTCAATGAGGCCAAGCTGATATTGGTGGGACGCGGCGCAGTCGGGAAAACTTCACTGGCAAAACTATTGATCTTCAACAAGTTCGATCCAGATGAAAAAAAGACAGAGGGAATTAATATCGACCGGTGGGCGGTATGGATCGAGGACGAGCAGGTACGGCTGAATGTATGGGATTTCGGCGGGCAGGAGATAATGCATGCCACACACCAGTTTTTTCTAACCGAGCGCAGCCTGTATTTACTTGTGCTAAACGGGCGAGATGGGGGCGAGGATGCCGAGGCCGAATACTGGCTAAAACTGATCGGGAGCTTTGGCGGAAATTCGCCTGTGATCATCGTGCTAAATAAGATCAGCGAGCACGGCTTCGATTTGAACCGCAACGCTCTCCTCAAAAAATACCCGAATATTAAGGGGTTTGTCCGAACGGACTGTGGGGACAACACCGGTATTGAGGAGTTGAAAACCACCGTTTTTGAAGAAACATCGAATCTCGACGAGTTGCGAGTAAATTTTCCGGCGGAATGGTTCGCGGTCAAGGATTTGCTCGCCTCATCGAAAGACAATTACCTGGACTTTGCCCGCTATCGCGAGCTGTGTGCAGAAAATGGTGTCAAGGAACCGAAAGATCAGGAACTGTTGGCACGATTTCTAAACCAGCTCGGCATCGTGCTCAATTATAAGGACGACCCTCGGCTACGGGACACGCACGTGTTAAACCCACGCTGGGTAACCGGGGGCATTTACAAGATCCTCAATTCACATCAGCTTGAAAAAAATCACGGCGAGATCAAGCTTGAAGACGTTTCTGACGCTCTGCCCGAAAAAGAATACCCGGCCGAAATGCTGCGGTTTATCTTCGACCTGATGAAAAAGTTCGACCTGTGCTTTACTTTTCCTGACGATGATACGCACTATCTGATACCTGAACTACTTCCTAAAAATGAGCCAGACGAGGCTGCGGCTTTTAACCTCGAAAAAAGTCTGAACTTTCAATTTCATTACCCTGTCCTGCCGGAAGGCCTTCTGCCGCGTTTTATTACCCGGACGCATCACCTGAGTGAAGGTGAGCCGCGATGGCGGAGCGGGGTGATTCTTCAATTTGAAGGATGCCGCGCGCTCGTAAAAGCGGACAGCGTCGATAAGAAGGTTTCTATTTCGGTAACCGGCGATAGTGCCGAAAGCCGGAGAAGGCTGCTCGCGGTTGTACGCGCAGACCTCGAAAGGATACATCGCGACATAAAGAATCTGGATCCTAAGGCCTGTGTGCCATTACCGGGACTTCCGAGTGATATTGTTCTGTACGAAGACTTGCTGGTTATGGAGAAAGAAGGACAAAAGGAAATTTACAAGGTTGTTCACGGTAAAGGCAAAACCTTTAAAGTAGCTGACTTACTAAGCGGTGTTGATCTGCCCGGACAGCAAAAGGAAAAGGCAGGCGCACTTAATCTTTTTTACAGTTACGCTCACCTGGACAGCACTCTCAGACGCGAGCTTGAAACTCATCTTAAACTTCTGCAACGCAATGGGATCATCAGGGGCTGGAGCGATCTGGAGATCGGGGCCGGTGATAATTGGGAAGAAGAAATAATGAAAGAGCTGGAGAGGGCGGATATAATCCTCCTCCTGATCAGCGCGGATTTCATCGCCTCGGATTTTTGCTATGAAAGAGAGTTAGGTCGGGCGCTGGAACGGCACAAAAACGGAGACGCAATCGCGATACCGATTATTATCAGGGACTGTAGCTGGGAAAAAGCTGATTTTTCCGGGTTGCAAGTATTGCCAAAAGCCGGCAAAGCCGTGAATATCTGGCCCGATAGGGACACCGCATGGCGCAATGTAGCGGAAGGGATCGAGCAGGCGGCGGAGGGTTTTAGGAAAAACGCTATGTAGCCAGTAAAGTTTGGTGAGTTGTCGAGTTCCGAGTTTATTGAGTTTTAAGAACCCAGTCGCTGCTCCCACCACCCCGTCAGCCGAAGCGGCCGTATCGATTTTGGATTGCGGATTGCGGATATGGGATTGGAAGAAACCCGGTCGCTACCGCTCCCAGTTCTGACCTGGGACGCGATCGCCCGAAACACTTGAAACAGCTGAAACGCGTGAAACACGCCGAACTCCTGGTACCTTCCTAACACTGAAACGCACGGAACACGGGTGAACTCAGAGCGTTCATGCACGCTGGGGGTGCGTGCGTTCCCGGCATTACGGCCCGAACTCGACTAACCCGGTAAACTCGGCCAACTTTCGCGGTATGCTATTCGGGATTCTTTATGTCGCGGATAAAATAGCCGGTCAGTTTCCAAACGCCGTCGCGCCTTCCAAGGAGCCAGGCTATCGTCTCATCCTTCCACGTCCGGAACTTGTTCTTGCCCGTGTCTTTGGTCACGACGACGGCCGCATCGCCGCGTACGTATATGTGCACGGTCTGGTACTTGTTCTCGTGCGGGCCGGCGTTCTTTATAAAATTCGTGACGTAGGTCTTCAGCCCCTCGCCCGTGCGGAAAAGGTGCGCCTGCCACTGGGTGGGGTCGCCCGAAAAATTCCCGTTAAAGATCGTGAACTCGGGGCCGATGGATGAGAGCGTCAGTTGAGCGTTGTTGCTGCTCAACCCGTTGTTGTAGGCGGCGATCACGTCTCCGAGCGCCTTTGAGTCTTCGGGGTTTACTCCTTTGAAGCTTTGGGAAAAGACAGCGCCGGATAAGAAAAGAAAAAGCAGTGCCGCCGGAATAATCCTGTACATATATTATTTCCTCGTTTGTTTATGAATTTTTTGACCAGCGACTGTTAG
>Ga0190272_10000376_pt1 | contig 24539 bp, 23 predicted proteins | sample Popmic504T_FD_133746 | JGI IMG/M metagenome (GOLD analysis project Ga0190272, IMG submission 133746) | Populus adjacent soil microbial communities from riparian zone of Shoshone River, Wyoming, USA - 504 T | ecosystem: Environmental > Terrestrial > Soil > Riparian zone | place: USA: Wyoming... | reverse complement strand
GGTAAGCCGTTGTGTTTGGATATTTCAGGGTGGCGCGAAAGGTGCCCATCGGCCTGAAAAAGCCGGACTGAAACTGCACCTCTCCCTTTAATGGGATCGGCTGTGCCGGGGTCCCAAATTGGCGCAATTGCGTGATCATACGGTCGCGGACTGATTGCAAAAACCTTTTCTGCGCGTCGGGGCCCAGGCGAATGTGGAGGAACTTCTCGTCGTAATGCACCGTTACCCGCTCGGCTACCAATGCGGCAAACTCCCGGCAATTTTTCTCTGCGGTCTGGCGGGACGAGTACACGTACCAGGTTCCGCCTCCCAGAATCGCCAGGATGATAAGGAGAAGGACGAGACCCTCCCCGCGAACGCGTGCGGCTCGAGCGCGTCTCATTTAAAAGCCGAAACCGGTTCCCTTGATCACGACGCCATCACGAATTAGGGCGCCGTGTTTCTGCTTCCCCGTGAAAGCGCCGAATCGGTTTCGCGAACTCACCTTGAACTCGACCAGATAACCATGGAGTTTCTGTCCCTTGAGCCCCGGTAGCTCCGCGGGCTTTGGCGTGCCGGTCCACTCGATCACCGCGCTCGCCGGGTCGACCAATTTCATCTCCAGCCACTTCGTGATGATGGCCTGATAATCTTTCGGATATGCCCCGTAGATCGCCGCGTCCGCGACAATTTCAACTTCAGCCGTCTGCGCCGGCATCGCAGTGGCGCATCCAAACGTGAATAGGAGAATTAATGCGATCGCTTTCATTCCATTGAAATTAATGAATGGCTCGGGAGAAGTCGAGCTTCTCGCATGAGAGGGATCTAAGGCCGCTCGTCGATCGGAACGACCTTCTTTCCCACCGGTTCGCCGACGTACTCGCTCAGCGGCCGATAAAGGCGATTGTCTTCCAGCTGCTCCAGAATGTGCGCGCACCAGCCGGAAGTGCGCGCGATCGCGAACACGGGCGTGAACAAATCCGTTGGAATCCCAAGCGAGTAGTAAACCGTCGCGGAATAGAAATCGACGTTTGCGTTCAGGTTTTTCTTTTCCTTCATCAATTGCGCGATCCGTTCCGACATCTTGATCCATTTCGGCTCGCCTAATTTCTCGCCTAGCTTGACGGCCATCTTCTGCAAATGGGGCGCTCGTGGATCGAGCGTCTTATAAACACGGTGCCCCATGCCCATGATCTTTTTCTTCTCCGCAAGCTGCTGCTCGATGTAGGCGTCGACCCGATCTTCCGAGGCGATTTCCTCCAGCATCTGGATGACGCCTTCATTCGCCCCGCCATGGAGCGGGCCCTTCAGCGTCCCAATCGCAGACGTGATCGCAGAATATATGTCGCTCAAGGTCGAGATCGTCACTCGGGCGGCAAAGGTCGAAGCGTTCATGCCGTGATCGGCGTGAAGCACGAACGCCACATCCAGGGTGTCGGCCGCTTCTTTCGTAGGCTCTTCCCCAGACATGAGATAGAGAAAATGGGCAGCCTCGCCGAGATCGGCGCGCACCGGCGGCAGCGATTTTCCCTGCCGCGCCCGGTGAAAGTATGCGGCAATCACGCCGATCTTCGCGGTGATGCTGCGCGCCCGGCGCAGATTCACTTCGGGCGTTTCTTCCTTGTCCAGATCGGGATCGTAAAGTCCGAGCATTGAGACCGCCGTTCGGATCACGTCCATGGGTGCCGCCTTCGGTGGCGCGCTCTTGAGAAACTCGACTACGCCGTCCGGTAATCGACGTTCGCCACGCAAGGTCGCCTGACAACGCTCCATCTCAGAGCGATTGGGCAGTTTGTTATTCCAGAGAAGGTAAACGACTTCCTCGTAGCTGAGGTGCCCGGCTAATTCGTTGATGTCGTAGCCGCAATAGACGAGCTGGCCTTTGTCGCCGATAACATCGCTCAGCCGCGTCGTGTTCGCGACGACGCCTTCCAATCCGCGCGACACCGTCATGACTTTCCTTTCATCCTGGCAATTAACGTCTCAGCCATTGTCGCTGGTGTTTCGGCGACGGCAATGCCCGCGGACCTCAGCGCCGCGATTTTTCCCGCGGCGGTCCCCTTGCCCCCGGAGACAATGGCGCCCGCGTGACCCATCCGCCGGCCGGGCGGTGCGGTCGCGCCGGCGATGAAAGCGGCCACCGGCTTTTTGCAGTTCGCTTTGATCCATTCCGCCGCTTCCTCTTCCGCGGTTCCACCAATCTCGCCGATCAAAATCATGGAATCCGTCTGCGGATCGTCGTTAAAAAGTTTGACCGCATCGAGGTGCGACATCCCGTTAATTGGATCGCCCCCGATGCCGATGCAGGTCGATTGCCCGTAGCCACGCGAGGTGAGTTGCCAGACCGCTTCATAGGTGAGCGTGCCCGAGCGCGAGATCACGCCGACGCTTCCTGCTTTGTGGATATAGCCTGGCATAATGCCTATTTTACACGCATCGGGTGTAATTATACCCGGGCAATTCGGCCCGATCAGGCGACCCGTCTTGCCCGCCATCAGCGCCTTCACTCGCATCATATCCATCACCGGAATCCCTTCCGTGATGCAGATAACCAGCTCCACTCCAGCATCGATCGCTTCCAAAATCCCGTCCGCCGCGCCGGCCGCTGGAACAAAAATCACCGAGACATTGCAGCCTGTTTCCCTCCGTGCTTCCCAGACGGTGTCGAAGACGGGCACCTTGCCGTCAAACATCTGGCCGCCTTTTCCGGGCGTCACGCCCGCGACCACGTTCGTCCCGTACTCCATGCAACTGCGCGCATGAAATCCTCCGGCGCTGCCAGTGATCCCCTGGACCACGAGGCGAGTGTTTTTATCGACGAGGACGGACATTGCTAGGTCACCTTCCTTTTGTGCACGAGGAGCTTGTTCCCGTCTGGATCACGAAATTGCGCCATCCAACAAACGGGCGTTTCCGTCTTATCCATATCAAAAGTCACGCCGCGCTCCTTTAGCTTGCCGATCGTCGCATCAATGTCGTCCACCTCGAATGCGACCGTGGTGCCGTCCCGCGACGGCTGCCAGGCCGGGTGACAACCGACGCCAATCGTTATTGCCCCCAGTTCGTATTCGACCCAAGCGCCACCTAATGCACTCGTCGCCGGCTTCAGCTCCAGCGTTTCCTGGTAGAACTTCCGGGCTCGCTCAGCGTCGGAAACCGCGATGGCGACAAAAGCGACTTCCTTGATCATGCTCCGCTCATTTCCTTAATGGTTCTTCGACCGCGGCCCGCCGCTTGCACCGCCTTTTGGGCCGCATCGCCCAAATCATCGGCCGTGATGACCCGCAGCCCTGATTCCGCGATCAGCTTCTTGCCAGCATCGACGTTGGTTCCTTCCAGCCGGACCACCAGCGGGACAGGCAGGTCCACCGTCTTCACCGCGTTGATGATGCCCTGGGCGATCACGTCGCACTGCATGATCCCGCCGAAAATGTTCACCAGGATGGCCTTCACTTTTTCGTCCGCGACCAGGATTTTGAACGCTTCGGTCACCTGCTCTTCGGTCGCGCCACCGCCGACATCGAGGAAATTTGCCGGGCTTCCGCCGTAGAACTTGATGATATCCATCGTCGCCATGGCGAGCCCGGCGCCGTTCACCAGGCAGGCAATGTTTCCATCCAGACCGATGTAGTTCAGGCCATGCTTCGACGCCTCGACCTCCCGTGGATCCTCCTCGGCAACATCGCGCAGCGCCGCCAGCTCCGGATGGCGATAGAGCGCGTTATCATCGAAGTTGAACTTCGCATCGAGCGCCAGCACTTCGCCCTTCGGCGTGACCACGAGCGGGTTCACTTCCACCATCGAGCAATCGCAAGCGACGAAAGTCCGATACAAACCGTCGAACAATTTTGCCGCGGCTTTTAATTGGGGCGATTCGAATCCGAGCTGCTTCGCCAGTTTGCGGGTCTGATAAGCCTGCAACCCCGCGAGCGGATCGACCGTCTCGCGCATAATTTTCTCAGGCGATTTCTCAGCCACGGTCTCGATCTCAACGCCGCCTTCAGTGCTGGCCACAATGATCGGACCCGCGGTGGCACGGTCGAGAAGAATGGCGAAATAAATTTCCCGCGCGATTTCCACGGACTCCGCCACCAGCACCGTGTTCACGACGCGACCCGCCGGTCCGGTCTGATGCGTCACCAACGTTTGTCCAAGCATCTTCGAAGCGATCTCGCGCGCTTCCGCCGGCGATTTGCACAAGTGCACCCCGCCCTTGAAACCATTTGCGAATGTCCCCTTCCCTCGCCCACCCGCATGGACCTGCGCTTTAACCACGATGTTGTCCGTCCCGAGATCTCGCGCTGCCTGCTCCGCCTCATCGGGCGTGGACGCGGCGCTTCCACGCGGCGTCGCGACACCGAATTTTTGCAGCAATTCTTTCGCCTGATATTCGTGGATGTTCATCGAGCTTTGTCGCTGACCACTAAGCCTTTGAACCGTGCGCCCGGCAATCGAAAAGAACAATTGCAATGGCAGAACCGCGCCGCAAAGTTCGCGTCGCATGGCCCCGGCCGACTTTGATTTTACAGCCCGCCTGGAGGAAGCCGCTCGAACGGGTGAGCTTCTGGCTTGCGCGGACCAGAACATCCGGGAATCGCTCGATGCGTCGAAGTCCCGGGTCGATGCGGCGACGGTTTCAGAACTCGCCCAGGCGGGAGAATGGGCCGAGCTGAACGATCGCTTTTACAAAACGCTGGCGTTTGGCACGGGCGGACTGCGCGGACGGACCATCGGGAAAATCGTGACCGAGGCCGAGCGAGGCGAGGCAGGCGACACGGAGCGGCCGCAATTTCCCTGCGTCGGGACGAACGCGATGAATTTTTACAATGTCAGTCGCGCGACGCAGGGGCTTGTCGCTTACTTGCACGATTGGCGCGCCCAGGAAAAAATCGCTGGAAATCCGAAGATCGTGATTGCCCATGATTCGCGGCATTTCTCGAAAGAGTTTACGGACCTCGCCGCGGAGGTCGCGGCGGAAAACGGCTGCGATGCCTGTGTTTTCGAAGGGCCGCGCTCGACGCCGGAGTTATCTTTCGCCGTCCGCCATCTGCGCGCGAGCGCCGGCATCGTGATCACAGCAAGCCACAACCCCCCGCATGACAACGGGTACAAGGTTTATTTCGACGACGGCGCGCAAGTCGTAGAGCCACATGCGAGCGGGATCATTCAGAAGGTCAACAGCATCAAGAGCGAAACGCTTCCCGCCAACCCACAACGACAACGCGGTGAAGTGAGCGTCCTTGGGAGCGAGATCGATGAGGCTTACATGGAACGCCTCAACAGCTTGATCTTGAACACGGAACTCGTTCGTTCGGCGAAATCGCTCCGGATTATTTTCACGCCGCTGCATGGCACCGGTGGCGTCATCATCCAGCCGATGCTCGAGCGACTTGGTTTCAACTTTCGGGTCGTCGCAGAGCAGGAACGCATGGACGGTAATTTTCCCACCGTCGCTTCCCCCAATCCGGAGAACGCCGCCGCCTTGCGGCTGGGCGTAGAGTTGGCGGAAAAAGAAGACGCCGATCTGGTCATCGCAACCGATCCGGATTGCGATCGCATGGGCGTCGCGGTCCGGACCGCGGGCGGCAAAATGGAGCTGATTACGGGAAACCAGATCGGTTCGCTCCTCGCCTTCTACCGGACGAAGACGCTTTTCGACCTCGGAGTGCTCGATCAAGAAAACGCTTCGCGCGCGGTCATTATCAAGACCTTCGTGACGACCGATCTACAAAAGGCGATCGCGGAACATTATGGACTTCGCTGCGTCGAGACGCTGACCGGTTTCAAATACATCGGCGCGAAGCTGGGTAAGTACGAGAAGGCCCTCCCGCTCGAAGCCCAGCGAGAGTACCGTGATTTGCCCGAAGAAGAAACGCGCCGGCTCCGTCTGGAGCAGTCGTCCTACTACGTCTTTGGCGGTGAGGAGAGTTATGGATACAGCGGTGGAGATTTCGTGCGGGACAAGGATGGCAACGGCGCGGCGATCATGTTCTGCGAAGTGGCGGCTTACGCAAAAGCCCGCGGGCTGACGGTAGACGCGCTTCTCGATGAAATTTTTTCCGAGTTTGGCTACTTCCAGGAATACACCGGCGCCCTCACTTTCGAAGGCGCAGAGGGCGCGGAGACAATCAAGCGCCTGCTGGCCTCGTACGTCAGCCGGCCGCCCAAGGAGATGCTCGGAGCGCAGATCATCCAGGTGAAAAATTTCGAAACCGATACTTATCGCGATGTTGAAGGCGCCGAAATTCCGAAGGAAAAAATGCTGATCTTTGAGTTCGGAGACCACACCAGAGTCGCGGTGCGGGCCTCCGGCACCGAGCCAAAAATCAAGTATTACCTGTTCGCGCAGCGGCGCCCGGAAGGGACAAAGTTTAATGCCGCGGAGCTGGCGGCGATTAAGCACGGCGTGAGCGAGCATCTGAAACGGGTTTGGGATTGGTTGCGCGAGGACGCATCCACACGGGTGGGCTCATAACCGGCTCGACATCCCGAAGAACAGGCGGAAAGTTTTTTTATGGGTCGCGAAATCAACCTGGACGGAGGAGAAATTACGGTCCTGAAAAAGCTCGGCCTGTCGGGCACGCAAGTGTACGGGAAGTTGCTGCTCGAGCGCGTCGATGGGATGGAAACAGCGGAATTGCTGGAAACGCTGATCGGCCTCATCGATCAGGGCTACGTTCTTTCGAATAAGGTAAACCTTCGCCTGATCGAGGATGCGGAGAGGGCATTCTTTCGCGTCAACGCCGCTTACGCGAAGGATCTACGAGAGGCGATCAACCCCAGCCGGCGGCGCGCAGAGGAACGCACCAGGCGCGTGCGCCGTCGCTGAGAAACGTGGCCTGGTTCCAAAAAGCGCTCCGGCTGTGGCCGTGGCCCGCAGCCATTTCGAGCGGGCTGCTTTATGCCTGCTGCTTCGCACCTATCAACCAGGCGTGGCTCTGCTGGGTCGCGCTGACGCCGCTCCTGGCCGCAATTTGGTTCTCCGGGGCAGATTCTAAGCGCCGTCGGCTGCGAGATTTGGCCCTCGGTTACCTCGCGGGGATCGCCTTTTTCTGGGCCGTCTTTTTTTGGCTCCGAACGGTCACCATTCCGGGCTTAATCCTCGTCGGCCTTTACATGGCCATTTATTTTGCGCTCTGGAGCTGGATTTGCGGCTTGTTGCGTCCTTCGTTGCGAGCGCCCGCTGTGGTGAGCCGATGGATGCAGCCGCCACCTGACTCGCCTTTGTCCTTAACGGGCTCAGCTTTGGCGAGCGATTCGCCGCAAAGCCGATCGCCGTGGTTGCGTTCCACAAATAACCTTCGCCTCGCCTTTCTTCTTGCCGCGGTCTGGGTCGCTCAGGAATGGCTCCGCAGCCTGGTCCTGACCGGCTGGGGCTGGAACACCCTGGGAACCGCCTTGCACGCAAATTTGCTCCTCATTCAAATTACGGAGCTTACCGGAGTTGCCGGCCTTTCCTTCCTGGTCGCTTTTACCAACGTCATTCTCCTGTCCACGGCGCGTCGCCTCATCCTGGAATTTCAGGTGCGGCCGATTCGGGCGCATTTCGATCTTACCCTCACGATGGCGGCAATCCTTGGCGTAATGGCATTCGGTCTCCGTGCTCGTCAAATTCACCCGCCCGCGAAGCCTCTCCACGTGGTGCTGGTCCAGCCCAACATTCCGCGCGAACAAAAATTCAACGCCGAATTTGCCCAAACGACTTTTGATCAATTCACCCGGCTGAGCGCGCCCGCGCTGGGCTCTAGCCCCCGCCCGGATCTGATTGTCTGGCCGGAAAGTGCGATGCCGGGTCCCGCCTTACACGACGAACCAAGCCATCGCTTCGTCATGAATTTTGCCGCGTCCGCCCAGACCGACTTGCTTCTGGGCACGATCGACGTGGATGAAGCGGACGCCTGGTACAACGCCGCGTTACTTGTCTCTGAAGCTGGGAAGCGGGTGCAACGTTATCGCAAGGTCCACCTCGTGCCGTTTGGTGAATATGTTCCCGGGCGGCACACGATGCCCTTGCTCGCGCGCATTGTGGGCGATCAAGTGCCCGATGATTTCGCCTTTGGGAAAGAGCATACCGTCTTCCAGCTGGTGAATGACAAGGCGAAGATCGCGCCGTTGATTTGCTTCGAGGATACGATCGGAGATTTGACCAGGCAGTTCGTTCTCGGTGGAGCCAATCTACTCGCAAACGTAACGAATGACGGCTGGTTCCTGCGCTCCGCCGGATCGCAACAACATCTGGCGAACGCGGTCTTTCGCTGCGTCGAGACACGACTGCCGATGGTGCGGGCCGCGAACACGGGAGTTACGTGTTTCATCAATAAATTCGGACGCATCACCCAGATCTTGCGCGACGAAAATGGCAGCCAGTTTACCGAGGGCGTCCTCATGGGCGAAGTCGCCGTTCCGATCGACCAGAAGATGACCTTCTACGTGCGCCACGGCGAACTGTTCGCGGAGTGTTGTGTGGGCGTTAGCGCGCTCCTTCTCGTGTTTTTCGGGATAACGCGCACTTGGCGCCGCCGCTTTTAGTCATCCCTCGACTCCGCTCGGGATGAGGCGATTCTTAGTGCGCATCGACTCATCGTTCGCTAATGGTCTTGCCAATCCCGATGGCCACGACCAACCACGAATTTGCCATTTACGTGCGTGGCCTGCGAAAGTCGTACGGCAATTTCGAAGCGGTTAAGGGCATCGATTTTGAAGTGCGCCCCGGCGAGGTCTTCGGATTGCTTGGGCCGAACGGCGCCGGCAAGACGAGCACGGTGGAAATCCTGGAAGGATTGCGTCCGCGCTCGGGCGGCGAAGTCACCGTACTCGACTTCGATCCCGAGCGGCAAAAGCAAAAACTGAAGGATCGGATTGGAGTCTGCCTCCAGGCCACGAACCTCCCGGACAAAATTACGGTGCGCGAAGCGCTCGATCTCTTCGGCGCGTTTTACTCGCGCACCGTGGAGGGCGAGCCGCTGCTAAAACGCTTGCAGCTTTGGGAAAAGAAGGATGCCGGGTACGCGACGCTTTCGGGCGGGCAAAAGCAGCGCCTCGCGATCGCTCTCGCCCTGATCAACGATCCACAAATGCTCTTTCTCGATGAGCCAACCAGTGGTCTCGATCCTCAAGTCCGCCTGGAAATCCGCGATCTGATTGAGGAGCTGCGCGCGGAAAAGCGCACGATTGTGATGACGACGCACTACATCGAGGAAGCGGAGCGGCTGTGCGACCGCGTCGCGATCATCGATGATGGCGTGATCATTGCGAGTGGTTCGCCGCGGGAATTGCAGGCGAGAAGCGCAAACCAATCGGCAATTGAAATCGCCCTGACTCAACCGTGGCACGGCAGCGAACTCCCAGCCTGGCCGCATGCGATTCGGAGCATCCTGAGCGACGATCGCCGGCACATCAAAGTGACTTCGGATCATCCGGCCCGGACGCTGGTGGAGATGGTGAAATGGATCGACGGCCAGGGAATCGACCTGGACGACGTCCGCTTGAACCGGCCCACGCTCGAAGATGTTTTCATCGAGCTGACCGGCAAGAAACTGCGCGAATGATCATGCCGAACTGATGAAAGCGTGTCTTGCCCTTATGCGGATCGACCTGAAGCTCGCGCTTCGGAACCGCACGGTCCTTTTCTTTAACTACTTCTTCCCGCTCATCTTCTTTTTCATTTTCGGCTTTTCGATGGATGCCGAACAGGGGTCGCGAATCATTTATATCATTACGATGTGCTTCGCCATTGGCGTCCTGGGCAACGGCTTATTCGGCGCGGGTATGCGCGCGGTCGAGGATCGTGAGACCAACGTCCTGCGCCGCTTTAAGGTCACGCCCATCACGCCCGTCCCTCTCTTGCTGGCGTCGCTGGTCACGGGCGTGATCCTCTATCTGCCAGGGCTCATCGTTTTGCTCATTCTCGCAAACCGCCTCTTCGGAATGGCGGTCCCGGCCAATCTTTTCTCCCTCTTTCTTTTCGCCATCATCGCCTGCCTCGCCTTTCGCTCGATGGGCCTCATCATTGCTTCGGTCGTCAATTCCTCGCAGGAAAGTCTGATCATCATTCAGCCGATTTATATGGCCATGCTTTTCCTGAGCGGGGCCACTTTCCCGATTAGTTTTTTTCCAGAGTGGTTGCAGCTCGTGACGCAATTCATTCCCGCCACCTATCTGATGACGGGTACGGCCGGCATTCTCCAAAAGGGTGAATCGCTTCTCCAGAATTGGCTCTCGGTCGTCGCTCTCCTCGTGACGACGCTGATCGGCACCTTTATCGCTGCGAAATTATTCCGCTGGGAGAAAGAGGAGAAACTCCGCAATCGCGCCAAGCTTTGGGTGCTGGCGGCCCTCGCCCCGTTCTTTCTCCTTGGCGCGTACCAGTCCTGGAGTCGCGAGGACCTGTCGAAAGCAAAGATCCTGGCACGCGACATCAACCGCGGCAGGACGTGGCTCATTCAAAACGCGCGCATTTTTGTCGGCAACGGCAAGGTCATCGAGTCGGGCTCGGTCCTGATACGTGGCGGAAAGATTGCGGAGATTTATGAGGGCGCCGCGCCTGAGGCCAAGACCCTAAAGGCGGAGCCAGTCGAAGCCGCAGGCAAGACCGTGCTGCCCGGCCTCATCGATGTGCATGTCCATTTGGGGGCCAGCGGCGGCTTCTACGATGATCAGAGCAAGACCTTCGATCCAAAAAACGCCGAGCACGAGTTGCAGGCCTACCTCTATAGCGGGGTAACGGCAGTCCGGAGCGCGGGAGACGTTCTCGACGACATGCTGAAGCTGCGCCGTCTTTACGGCAGCGGCGAAAAGCTTGGAGCGGAACTTTTTCTCTGTGGACCTCTCTTTACTGCGGAAGGCGGGCACGGGACCCAGTTCGCGAAGTTCATGCCCGAATCGTTTCAAGCTTCGTTCCTGGAAGGATTCGTCCGCACTCCGAAATCGATCGACGAAGCGCGCACGCAGGTGAATGAGCTGGCCCTGAAAGGAATCGATGCCATCAAGGGTGTGCTTGAAAGCGGCGTGACGGGTTACGCATTCTCTCGACTGGATGTGAACGTCCTTGCCGCGGTGGCGAGCGAAGCCAAGGCGAAAAACCTTCCGATTTCCATCCACACCGGCAGCGCTGCTGACGTCGCCGACGCCGCCAAAATCGGAGCTGACTCAATCGAACATGGCTCGCTTTTGGATGAGATCTCCGACGAGGCGCTCGCCGAGATGAAGGCGAAAGGAATCGCGCTCAATCCGACTTTGAGCGTTGTCGAGGGCTTCACCAGTTTCGCGCGCGGCGACACCTCCCTCCTCAAGCGTTCGCTCGTCCAGCAGGTTGGTCCAAAGGAGCTTATCGCCGGAACCGAGCGGGCGGCCACGGCCGAAAAGTGGGCGGGTTTGCGCGAAGGCCTCAAGCATTATCCAATGTCGGTGGACCAGGGAGGCAGGAACCTCGTCAAAGCCTGGCGCGCCGGCGTGCCGCTCGTCACCGGCTCAGACGCGGGAAATTTCCTGGTGCTGCACGGACCGACCGTGCAACACGAGATCGAGCTTTGGGTCGCGGCCGGAATTCCGATCGAGGTGGCGCTTCAGGCCGCGACATCCAATGCCGCCAAGCTTTTGCGGGCTGATTCCCGTTTCGGCACGATCGAAAAAGGGAAGGAGGCGACGCTGCTCCTCGTGGACGGCAATCCCCTCCAGGACGTGAAGGCTCTTTCCGCGATTTCCTCCGTCTTCATGAAAGGCGAACGGGTCAATCGGACCGAGCTCTTCAAGCAAAAATAGAAACGGCGACCCAGATTTCTCCGGGTCGCCGTCTAAATTCTTAGCTCGTTGGAACGCTTACGCCTTGGCCTCTTTATCGTTTTTCTTGGCGCACTCGGTCTTCAAAGTCGCTAATTGCTCCGCGGACAGAATGCCTTCTGCGGATTTCATGAATTTATCCATGCTCTCCTTGGTGCATCCACCCTTTTTGCAATCGGCTTGGATGGCCTCCATCTTCACCTTCTGCTCGGCCGAGAGATTGAGCTTCGCGTAATTGTGCGATGCGCAATTCATCTTGTCATTCTTTGCCTGGCTCGCGCAGCACGCCTTTTCGCCGGCGAATGCCGAGGTCGCCGCAAATACCGCCACCGCCACAAAAGCTAGTCCCTTGAGTTTCATCATGCCCGCAATGTGGGACAGGAAGACCCCGGGCGCAACGCTCAAATTCCCTGTCTTAGCTGGCACTGAATTCCAATCTGCCATCCTTCACATCGACCTTGATCGTCTGGCCTTCGTGAAATTTCCCCTCCAGGATATCCATGCTCAGCGGGTCGAGAACGTCCTTTTGAATAGCGCGCTTTAAGGGACGCGCGCCATAGACGGGATCGTAGCCGTGGCTGGCGATCAGCGCCTTGGCTGCATCGGATAATTCCAGGGTGATCTTCTGGTTCTCGAGCCGTTTCACGAGACGCTTCAACTGGATCTCGACGATCCGTTTCAGCTCTTCCTCATTCAGCCGATCGAAGATGATGATTTCATCGATTCGGTTCAAAAACTCGGGCCGGAAATGCTGTCGCAGCGCGTCCAGGACCAGCCGGGTACGGCCTTCGCTGGTCGATTCTTCCATGATGAACTGCGAGCCAATGTTCGAGGTCATGATGATGACGCTGTTCTTGAAATCGACCGTCCTCCCCTGCCCGTCCGTGATCCGTCCATCATCCAGCACCTGAAGCAGGACGTTGAAAACATCCTGGTGCGCTTTCTCAATCTCATCGAAAAGCACCACCGAGTACGGCTTACGCCGCACCGCTTCGCTCAACTGCCCGCCCTCTTCGTAGCCGACGTAACCGGGCGGAGCGCCAATCAGCCGCGCCACGGTGTGTTTCTCCATGTATTCGCTCATGTCGATCCGGATCATGGCGTTCTCGTCGTCAAACAAGAATTCGGCCAGCGCGCGTGAAAGTTCGGTTTTGCCCACCCCGGTTGGCCCCAGGAAAATGAACGAGCCGATCGGCCGGTTCTCGTCCTGCAAACCCGCGCGGGCGCGGCGAACCGCATTGGAGACTGCGACGATCGCCTCTTTCTGGCCGACCACGCGCTGCATCAACCGCTCCTCCATCTTGACCAGCTTTTCGCGCTCACCTTCCTGCAAACGCGAGACCGGAATGTGGGTCCAGCTGGAGACGACCTGGGCGATGTCTTCTTCCGTCACTTCCTCACGCAAAAGCCGATTGCCGCCCTCCTTTATCTTCTCCTCGATTTCGCGCAGTTTCTTCTCCAGCTCGGGGATGCGACCATATTGGAGCTCGCTCGCCTTTCCCAATTCACCGCGGCGCTGAACCCGCTCCAGCTCCGTGCGCGCCTGATCCAGCTCTTCCTTGATTTTTCGCTGCTCGTCGATGACCGCTTTCTCTTTTTGCCACTCCGCTTTCAGCGCCGAGGATTGCTCCTTCTGTCCGGCGAGTTCCTTCTCCAACTTTTTCAGTCGCTCTTTGCTCGCCGGATCTTTTTCCTTCTTCAGCGCCTGCCGCTCCATCTCCCGCTGCATGATCTCGCGCTCGATCACGTCCACTTCTGTCGGCATCGAATCGAGCTCGATCTTCAGGCGCGACGCCGCTTCATCCATCAGATCGACCGCCTTGTCCGGCAGAAACCGGTCGCTGATGTAGCGATGGGACAGGACGGCAGCGCCGACCAGCGCCGCGTCCTGGATGCGCACGCCATGATGAACTTCGTAGCGCTCCTTCAGCCCACGCAGAATGGCGATCGTGTCTTCGACGCTCGGCTCCTCCACCATCACCGGTTGAAAACGCCGTTCCAGCGCCGCGTCCTTCTCGATGTACTTCCGGTACTCATCGAGCGTCGTCGCCCCGATCGTGCGCAGCTCGCCGCGCGCCAGTTGCGGCTTCAACAAATTCGAAGCGTCCACCGAACCCTCCGCCGCGCCCGCCCCGACAATCGTGTGCAGCTCGTCGATAAACAAAATGATCTCACCCTGCGAGTCGGTTACTTCCTTCAGGAACGCCTTCAGCCGGTCCTCGAACTCGCCCCGGAACTTTGCGCCGGCCACCATCGACCCGATATCCATCGCGATGAGCCGCTTCTTCTTGAGCGACTCCGGCACATCGCCGCTGATGATGCGGCGTGCCAGACCTTCCACGATTGCAGTCTTCCCCACCCCGGGCTCACCGATCAACACCGGATTGTTCTTCGTCCGGCGTGAGAGGACCTGCATCACCCGCCGGATCTCATTGTCGCGCCCGATGACCGGATCGATCTTCCCTTTCCGCGCCAGTTCCGTCAAATCGCGACCATACTTCTCCAGCGTCTGATATTTCCCTTCCGGGTTCTGGTCCGTTACTCGTTGCGACCCGCGCACCTGTTGCAACGCCTGCATCAGCCGGTCCCGCGTCACGCCGGCTTCTTTCAGCATCCTCGCCGCGGGCCCGTTCGAATCGGCGAGGGCCATCAAATAATGTTCGGCGCTGAGGAATTCATCCTTCAGCTTCGCCATTTCCTTTTCGGCGGCGTCGATTGTTGCCCTCAGCTCATTGCCAATCCGTTGGTCGTAGCTGCCGCCCTGAATCTTGGGACGTCGCTCCAGCTCCTGGTTCATGCGTTCTTTCAAATCCGCGACTGCCACACCGATTTTCTCAAGCAAGGGCCGCGTTACCCCATCCGTCTGGTCAAGGAGCGCGAGCAAAAAATGCTCGTTGGTGATTTCTTGCTGATTGAGTTGCGCAGCGACATCTTGCGACGCCTGCAACGCTTCCTGCATCTTCTGCGTAAATTTATCGGGGCGCATGTCTCAGACTATGATTCGCATGGTGACCGACAACTAGACTTAAGTCTCGTCGTTCGTCGGCTCTCGTACCGGCCACTTAACTTGCCGATAATCGCTAGTTGGCGGCTTTGGTGTTCCCTTTTGCGGCGACAGCGACTTTCGCGGCCAAGCGTAAGACAAGCCGCTGTCGAGCCTCGTCAAGAAACGCGACTTGGTGACCCAGATCGGGCTGGGAAATCGCGGCCTTCATTCGGAGCCGGCGTAAGGAATTTCACCGCTTCATCATTTCACGAACCACGATCAGTTATATGGCGCCAGGCGGGAGCATATCGAGCCGGGCTCACCTCCACAATAAATAGACGAGCAGTTGCGAAGGCGCGAGGAGAAAGCCGATCGGACCTGACCCCGTGCCCCCTTGCCTCGAAGCCATTAGGAGTTGATCTTGTGTCTCGTTAGGCCACAAAAGATGAGTTTATGCGCTTCCTGAATCGTCTCTACGCCTTTGTTGGCTGGGCGATCGTGGCCTTAGGCGGGCTGCATATGCTCACGACAATCCGGCTTTCCGCCTCTACTCCGGCGTTCCGCGTCTGGTTTTTCGGTGCGGGCCTGGCGATGGCTTTGTCCGGCGCCCTGAACCTCCTTCATCGCGCTTACGGCCATTCCGCAGCCGGCCTGCGCATCGTGTGCCGGACCACCAATATTCTCCTCACACTTTTCGCAGCTGTGGCCGGCGCGCTCACGGGCGCCGGGGTGGCGGAGTATATTCTGATCGTCGGTCTTGCCGGCAGCGCATTGATTCTCTCCTTTGGGCTCTCGTGGCCCCGTCAAACTGCAATTGAGATTGGTAGAAGCGGGCAGCGGTTGGAAGATTGACGGTGTTTGGTGGACGTATTTGCACAGGGTCCCTATCCCTTAGAAACAGGTGAAACGCGCAGCCGGTCGCGTCCTCCCGCGCAACTCGTTGCGATGACATCGGACACCGCGTATCAGTCTCATCCGATGAGCGCCCGGGAAAAGAATTTTGCGAGTCGCGCCATGGCTTTGCTGCGGCAAGCGCCGTTTCGCCGTTACATCATAGGGTCGGCGATTTCCGATACGGGGGTCTGGATGCAGGTGATGGCGCAAGGATGGGTGATGAGTTCCCTGACCGATCGCGGCTTATTTCTTGGGCTGGCCGCGGCCGCGGCCGGTGTGCCGACTATTCTGCTGGCGATGAAAGGCGGCGAGGCCGCCGATCGTTACGATAAACGCAAGATCCTGATCTGGGCGCAAGTCGCTCAAATCGGCCTCGCGCTTACCCTCGGATTCCTCGTCCTGAGCGGACACATCCAGATTTGGCACGTCATCGTCCTTGCGCTTGGCCTCGGCACCTGCATCGCCTTCGAGATGCCGGCGCTTAACGCCCTCGTCCCCGAGCTCGTCCGCAAGGAAGAGATCGCGACGGCCATCGCGCTCGACCGTTCTGTCTTCCATGGCTCACGCCTGGTTGGCCCCTCTGTGGCCGGCCTTTTCGTGGGCTGGTGGGGAGCCGCATCCGCGTTCTTTTGTAACGCCGCGACATTTCTTGCCCTGATTATCGCGCTGGCTTCCTTACCGCCACGTCCGATCGGGACGGCGGAGGAAGAAGAGCAGCGCAAGACCGGGTTCAAGGAAGGCCTCGTTTACGTGCGGAACGACCGCACCATCTTGTGCATGATCGCGCTCATTGCTTTGAGCACGATTTTCATTTTCCCATTCCTTTCGACCATGCTTCCCCTCTACGTCCGTAATGTTCTCCACCTCGGACCCGAGCCGATGGGTTACCTGATGGCTGTGTCTGGGAGCGGGTCTGTTTTGGGGGCGCTGGGTTTGCTAAGCGTCCCGCGCCACCTGCGATTTCGATTCATGACTGGCGCGGTAGTTGTTGTCGGCGTCGCGCTGTGCTCGATGTCTCGCGCGGATGGTTTTCTCTTGGCCGCGATCTCAATGGGTGTGCTCGCGATTGGTCTCTCCGCGAATTTCGGGCTGGCGGCTACGATCGTGCAGGAACGCGCGCCGGCGCCGTTGCGCGGAAGGATCTCGGCCATCTTTGGCATGAGCTTTTTCGGCCTAACGCCGGTCGGAAGCCTGCTCACCCCGGGTTTTGCGGATCTCGTAGGCTTGCGCATCGCCCTGGTCATTTGTGGTCTCATCTACGGAACGTTGGCCGTACTCGTCCTCGGAGCCGCCGGGCGTGCCGGGTGCGAAAAAACGGGGGCCGCCGTTGCCAACCAAGAAGTCGAGGCGACCCCAGCGCCGGCACCCCTCGCCTGATGATCTCATTCTCCACCTGCTGGAACTCCGGCCGTCACACCGACGGCGACGATATGCTGCGCGAGATAAAGGATCTCGGCTTCAATCGCGTGGAGCTCGGTCACGGCATTCGCATCTCGCTCATGCCAGGGATCCAGAAGATGTTCGATGCGGGCGAAGTCGAATTCACCAGCTTGCACAACTTCTGCCCGCTCCCCGTCGAGATCACGCGGGCGTCGCCCGATTGCTACAAGTTCTCCGCGGCGTATTCGAAAGAACGCGAGCGAGCCATCAAGCAAACGTTCCAAACGATCGATTTCGCCGAGCGACTCGGCGCTCCGTTCGTTGTCCTGCACTGCGGCGAAATCGAGATGAACCCGATCACCGATGAGCTGATTGTGCTGGCGAAGCGCGGCGAAATCTTCTCCCGGGAGTACGTGCGCATGAAATTAAAGGCCGTGCAGACACGCGAGACCGCGGCGCCCCCCTATCTGGAACGCGTTAAAGATTCGCTGAAGCGCGTCGCCGAGTATGCTGCGAAGAAAAACATCCGGCTCGGCGTGGAAGGACGGCGCGGTTACGAAGAAATCCCGAGCGAGCGTGAATTGCCTTCCTTACTCGATGAACTGAATTCTCCCCAGCTCGGTTATTGGCATGATATGGGGCACATTCAGATCAAGGAGAACCTCGGTTTCCTGAATCACGGGGAATGGTTGCACGCGATTGGTCCGCGCGCGTTTGGCTGCCATCTGCAGGATTGTATTTGGCCGGCCCAGGACCATCAGCCGCCTTTCGCCGGCACGGTCGATTTGGAGAATCTGGTTCCGCTCCTCCCTCCAAACTGCTTATTTGTCTGGGAAATGAGCCCGCGTAAAACGCCTGAGGAAATCCGCCGGTCGGTCGCGGTTTGGAAGGACCATTTCGGCGAATGAAAAAAACGCTCCTCGCCATCCTGCAAATCGCCGTCACGGCCGCAGTCCTTTACTGGGTCTTTCACGATCCGGAGAAACGCGCGAAGATGTGGGAAGCGCTCCGCATTGCGGATTACCGCTGGGTCGGGGCGGGCATCCTGGCTTATTTATTGGTCGAAATTGCAGCGGCCACTCGCTGGCACGTCCTGCTAAAGGTGCAGGGCATCACGCTGAGTATTCCACGGCTCTCGGGTTTGTTCATGATCGGTCTTTTCTTCAATCAGTTCCTCCCGGGTGGAACAGGCGGGGACATTGTAAAGTCGTACCTCCTCGTCAAGGAAACTCCGGGCAAGATCACCGGCGCGTTACTGGCCGTGATGTTCGACCGGATTATTGGGCTGGTCGCGATCATCACGATAACCGGGGTGCTGATCGGGCTGCGATACGATTATCTCGCGCAAACTCCGGAGACACGTGGTCTTCTTGGGATTCTTCTCGCCGTGCTCGGCAGCGCGATCGTTGGCTTGCTCAGTACCTTTGTCATCAGCGGCTTTAATCTGCTGCACCGCCTGCCGGCGAAGTTCCCCGGCCGGGAACGCCTGATTGAAGTCTCCGCCGCCTACCATCTTTACGCCCGGCATTGGGTCGCCACCCTGGTGGCCTTCGGTTGCTCGCTCGTCGCGCACCTGGCCACGTTTACCACCTTCTTCTGCGTCGCCTATGCCCTGCATGTTCGCATTCCCGCGGTCGATTTTTTCGCGATCATGCCGGTGGAACGCACCATCTCTTCCCTGCCGATCAGTTTCGGCGGAGCCGGTCTGCGCGAGAAAGTCTTCGAAGTCATGTTCCATGACCTGGCGGGTGTGGATCCTTCCATCGCCGCCCTGATCGGATCCCTGAGCTTTCTCACCATGCTGGCGTGCGCGGCGCCCGGTGGGCTCATTTACTTGCTCTACCGGCCGAGCCGCGCGGTCGGCCATGTAAAGATGAGCGAGATGGAGCGTGAAGTGGCGACACTCGAGCATGAAATCGTTGAGAAAGAAAAATGCGAAGGTTCGTAGATCTGGCTCTGTAAACCGGACCAGATCGCACAAGCCGCGAGCCCGTACCTCCAAGTTTTCTCGCCCGTTCGTGGCCGTGACCTTCGCGATGACGGTCGACGGCAAAATCACCACCAGGAATTTCACACCGGTCGATTTCACTTCGCGCGAGGACAAGATGCATCTGCTGCGGCAACGGGCGCTCGGCGATGCGGTCCTGATCGGACATAGCACCTTGAAGCATGACAACGTCAGACTCGGGTTGCCGCATCCAGAACTGCGGGAAGCAAGAATTGCCCGCGGCCAATCACCTTATCCGTTGCGTGTGATCGTCTCAAATGAGGGGCGCATCGATTCGACCCTGAAGATTTTTCAATCAGATATCTCGCCAATCGTCATCTTTTCCACCGTCCGGATGCCGGTGCGTTATCAGAAACTGCTGCGGCAGAAAGCAATCCTCCACTTGAGTGATGCGCGTTCGGTTGATCTCGCGTGGATGCTGGCACAATTGCGCAGCGAATATCGGGTTCGATCGGTCGCCTGCGAAGGAGGAGCCACGCTTTTCCGCGCGCTCCTTGAGAAAGACCTGGTCGACCAACTCAATCTCACGATCGCGCCCTGTCTGTTCGGCGGCACGGATGCTCCGACGCTGACGGGTTTGAGCAAGGATTTTTTTCCGCGCAGCGTTCAATGTTCGTTGACCGAAATGCGAACAATCGGCGAGGAGTGTTTCCTTACCTATCGAATCAAACACCGGCGGCAACACCTTCCCAGGTAGGGACGCCTCTCCGAGGCGTCCGACTCTCACATTCGTGCCCGCTGACAAAAGTCGGCGGTTTCAGAGAAACGTCCCTACCTGAAGGCAAGCGACGCGCGTGCCCTACCGATTCCCCGCCCTCCCTCGCCGGGGACGCCGCACCAGCTCGCCCCCGCAGTTCGGACAAACAGCTGTCATTGCCTCCGCGCACGTCGCGCAAAAAGTGCACTCATAACTGCAGATGAAAGCAGCATCGCGCTCGGCGAGAGGGCGTGCGCATTTCTCACAGGCTGTTCGCATCTGTAACGGCATTTTACTGCACTCCCATTGCTAACAATTTCAGAAGGTTTATCCTGCGCCGCGGCTTACCACAATTACTTCCTCTCGGATGCACACAGGGAATTCCATCATCATTCAGGCGCCGAAGATGACGATCTTTGAAACGGCGGCCAACCTCGAGGGATGGCCAAAAATTCTGCCTCATTATCGTTACATCCGCTACCTGGAGCGCGGTCACGATCGAAATCTCGTCGTGATGGCGGCCGTGCGCTCCGGCATTCCAATCTCATGGACGTCCGAACAAGTCATCGATCGGGAGAAGATTGAAGTCCATTTTCATCACCTGAAAGCGTGGACGAAAGGAATGCATGTGGTTTGGTCTTTCAAGGAAACGCCGACCGGCGTCCTGGTAGAGATTGTGCATGACCTTCGGTTTCGAATCCCTCTGCTCGCTCCGATTGCGGAACCGATCATCGGCAATGGCTTCATTCACCCTGTGGCAACAAGGACCTTGCGTTGCATGAAGGCATACCTCGAAAAAACTCCAAACGAAGTTCCACCTCCAAAATGAAACGGCGGCGCGCTGTTATTACCGGGATCGGCCCCATTACCTGCATTGGAGTGGGTCGCGCCGAATTTTGGCGTGGAATCCGCGCGGAGAAAAGCGGCATCCAGACGATCTCCAGTTTCGACACGGCGGCATTCAACGCGCATTGCGGCGGAGAAATTCTCGATTGGACACCCGAGGATCACTTCCCGCCGCATCGCTTGAAGCGGCTCGATCGGTACGCGCAATTTGCCGTCGCTTCGGCGAAAATGGCGCTCGATGATGCTCGCGTTCCCTATTCCCAGGAGACGCCGCAACACCGGGTTGGGGTCAGTTTCGGAACGGCCCTCGGCGGAGTCGCAAATGCGGAATATCAACACGCGCACTTCCTGAAAAAAGGAACGCGCGGCGTAAACCAAACTCTTGCTCTGCAAGTCTTTGGCGGATCGGCCCATACGAACATCGCCATCGAGTTCGGATTTCGCGGCGTGGGTACGACGAACTCAAATAGTTGCGCCAGCGGCACGATCGCGGTCGGAGAAGCGCTTCGTTACATTCGCGACGACTTTGCCGACGTCATCGTGGCCGGGGGCGCCGAAGCACCGCTTAGTCCCCTCACCTTTGGCGCCTTTGCGATCATAAAGACGATGAGTCAATGGTCGGGCGATCCCGCCCTGGCTTGCCGGCCATTCGATCTGAAACGCGACGGATTCGTCATGGGAGAAGGCGCCGCGTCCCTCATCATCGAGGAGCTGGAGCACGCGCAAAAACGCGGCGCTCACATCCTGGCGGAAGTGCTCGGTTACAGTCTCAACAACGACGCCTTCCATATGACGTCGCCCCTGCCAAGCGGCGAATCGTGTATCCGGGCGATGCGGGATGCGCTCTCGGACGCACAGCTCGCCCCGGATCAGATTGGTTACATCAACGCCCATGCGAGCTCGACGCAGCTCAACGACAGCACCGAGACCATGGCGATCAAGCAGGTGTTTGGCGAGCACGCCTTAAGACTGCCGGTGAGCGGGACGAAGGCCTACACGGCGCATCCGCTCGGCGCGACCGGTGCGATGGAGGCGGCGATTTGTGCGCTCGCCATCGACCAAGGATGGCTTCCTCCCACCCTGAATCGCCACGATCCCGATCCCGCGTGCGATCTCGATGTTGTGCCGAACCGCGGCCGGCCGGCCGAATTGAACTACGTCATGAGCAATTCGTTTGGCTTTGGTGGAATCAACGCGTGCGTGATTTTGGGGAAGGTGTAGAGACGTCCATTGCGAAAAACGCTGTCATCCCGAGTCGCGAAGACGACGAGGGACCTCGCAGGCGCTCTTCCGCTTTCGCGCTACACCACATCTGCTCCGTCGAGGTGCGCGTCTGCTTTCGCGATAGCGTCACTTGCAACTGTGAGGTCCTTCGCCGTCTGCGCGGCTCAGGATGACAGGCCTGTAGTGTCGCCCAGCAAGTCCGGTCGACTTTCACGGGTGCGCCGCAGCGCTTCCTTCTTTCGCCACGCGGCGATCTCGGCGTGGTTTCCGGACAGCAAAACATCAGGAACCTTCCACCCGCGGAATTCCGCCGGTCTAGTGTAGTGCGGGCCCTCCAACAGTCCCTCGCTGAAGCTGTCGTCGATCGCCGATTGCTCGTGACCGAGGACCCCCGGCAACAAGCGGACAACAGCGTCCGTCAAGACGACCGCAGCGATCGCGCCATTGGTCAGGACGTAATCGCCGATCGAAATCTCGATGTCGACCAGGTGTTCGATCACGCGATGGTCGACTCCCTCGTAATGTCCGCAGATAATGATCAGGTTTAATTCGCTGGAAAGATCCTTCGCCATTTGCTGATTGAAGCGCCGCCCGGTTGGCGACATCAAAATCACCTTGGGCCGCTGGAGTTCCGGGCTGGGCGTTTTGCTCTCTTCCCCGCGCAGTTCCTCCACGGCTTTGAAAATCGGTTCTGGCTTCATTACCATTCCCTGCCCGCCACCGAACGGAGCGTCGTCCACGATATGGTGCTTGTCGGTCGTCCAGTCGCGCAGGTTGTGAATACGCAGCTCCAAAGCACCGCTTTCCTGCGCCCGTTTCATCATGCTCTCGGAGAGCGGGACGCGACAGACCTCAGGAAAGAGCGTCAAGATATCAATGCGCATGGCAGCAACGTCCAACGTTGAACGTCCAACGTCCAACGCTCTAATATCTGTAGGGCGTTTCTGTGAAACGCCGCCCGATTGGCGTCTGGCACAGACGCCCTACCGATTTCAAGCTGACGGCTGAAATTACTCCACAATCTCGAGCGTCGCCCGCTGTCCATGACGTGCCGCTGAACTGGCGAGCAGTGCGCGGATCGCCTGAATTGTCTGGCCATTGCGGCCGATGATTCGGCCCACGTCGGTTTGACGCAACTGAACCCGAAAGATGGTCGTCTTCCCGGACGGAATCTCCGAAAGCATCATTTCATCGGGAAACTCGACCAACTGGCGGATAACAAACTCAAGGAATTGCTTCACGATTGTGAAACTATCGGCGTTGGTCGCACCCTGCAAGCTCGCGGCTACCCCTTCGAATAGGTCGCTTCGAAAACTTCTGTGTCCTCGCCGACCGGGCCGATTTCCGTGCCATCGGAACGCACCAGCCAATACCAATCATACGACCCGCCGCCGATGAAATAGCGGTGCTGGAGCACGAGCAGGCAATCCTTGTATTCACCGGCAGCGACGACCTTCACATCGCTGCCGGGAAAAAGGTACCGTACCTTGCGATTGGTGGTATCCACCCCATGCACGGCGCCCGAGGTGGCCCAAGCGGGAGTCACAAAATAAAGCAGCTTCCCATTCGTGGAGAATTGCAGATTCTCGAACGCGGCGATGACCGATTCCGGTTTTTCGGATGCGCGACACTTCACTAACAAAGTCGCCTCTTTCCCGTCGGTGCGGACCTGCCAAAGCTCAGTCGGGTCCAATTCATCCGAGCCAGTGGCGATTTTCGCACCGTCCACCTTCCGAACAAAAACGATCCATTTACCATCGGGAGCCAGGATCGGTCCAGAATCACGTCCACTCGAGGTAATCGCCGTAGTTTGACCGTTTTTATCCGTGAACTGGATGTTCCCATCCTTGATGGAGACATTCTGCCCGGCGGCAGGCAGGACGATCGAAATCCAGAGAGCCCACGCCAGGAATTGCCTTTTCATGGTTGATTCTGTAGCGGCGGTCTATGACCGCCGAACGATAAATATGGCGCTCTCGGCGGTCATAGACCGCCGCTACAGTACTCAGCTGGCCAACGGCGGCGGAGTCGAGGGCGAATCCTCCTCGCTGGATTCCGGCGCTGCAGTCGTTTCTTCCTCCACCGGGGTCGGCTCGGGGGATTCACTCACTGCTGCGGTTTCTTCGGCCAAAGTCGTTGGCGCCGGGGTTTCCACATCGATGGTGGGTTCGGCCGGGGCGGCGACCGGCGCAGCGGATTCCGATGGCGCACTCGTTGCGTCCGGGGTCCCTTGATCGGATTGCTTCTGATTCTTCTTGATCAGACTACGCACCGTATCCGAGGGCTGGGCCCCCTTTGAGATCCAATGCTCGATCCGATCCAGTTGCAGCGTGCTGTTGTGATCCGGCTTCTTCGGATCGTACGTCCCGAGGATCTCGATGAATTTCCCGTCGCGCGGGCTGCGGCTGTCGGCGACGACAACCTTGTAATAAGGACGATTCCTCGCGCCTTCCCTGCGTAATCTGATTGAAACTGCCATATCTTTAATTCTTCATCCGCGCCATTTGCGCCATCATCTTTTTCATTTTTCCAGCGCTTTTCATCATCTTTCGCATCTGATTGAAGCGCTGGAGCAAGTCGTTTACTTCGGTAACGCTGCTGCCGCTTCCGCGGGCGATGCGTTGACGCCGCCGCGCATTTAGAATGTCGGGCCGCGTTCTCTCCTCGTGCGTCATGGAAAGCACAATCGCTTCCGTCCGCTTGAGCTGCTTCTCGTCCACGGAGAGGCCCTGCACGTTACTCATCCC
>Ga0190272_10000375_pt1 | contig 24560 bp, 25 predicted proteins | sample Popmic504T_FD_133746 | JGI IMG/M metagenome (GOLD analysis project Ga0190272, IMG submission 133746) | Populus adjacent soil microbial communities from riparian zone of Shoshone River, Wyoming, USA - 504 T | ecosystem: Environmental > Terrestrial > Soil > Riparian zone | place: USA: Wyoming... | reverse complement strand
CGTTTCCGCTGGCGTTCGCCTCGATGCCCTTCTCGACCGTGCCGCTCTCCACTGGACGCTCCTTCCCTCGACCCTTGGCTGGTCAGCCAACCTTACCTCTCCGCTTGGGAGATCGCGACCAGTGCCTCGGCCACGCGGGGATCGAACTGGGTGCCGGCGCAAGCGCTCAGCTCTGCCAGCGCGGCGCCGAGTGGCATCGCCTTGCGATAAGAGCGGGTCGTGGTCATCGCGCTGAAGGCATCGCAGCAGGTGACGATCCTGGCCTCGATCGGGATCTCCTCTCCCGCCAACCCGTCCGGGTAGCCGCTGCCGTCGTAGTGCTCGTGGGAGGAGCGCACGATGCAGCCCACGTCGGCGAGTACGCCGCCGACCCGCTTCAGCATCGTCTCGCCCTCGATCGTGTGCCGGTGCATGATCTTCCACTCGTCCTCGTCGAGGGGCCCTGCTTTGTTAATGATCTCCTTCGGCACCGCGATCTTGCCGACGTCGTGCAGGAGGGCGGCGAACTCGACGTTGCGGCACTGCCGAGAGTCGAGCCCGAGCCGCTCCGCGACCGCCAGCGAGAGCTCAACCACGCCGCGACTGTGGCTGCCGGTGTAGGCGTCGTCTGCCTCGACCACGTCGCCGAGCAGCATCGCCGTGCCCTGGTAGGCATCGCTCAGCTCTACGGCCTGTTCGATCCGGGCCTCGCGCTCGCGCGAGAGGACCGCGAGGATCGCGGCGAGCGGGATCACGAGCAAACAAATAGCCGCCCCCAGTTCGATCGCGGCGAAGGCGGCAAGCAGGCCGATCGGCGCCAGGGCAGCGTCGAGTGTGTAGACAGGGGCGATCAGGCGCAGCTCGGACAGCGGTGAGCTGCCCTCGATCAAGCGCATGCGCACTGCGGTCGCGACGAGGTCGAAGGCGAACTGGGCTAGCAGCGCAATCGCGTAGACCGGCCACTCGTGCCAGGAGAAGACCTGGGCGCCGGCGATTATCAGCACCAGGGCTGGACCCACCGCGTGCCAGCAGTCGCCGAAGACGTGGAAGGCGCGGTAGAAGCTGGTCCGGCCGCTCGCGTAATCGAGGCCCCTTCCCAGCGCCCAGCTGACGCTGACGATCAGCGGCACTGCAGAGGTCGGCAGCAGGAAGAGCATCGGCACCAGGACCAGCTGTGTGGGCACCGTGTAACCGTCGGCGACGTCGAACTGGGCCCGGCAGGCGAGCACGTAGGCGCCGACGAGGATCGCCAGCGTCATTGAGTCGAGCTCGCGTGGGGACGGAATCAAGAAGGCCATCGCCAGCGCCGTGGCCAGGAAGGAGGCAGCGGTGCCAATCTCGACGGCCCGCTCCCGCCCTTGCGCGGGCAGCACCGTCCGCTCCCGCCCCCGGGCGAAGAGCCGCTCAGCGTCGAGTGTCTCGGTGACAGAAACGAACATACGTCAGCACCGCCCTTATCGGCACGGGATCGCAAGCTGACGAGACACGCATGGGAAAGGCCAACGATTGCTCAGTGAAAGAAGAATTAGGTAGACGTTTGTCTGAACTTGCTTTACCTGCACTTTGCGACAACCGATCCTCTCCGCGTCAGTCACATAAGTCAGCTGCACAAGGCAAACCTGCCGCGAGGTGGGGACGCAAAGTCAGAGGTCTCGCGCGGAGCGCGAGATGGCTCAACCGCCAGCTTGGTTTTCACGACCAGGCTTTTTCGCCTGCCGTGAGGGAGGTTTGCCAATGAAGCTCACTCAAAACACCGTCCTTGTCGCACTGTCCCTGCTGGTCGCGCTCGTCGCCCTGACCGGTTCCGCGCAGGCGGCTTCTTGTCCCTATACAGGAGCGGAGCAGGTCTTCGGGCCCTGGGGCGACCGGCACAACTACGTCCTCGCCCCCGACGGCGGATTCGAGGCCGGCGGCAGCGGTTGGTCGCTGCGCAGCGGCGCCCAGGTCGTCGAGGGCAACGAGAGCTACTACGTGAACGAGCCCAGCGATTCTCGTTCGCTGTCGCTTCCCCCGGGCAGCTCCGCGGTCAGCCCGCCGATCTGCATGTCGCTGGACACGCCGCTGATCCGGATGTTCGCGCGCAACACCGGTGAGGGGTCATCGCGACTCCGGGTCGAGGCCAGCTACAGGCTGCTCGGCTTGGTCCGGACGAAGGCGGTCAGCATCGTCACGGCCGGCTCGGACTGGACGCCGACGCAGCAGATGTCGACCGTCCTCACCCTCTCGACGATCGTCGGCACGCTGATCCCAAGCGCGATTCAGGTCCAGATCACGCCGCTGGATTCAAGGGGCCGGTGGCAGGTCGACGACCTCTACGTCGACCCCTTCGCCCGCCGCTAGCGAGGCACCAGACGGTAGACCGGTCCTTCGAGTGAGCTGACGTAGATGCGGCCCCGGGTGTCTTCGCCGAACGAGCTCGGCGTCGACACCTGGAGGCCGAGGCGGCGGTCGTCGCGCGCCCGCCGCATACTGGGCACGAGGCTGCGCAGCTGACCGGCGCAGAGGTCGGCGTAGACGTAGCGACCGCGCAGCGAGGGCAGGCGCGGGTCGCCGACCACGTAGCCGCCGATCACCGTGCAGCTGCCACCGTCGCGGCCACGGCCGTAGACGAAGATCGGCTTCACCGTGCTGCCCGGATCGGGCGTGCCGCTATTGGCCCCGGTGTAACGGGCGTTGCCCTCAAAGGCGTCCCAGCCGAAGTTGGCACCACTGGCCTCAGCGGCGGTCGTGTAGTCAATCTCCTCGAAGCGATCCTGGCCGACGTCGGCAATCGCGAGCCGCGGTTGCCCTGGCGACGTCACCCGGTCGAAGGAGAAACGGAACGGGTTGCGCAGGCCGTAGCTGTAGATCTCGCCCCGGCCACCGGCCGAGCCGGCGAAGGGATTACTCGCCGGGATCGAGTAGGGCCGCCCGCCACTGGGCCGCGGGTCGATCCGCAGCAGCTTGCCCAGCAAGCTGCCCTTGTCCTGGGCGTTGTTGGGCGGGTCGCCACCAGAGCCGCCGTCTCCGGTGCCGAGATAGAGGAGGTCGCCGAGGAACTGCAGCTGGCCGCCGTTGTGGTTCGAGTTGATGCGATGGGGAACCTCGATCACGCCGCGGCGTGATCCACTCGCGGCACGGATGGCGCCGCGACGCCGGAACTCGTCGACCCGGATGTCCCCCTCGTCGTCCGTGTAATAGACGTAGAAGCGACGGCTGCGCTGGTAATCGGGCGGGAAGGCAATCGAGAGCAGCCCGCGCTCGCCGCCGGCGCCCACCAAGCCGCGGATGTCGAGGAAGGACCCGGCCCGGCGCCCGCTGCGCAAGACGACGACCCTGCCCTCCTGCTCGACCACGAAGAGCAGCTCCGGAAAACCCGGCGCGCCCGTCACATAGACGGGTTCGTCGAAGCTGCCGATCCGCTTCAGAGCGACGCCCCTGGCGCTCTTCTTCGCTTCGACTTGCGAGGTCGTCTCAGATGTCGGGTTGGCCGAGCCGCAGGAGGGCAAGACGACCAACGCCAGGACCGCGAGGAGGCTAGCGGCCCTTGTCCTCACCTTTGATCTCCACAACCTCACCGCTGTCGGTGACTTCGACGTCCTGGGGGGTGCTGGAGATCTCCACCGCGAAGGAACCGCCGGGACGGGTGTCGTTCTCGGTCACCGCCTTGGCGCTCCCCTGAAGGTCGGCGTCGACCGAGTAGAGCAGCGGGAACCTCCCCTCCTTCACCGCACTCAGCTTCCAGACCGCCTCGACGGTAGCGCCCGGCTTTAGGCGACCGAAGTTGAAGGTCTTCTGGTTAGCGCCCTGGGCCCCGCCGGGCTCGGATGACCCGACCAAGCGCGGATACTTCGCCGCCAGCACCCAGACCGGGCGATCTGGCTGGGCGAGGCCGGGCTGCGGGTCGCGGATCGTGAAGGGAAAAGAAGAGGTGCGACCCTTGCGACCGCCGACCGAGATCGTCATCGTCAGCGCCGGCACCGCCTTCTCCCCGGTGTTGCGCACACCGAACTTCAGCAGCACGGTCTCGCCGAGCCGCTGCTCGGTCGGGAACTCCGCCGTGACCACCTTCACCGGGTACTTGCCGGAGGCTTCGGTGTCGTCAGAGGAGTCGTCGCCGCAGGCGATCAGCGCCATCGAGAGGAGCGCGACCGCGAGCCCAGCGAAGAGGGCTCGGAGACGGAGAAGCGACGCTGTCCGGTTCCCCCCCAAGGCGGCTCGAACATACCACGGGCGCTCAGCCCAGCGCGGCGCTCTCGGCGGCGACGCTCGCCGTCCCGTCCAGCGCGTCAAGCGCCTTGCGCACGGACATCGCGACACAGGTGAAGATCGGCGTCTCGCGCTCGGTGAAGGCGCTCGACTCGGTCGGGCGCAGCTCCTGGACGAGGTCGAGGAATTCGCCTGGGTCGTCGCCCTCGAAGGCGACGACGAACTCCTGGTCGTCGAGACCGAACGAGTAGGAGGTATTGATCGAGATCTCCGGGTAGCGGCGGCCGACCTCGATGTGGCTCCTCATGATCCGCTGGCGCTCCTCGGCCGGCAGCCCGTACCAGCGGCGCTGCTTGACCATCGGGTAGAGGAAGAGGTACTTGCGTTCGGAAACACAGATTTCCGGCCGCGCCGCCTCCTCCGAGTAGGGCGAGCGCTTGGTCATCGAGAGGAACGAGTAGGGCGTCTCCGCCCACTGGGCGAGACCGCTCTGGCCGAGCACGACGTGAAAGGTGTGGAGGTCGTCGAGGTTGGGGCTCTGGGTGAGGACGACCAGGTCGACGTCGCCGCGCGTTCCTATGGTTGAGTAGACGCGCAGCGAGCGGTCGAGGGCGAAGTCCTCGCAAGCGGCGAGAAACTCACGCTTGTCGACCGCCCGCAGCTCGGCGTCGCGACGACGCCAGGCGGGATCCAGCTTGAAGAACGTGAACTTGGCAAAGGTGCGATCGGCCATCAAGCCCACGATAGCGCCGGCCATGATCGCCGCCCTCGCGATCGCCGCCCTACTGGGGCTGCGGGCAGCCGGTGCCGGCTTCGACGGCAACCCGACCGCCGTCCTGCGCGATGCGCCCGACCGACTCTGGGAAGTGGCCGACCGCCGCGCGCCGGTCCTCGGCGTCACCCTGCTCGCCTGGGCCGGGGCGCTCGTCCTTCTGCTGATGGCAAGCCGCGGGCGCGCCGGACGCCCGGCGGCGCGCCTCCTCACCCTCTCGCTCATCTATCTGCCGCTGGTGCTGCTCGGCACCGCGGCCTTGGAGCCGAGTACCGGGGCGGAGCGGCTGCTGGTGATGCTCGGCCCGCCGTGCTTGGCCGCGCTGACGCTCGCCGGGCTGGGATGCAGCTACCTGGCGTTGGCGGTCGCCTGTGCGACGACGGTCCTCGCCCACGCCGCCGACCTCATCGCCGGCTCGCCGCTGACCCAGCTCTCGCTCGCCGGCCCCAATCCTGCCGCAGGGCACCGCTTCTACGGGATCGGCAACGAGCTCGAGGCGATCCTCGTCGTTCTCGCGCTGGTCGGAACCGGCGCCGCGCTTTCGGCTTTTCCGGCAGAGGACGGGAAAGGCCGAACGCGCGGCGCCGCAGCCTTCCTTGTGGTCGCCGCGGTGCTCTCTTTCGTCTTCGCCTACGGCCGCTACGGCGCCGACGTTGGCGCAGCGATCACGCTGCCGCTGGGCGCCGTCGTCGCCGCGGCGCTGGTCGTCGATCGGCCCCGGCTCGCCCTGGCTGCCCTGGCCGTGCCGCTGCCGGCGCTGGCCGTCCTCGCCGTGGCCGACCTCCTCAGCGGCGCCAATGCGCACCTGACCAGCACCGTCCTGCAGGCGGAGAGCGGTGGCGACGTCCTCGCCGTGCTCGGGCGCCGCTTGCGCGAGGCCGGTGAGAGCTTCGGCCGGCCCCTGCTCCTGCCTGGTCTGCCGCTCGTTCTCGCCGGCGCTGTTATCGCCTGGCTGCGGCGAGACCGCATCGCCGCCTGGCTGGGGGGCCTGCCGGCGCTGCGCGCCGGCCTCAGCGGCGCCCTCGCGGCCACAGTCGTCGGCACGCTTGCAAACGATTCCGGCGCCCTGCTGCTGGAGCTCGGCGCCGCCTACCTCTTCGCGTCCCTCGCCTACGCCTGGGCGGAAAGCCCTTCTGCGGTGGGCGACCCGCCGGGTCGTTACCCTTAGTTCTTCGTGCGAATTGCCCTTGTCTCGCCATATTCCTGGACCTACCAGGGGGGCGTGAACCGGCACGTCGAGGCCCTCGCCGAGGAGTTCCTCGGGCGTGGCCATCACGTTCGCGTGCTTGCCCCCTTTGACCCTCCGGGTCGGTTCAGCCGTGCTCTGCACCGGGCCGCCCCCCAGGAGCGCGAGGTGCCCGACTACCTGGTGCCACTGGGACGCACCGTGGGGGTCGGCGCCAACGGCGCGATCTCCAACGTCGTCGCCACGCCGGGCGCCGGCATCTTCGCCCCCCGTCGCGAGCTTCGCGACGGCGACTACGACATCGTCCACGTCCACGAGCCGGTCGCGCCGCTGGTCGGCTGGAACGCTGTGCTCGGCGCCCGCTCGCCGGTGGTGGGGACCTTTCACGCCTACTCGACCAAGGCGCTCCCCAACCACATCGCCTCCGCGCTCGGCGCTCGCCGGGTCTTCAACCGCCTTTCGGCGCGAATCGCCGTCTCGGAGGCGGCCGCCTGGACGGGACGCCGCTGGTTCGGCGGCCACTACGAGATCGTCCCCAACGGGGTCGACGCCGACGCCGCCCCAGCCGGGCCCGGCCCCTCCGCAGGGGAGCTGCGGGTGCTGTTCGTCGGTCGCTCCGAGGAGCGCAAGGGCCTGCCGATCCTGCTCAGCGCCTTCGGCGCCTTGACCGAGCACGTTCCCTGCCGGCTCACCGTGATCGGCGCCGAGCAGGAGGAGGTGCAGCGCTACCTCGCCGACCCGGAGACGATGCGCTGGATCGACGTGCGTGGCCGCGTCTCCGGCGAGAGCCTCTGGAGCGCCCTGCACGAAGCCGACGTGCTCTGCGCACCCTCGCTCTCGGGCGAGAGCTTCGGGATGGTCCTGACCGAGGCGTTCGCGGCGGGGACGCCGGTGCTCGCCTCGGCGATCGCCGGCTATAGCGACGTCGTCACCGACGGGGTGGATGGCGTGCTGGTGCCACCGGCCGACCCGCAGCGCCTGGCGGAAGAGCTGCAGCGCGCCCACTACGAGCCCGAGCGGCTCGCGGAGATGGGCGAGGCGGCCCGACAGAGCGCCCGCCGTTACGCCTGGTCGCGCATAGCCGACCAGGTCACCGACGTCTACGAGCAGGCGATTGAGGTCCCGCCCCCAGCTGGCGCCGCAGCGCGGACCGCGCACTGGATGGGGCTGAGGCCGGCCGATGGCAAGCTGCCACAGCCTCCCCGCAAGCTTCCCTCGCTCGACCCCGCGCCGGCCGTCGCCGCCCGCGGAGGCCGTCGCTTCGCCCGCCGCATCGCACTTGGAGTGACCGGTGCCCTCGGTCTCGGGTTGACGGCGCTCGCCGCGCAGAGGATCGGCGTCGACAACGTCGTCTCCAGCATCGTCCGCTCCGACCTCACCTGGGTGCTGATCGCCTGCGCTCTGATGGCTCTCTCACTCTTCGCCCGGGCAGGCTCCTGGTACGCGATCGTGCGCGCGGCGCTGCCGAACCGGCCGGTCCGCCGCCGCGACGTCACCTCGGCGACGATGATCGGCGTGCTGATGTCGGCGACGCTGCCGGCGCGCCTCGGCGAGCCGGCACGGGCAATGGCGCTCGCCCGCCATACCGGCCGCATGCGGGAGACCTTCCCGGTCCTGCTCGGCACGATCGTCTCGCAGACGATGCTCAACATCCTCGCCCTGGCGATCCTCGACGTGATCATCGTCTCAAGCACCGACCTCTTCCACTCGAGCACGGAGAAGATCTTCGCCTTCAGCCTCGTGCCACTGGCGCTGCTCGTCATCGTGCTGATCGCGCCGACCCTGATGCGCCGCAACGGCAACGGCCGCCTGGCCCGCGTCGCCTCCTACATCCACTCGGCTCTGGTCCAGGTGCGGGCCGGGCTGGCGGTCTTCCGCGAGCCCCGGCGAGGCGCCGTCGCGGCGGCGGGGCAGCTCGGGGCGTGGGCGATCCAGCTCGCCGCCTGCTGGGCTCTCTTCGCGGCGCTCGGGCTGAGCGACCAGGCGAGCGTCGGGGCCGCAGCCGCCGTCCTCTTCGCGGTCAACGTGACGGCGGTCGTGCCCGCGACCCCTTCCAACATCGGCGTCTTCCAGCTGGCGGTGATCAGCGTCCTGCACACGGGGTTCGGGATCGGCACCGCCGACGCGCTCGCCTACGGCGTCATCCTGCAGGCGGTCGAGATCGCGACAGCCGTCGCCCTCGGCCTCCCCGCCCTGGTCCGCGAGGGGCTCACCTGGAGCGATCTGCGGGTGCAAGCCCTCTCCGCCTCGCCAGTCCGACTCGAGCCCCATCCCCAGGCGCGTGAGGCCGACAACCGGCACGGCGTCCGGGCCTAGCCCTTCCCTATTCTTCCGCGTCCCATGACACAGATCGGAACCCCTGAGAACCCTGTCCGAGTCGCGATTGTCGGCGCCGGCCCCTCCGGCTTCTACGCCGCCGAGCACATCCTCAAAGACGAAGCGACACACGCCCAGGTCGATCTCTTCGACCGCCTCCCCACCCCCTTCGGCCTGGTCCGCGGCGGCGTCGCCCCCGACCATCCGAAGATCAAGTCCGTAATCCGCGTCTACGAAAAAACCGCGGCGCGCGAGGGCTTCCGCTTCTTCGGCAACGTCAAGGTCGGCCACGACATCGAGGTCGGCGACCTCGAGCGCCTCTACCACGCGATCGTCTTCACGGTCGGCTGCGAGACCGACCGCCAGCTCGGCATTCCCGGCGAAGAGCTGCCGGGTAGCCACGCCGCCACCGCGTTTGTCGGCTGGTACAACGCCCACCCCGACTACTGCGACGACGAGTTCGACCTCTCCTGCGAGCGGGCAGTCGTGATCGGCAACGGCAACGTGGCGATGGACGTCGCCCGGATGCTGGCCCTGACCGACCACGAGCTGCGCCAGACCGACACCGCCGACCACGCGATCGAGGCGCTCGACGCCAGCCAGATCCGCGAGATCGTCGTCCTCGGTCGCCGCGGCCCGGTCCAAGCCGCCTTCACCAACCCCGAGATCAAGGAGCTGGGCGAGATGGAGGACGCCGACGTCGTCGTCGACCCGGCCGAGGTGGAGCTGGACGCGGCCAGCGCCGCCTACCTCGAGTCCGACGAGGCCGACAAGACGACCCGGGTCAACGTCGAGACCCTGCGCGAGTTCTCGCAGCGCACGCCCGAGGGCAAGAAGCAGCGGGTCGTGCTGCGCTTCCTCGCTTCCCCGGTCGAGATCAAGGGCGACGGCAAGGTCGAAAGCATCGTCGTCGGCCGCAACGAGCTGAGCGACGAAGGCGGCACACTGCGGGCCAAGGACAGTGGCGAGCGCGAAGAGCTCGAGTGTGGCCTGGTCCTGCGTTCGGTCGGCTACACGGGCGTCCCGATCGAGGGCGTCCCCTTCGACGAAAAGCGGGGCCTGATCCTCAACGACGGCGGCCGCGTCCTCGACTCTCACGACGCTGGCCACAAGGTCGGCCACTACACCGCCGGCTGGATCAAGCGCGGCCCCTCGGGCGTGATCGGCACCAACAAGAAGGACGCGCTGGAGACGGTCCAGCACCTGCTCGCCGACGTCGAGTCGCAGGCCCTGCTCAGCCCCGAGAGCCCTGAGCCCTCCGCCGTGGAGGACCTGCTGAGCGAGCGTGGAGTGCGCTTCGTCAGCTTTGAGGACTGGCAGGCAATCGACCAGGCCGAGGTCGGCCGCGGCGAGCCGCACGGTCGCCCTCGGGTCAAGTTCGTCCGCGTCGAGGAGATGCTCGACGCCCTGGGCGAGCGCGTCTCCGGCTGAGCCATTGGCCGACCTGGCGGAGATCAAGGCGATGATCGAGGCGGCGCTTCCTGGCGCCACGGTCGAGGTCGTCGACGAGACCGGAACCGCCGACCATCTGAAGGCGACGGTGACGGCGCCCCAGTTCGAGGGGCTCTCCCGAATCGACCAGCACCGCATGGTCAAGGCCGCGGTCAAGGAGCGCTTCGACGACGGCCAGATCCACGCCCTCACGCTGAAGACCCAGGCGCCGGGATAGCTACTCTGTGTCAGTGGCCGACGCCGAGCTGAAGAACAAGGTCGAGGAGCTGATCGCCGCCAACCCGGTGCTGCTCTTCATGAAGGGCACGCCGGAGATGCCGCGCTGCGGCTTCTCGATGCGCGTCGTCCAGGTGCTAGAGACGATGGACGTCGAGTACGGCGCGATCGACGTGCTGCCGGCACTGCAGCCGCTGCGCGAGGTGACCGCCGAGATCTCCGACTGGCAGACCTTCCCCCAGCTCTACGTCAACGGCGAGCTGCTCGGCGGCGCCGACATCGTCGAGGAGATGTTCGAGTCGGGCGAGCTGGCCGAGGCGCTCGGCGCCGAGCAGCCCCAGGTCGCACCCGCACCGGCCGCGCCACCGGCGCAGTCGCCCCCGCTGCAGATCGAGTAGAGCGCTAGACCGCGGCCGTCTCGGTGGGCGCGTCGTCCTTGACTTGGAAGGACGATCCGCAACCGCAGGCGGCGACGACGTTCGGGTTGTTGACCTGGAAGCCGGCGCCCTGCAGGCCTTCGACGTAGTCGACCTCGGAGCCGAAGACGAACTGCATGCTGACCTTGTCGACGATCACCGCGACGCCGTCGACCTGGAAGACGTGGTCGTCCTCTTTGGCCTTGTCGAAGGCGAGCGCGTACTGAAAGCCCGAGCAGCCACCGCCGCGAACGGCGACTCGCAATGCCTGCCCGTCGGCGTCCTGCTGAGAGCCGAGCAGCTCGCCGATCTTCTCGGCCGCCTTGTCGGTGAGCGCGATCGCCTCTTGGGGTGAGTCAGTCACTTTACAAAGTGTAGCGAGAGGTCTGCCAGAATCGGCCGGCCTTGAGTGCTGACGCCCCCACCGCCGTCGTTTGCGACACGACCGCGTACCTGCCAACCGAGCTGCTCGCCGAGCGCCGCATCGAGACGATCAGCCTCTACGTCTCGGTCGACGGCGAGCAGGAGCGGGAGTCGGAGATCACCGACTACGCCGCCTTCTACGAGCGCCTGCGCGCCTCCGAGAGCGGGGCGACGACCTCGCAGCCCTCGGTCGGAGACTTCGTCTCCGTCTACGAGCCGCTGCTGGACGCCGGGCGCGAAATCGTCTCGGTCCACATCTCCGCCGGCATCTCCGGCACCTGCGAGGCCGCCAACCAGGCGCGCGAGCGACTGATCGCCGAGGACAAGGGCGGTGAGCGCATCCGCGTCTTCGACTCGCGCTCGGCGGCGGGCGGGATGGGGCTGAGCGCGTTGGCGGCCGCCGCGGCGGCCAATGCCGGCGGCGACAGCGAGGTGGTCATCGCCCGTGCCGAGCGGGCGCGCGAGGAGCTGAAGATGTGGTTCGCCGTCGACACCCTCGAGTACCTGCGCCGCGGTGGCCGCATCGGCGGCGCCGCCGCTTGGATCGGCTCGGCACTGAAGATCAAGCCGATCCTCACCCTGGAGGAGGAGATCACCCCGGTGGAGCGGGTGCGGACCCGGGCCCGCTCGATCGAGCGGCTGCGCGACTACGCCCGCCAGCGCCACGAGTCCGGCCTCGACGGCTGGGTCGTCCAGTACATCCAGGACGACGAGACGGCGAGCGGTCTGATCGACGACGGGCGCGAGATCTTTGGCTGCGAGCCGGCCTTCGTCTCCGAGATCGGCGCCGTGCTCGGCGCCCACGTCGGCCCTGGCCTGCTCGGCATCGGCAGCGTCTCTACGTCGGTGCTCGAGTAGCTAGCGCCTGCGGCGCAGCATCATCAGGCCGCCGACTGCAAAGCCTGCAACGGCGGCGGCGGTGATCAGCTGCGAGCGGTGCTCGCGGACCTGGCGCCGCCAGTCGGTGAGCTCGGCGACGCGGCCGCGCAGCTGATCGACCGACTGGCCGAGGTCGCGGCGCTGGCTCTCGATGTCCGCGCGGATCTGGGCCGGGGAGCGACCCGGCATACCTGACTGAGCGCTCATCTCACAACCTCGCGCTTCGCTCGCGGCGCGAAGAACCAGATATGCACGCTTGCTCGCTCCGCGCTCATTGGCCGCCGTCCCCTTCCAGCATCTCCTTGGTCCGCTTCGCCTCCGCGATCGCCTGCTCGGGCAGCGGCGGCGCGCCGGCCTGGACCGAGCGGTAGGCGAAGAGGCCTGCGGCGGCGGCGATCAGCAAGAAGAGCGCCGCCTCGATGAAGAAGCCGGGCCAGGTCTCGCCGTCGAAGAAGAGGTCGTTGATCAGCCAGGCGAAGCCGTGCATCGCCAGGATCAGGGCGAGAAAGGCGAAGACGCCAGCGGCGAGGCCGACAACCGAGCCGCGCAGCAGCTTGCCGACCTTCTCGGAGATCTCGGCCTTGGCCAGCTCGATCTCCTCGCGGACCAGGGTCGAGGCGCGTTCGGAGACGTCGATGACGAGCTCGGCGACCGACTTGTCGCTATCGCCGGGCGCCGGCGGACCGGGGGGCGGAACCGGGGGTGTCACGTCAGGCGTGGCCACCCCTACTCCGGCGGATCCTCGCCGTAAAGCCGGCGGAAGACGATCCCCGAGATCCGCGCCGCGACGATGCTGGCAAGGGCGCCGCTGGCCGCGAGGAGGCCGCTCCAAACGAGTCGCTTGACCATCTCGTTCTCCATCGGTGCCGACCTTACCTATCGCGGCTCGAGGCCGTCACAGATCGTTTCCACCACCAGCTCCTTTGCACGATCGAAGTCGGCGTCGGAGGACGGGATCAGCTCGAAGATCCAGCCCGAGAGGAGCTGCTCGATCGCGCCGTAGAAGGACATCGAGGCGAAGGTCGGGTCGACGTCGCGGCGGAACGTGCCGTCCTCCTGGCCCTCGGCGACGATCCTGCCGATCGAGTCGTAGGCGCGGCGGATCTCCGGCAGGTGGGTGCGGCCGAACGAGTTCGCCGCCCGCGTCACCTCGACGATGATCACCTTCATCAGCTCCGGATCGTGGCGGTAGGAGTCGACGATGAAGGACGCCACCCCCTGCAGCTTGACTCGCGGCGCCGCCCCTTCGGCATCCGTCTCCTCGATCGCCGCCAGCAGCAGCGACCAGCGCTCGCTGAAGAGCTCGTTCAGCACCTCGTCCTTTGACTTGAAGTAGTGGTAGACGAGCCCGTAGGCGACGCCAGCCTCGTCGGCGATGTCGGAGACGCGGGTCGCGTGGAAGCCCTGGCGGGCGAAGACCCGGATCGCCGCGTCGAGGATCTGCCGGCGCTTGTCGACTGCGGGGGCGGAAGCCTTGGCCATCAGTGCGCCTCCTGCAGCTGCGGCCAGGCGTAGGCCTGGGGGCGCCGGTTGGCGAGCGAGGGCAGGGACTCGCGGATCCGCTCCTGGGCAGCCAAGTCCAGCTCAGCGGCGACGAAGCACTCCTCGTCGGGGGCGGTGGCGAGGACCACGCCCCAGGGATCGACGATCGCCGAGCGCCCGTAGGAGCTGAAGTGCGGCGGTGCCTCGCCGACCTGGTTCGGCGCGAGGACGAAGACCTGGTTCTCGATCGCCCGCGCGCGCAGCAGGACCTGCCAGTGATCGCGGCCGGTGGCGAGGGTGAAGGCGGAGGGAACGGCGATCAGGCGAGCGCCGCGGACGGCGAGGATCCGGTAGAGCTCCGGGAAGCGCAGGTCATAACAGACCGTGAGGCCGAGGACCGGCTCACCGATCGCCGCGCTGACGATCTCCCCACCGGGCTGCTCTTGCTCGGACTCGCGATAGGCGACCCCGCCGGCTTCGACGTCGAACATGTGGATCTTGCGATAGACAGCGAGGTCGGCGCCGTCGGGCCCGATCAGGACCGAAGTGTTAAAAGCCTTCTCATCGCCGCGCTCGGAGATGCTGCCGGCGAGCAGGTGGATCCCCAGCTCGCGCGCCCAGCCGCGGGCGGCGGTCAGGGTCGGTCCGTCGAGAGGCTCGGCGCCGGCGAGCAGCTCCTCGCCCCCAGCCAGCAGGTTCCACTTCTCCGGCAGCGCGATCAGCTCGGCCCCGTCGGCTGCGGCGGCGCGCACCAGGCGCTCGGCCGCGGCGAGATTGCGGGCCTTCTCGCCGGTCGAGTTGAGCTGTACCACCGCTGCGCGCAAGGCGTTCCTCTCTTGTCGCCGACTGGTTGATTGACCAGTCAATCGATTAGCCAGTATAGGTCGAGGCGTACGATGGAACCGTCTGTGAGCGAGGCTAGACCGATCGATTTCGAGGGCGAGCGCAAGCAGGTGACGGTGCTCTTCGCCGACGTCAAGGGCTCTATGGACCTCGCCGAGCAGCAGGACCCCGAGCAGTGGCGCAAAACCATGCAGCGCTTCTTCGCGATCCTCGCCGAGGCCGTCGAGCGCTTCGAGGGCACGGTCGACAAGTTCACCGGCGACGGGATCATGGCCGTCTTCGGCGCGCCGATCGCGCACGAGGACCACGCGCGGCGCGCCTGCTACGCGGCGCTGCGAATGCTCGACGACGTCGCCGAGTACGCGGCCGAGCTGCGCCGCCGCGACGGGCTCAACTTCTCGACCCGGATCGGGATCAACTCGGGCGAGGTCGTCGCCGGGGCGATCGGCGAGCACGGCAACGGCGAGTACACGGCGATCGGCCACACGGTCGGCCTCGCGCAGCGCATGGAGGCGCTGGCCGAGCCCGGCAGGGCCTACCTGGCGGAGCCCGCGGCCGAGCTGGCGCGCGGCTACCTCGACCTGGAGGACCTGGGCGAGTTCGAGATCAAGGGGGCCAGCAGGCCGATCCGCGTCTTCGAGCTGGCCGGCGTCGGCTCCGCCCGCTCGCGGCTGGACCTCTCGCGCGAGCGCGGGTTCTCCCGCTTCGTCGGCCGCAGCGAGGAGATGGCCGCGCTGGAGCAGGCGCTGGCGAGGGCGGTCGCCGGCGATGGGGCCGCCGTCGGCATCGTCGCCGAACCCGGGGTAGGCAAGAGCCGCCTCTGCCTGGAGCTCGCCGAGCGTGCCCGCGCCGGGGGGATCGAGGTCTTCGAATGCCAGGGCCAGGCGCATGGGCGCGATATCCCATTCATGCCGGTGCTGCAGATGCTGCGCACCTACTTCGGCATCGCCGACGCCGACCCGGAGCGGATCGTGCGCGAGAAGATCGCCGGCCGCACGCTGCTGCTCGACCCCGGCTTCGCCGACGACCTGCCGCTGCTCTTCGACTTCCTCGGGGTGCCCGACCCGGACCACCCCCTCCCCCAGCTCAGCGCCGAGGCGAGGCACCGGGCCCTGCGCGGGGTCGTCTGCAGGCTCGTGCGAGCCCCCAAGCGGCGGCAGCCGATCGTCACCATGATCGAGGACCTGCACTGGATGGACAGCCCGAGCGAGGTGCTGCTGGGGGAATTGCTCGGCTCGGTCGAGGGGACCATGACGCTAGCCCTGGTCAACTTCCGGCCCGAATACGAGCCGCAATGGGCCGAGCCCTCCTACTACGAGCAGATCTCGCTGGAGCCGCTGGGCGCAGCCGACACCGAGGAGCTTCTGGGCGACCTGATCGGCGGCGACCCAACCCTGCATGGGCTGGCCGAGCTGATCCACGAGCGCAGCGCCGGCAATCCCTTCTTCGTCGAGGAGATCGTCCGCGAGCTGGCCGAGGGAGGCACTCTCGATGGCGAGCGCGGCGCCTACCGACTGGCGCGACCGATCGAGGAGCTGAGCGTGCCGGCGACAGTGCAGACCGTGCTGGCGGCCCGGATCGACCGGCTCCGCCCGGAGACGAAGCGGCTGCTGCAAGCGGTCTCGGTTGCCGGCAAGGAGGTGGGAGAGCGCACGCTGACCCTCGTCGCCGGCTTCGAGGACCCAGACGCCGGCGAGGCGGCACTGAGGGAGCTGATCGACGCTGGCTTCCTCTACGAGCTGGAGCTCTACCCCGAACGGGTCCTCGCCTTCCGCCACCCGCTGACCCGCGAGGTCGCCTACGGAACCCAGCTCGCCGAGCAGCGGGCGGCGACGCACGCCGCCACCGCGCAAGCGCTGATCGAGCTCAACCCGGAGCGCCACGAAGAGCTGGCGGCGCTGATCGCCAGCCACATGGAGTCCGGGGACGAGCCGCTGGAGGCGGCGCGCTGGGCGGCGCGGGCGGCCTACTGGGCCGGCCACAGCCAGCCGCGCGACGCGATGCGGCTCTGGGGCACGGTGACGCGCCTGGCCGACGGGCTGGAGGAGAGCGAGGAGGCGAGCGCCCTCGCGGTCGCCTCGCGCCTACAGCAGCTCGACTACGCCTGGCGGCTGGGTATGGAGCACGAGCGCATGGCGCGGCTCGAGGCCGAGGCGGAGGAGATCGCCACCCGGATCGGCGACCTGCACTCGCTCGCCCTGCTGCGGATGCTGCTCTCGGGGCGGCCCGGGCTGGAGCAGACGACGAGCGAGTGGATCGCCGGGGTCGGCGAGGCGATCCGGCTGGCCGATGAATCGGGCGACCTGCACCTGCGCGTGGCAATCAGGGCGGCGGGCGTCTACGCGCACCTCTGCGCCGCTGACTTCGAGGCGCTCGACCGCGCCGCCGACGAGGTGCTGGAGCTCGCCGGCCGCGATCCCGCGGTAGGCGCCGGCATCATCATCGGTTGCCCGGTGGCCTGGGCTCTCGACTCGAAGGCGCTCGTCCGCCGCGAGCGCGGCGAGCTGGAGGAGTGCGAGCGGCTGCTGGACGAGAGCCTGGAGCTGGCCAAAGAGCAGGGAGACCTCGAGACCGCGAGCTGGAACCGGGGCACGAAGGCGATGGTGCTGGCGATGCGCGGCGAGGCGGAGGCAGCGGTCGCGGTGGGCCGGCGCAACTGCGAGCTAACCGACCGCCTCGGCGACGTCTTCTCTCGTGGCATCGCGCTCGGCAGCCTCGGCGTTGCCCAGCTGGCAGCGGAGGACTACGAGGGGGCGCTCGAGTCGTTCGAAGAGGCGGAGGCTCTGTACCGAGAGGCGAAGTACGGCGGTGACGAGCAGGAGGCGTGGCGAGCCGCGGTGCGCGCCGAGGCGCTGACCGGCGTCGGCAGGCCCGCCGAGGCGATCGAGCTCGCGAGCTGGGCCGTGGGAGTCGCCCGCGCGCGCGAACTGAACTGGTCGCTGCCGCTGGCACTACTGGCGCTCGGCCACGGACGGACCGCGGCGGGCGACCCGGAGGGCGCCCGCAAGGCGCTCGCCGAAGCGGAGGAGATCGCCAGGGAGACCGGCGCCGTGCCGACCCTGGAGGCAATCGAAGAAGGACGCGAGGCGCTCGCCACTAACTAGTCCTAAGCTGGGCAGCTCAAGAAACCTTGAGCAAAGGAGAGCTCATGAGACCCAGCAAGGCGTACGGCCCAGTCGCGATAACGGCAGCCCTCTTCGCACTGGCGCTGATCGGACCCTCGACGGCAGCGGCGGGACCGACCGTCCTATGTGAAAAAGCCGAAGCGGTCTGCGCGGCTGCGAACATCTACACGGGCCACTTCGAAGCGGTGGCTGAAGAACCGACATTCTTAACCACCTCTGGCGACATTATTTGCGATGAATCGGTTCTCTTAGGCAACGCCTTAGGCTTAGGCAGCCCTCTGCTGATTCATCTCGAACTGCTCACCTTCAGTGGTGACTGCTTACTCAATGAAAGCACCACCGAATGCGAAGTGGTGGCCACAGGACTCGGCTTACTATTACTGTTACGAACGGCGGCTAACTTAGGATTCGTTCAGTCGCATGCCAAAGTGTTAGTGAACTGCCCCACGGCTGCCATCCACTGCCCATACGGCGGCTTACCCCTCTTCCACGTCGCCGGATCGCCTAACAAAGAAACGTTAGCCACGATCAAAGCCGACGAAGTCCTGCTGGCCGGAGAAAGCCTTTTCTGCCCAGCGGAAACCAAATTCGATGCCCTGTACGAGGTCCAGTTACCGGACCCGATCGTGATCAGCGGCTAAAGGCCTGTGAAGCGTGCGATCAGGCTGTCGACGAGTCGATCGGGGAGCAGGCGGTTGAAGATCGCCTGAGCGCGCGCGTCGGCCCCGACCAGGTAGCGGGTGCGGGGCCGGCGCGCGCTGAGCGCATGGAAGATCGCCTTCGCGACCTTCTCCGGAGCGATGCCACGTGCTCCGGTCTGCCTGGCCACCTCCCCGTAGGCCGCGATCGCGGCGCCGTAGAGCTCGACTTGGTCGTCGCTGGCGCGCGCCAGGAACGCGTCCGCTTCGCTCTGCCCGCGGTCCCAGATCTCCGTCGCGATCGACCCCGGCTCGACCACCGAGACCGAGATTCCCCAAGGCCGCAGCTCACGACGGAAGACGTCGCCGACCGCCTCCAGCCCGAACTTGGCCGCGTGGTAGGCGCCGAACATGGGAAAGGCCATCAGGCCGCCGATCGAGGTAATGAAGACGATGCGACCGCGGGCAGCGCGGATCTGCGGCAACATCGCCTGCGTGACCGCGACATGTGCGGTCAGGTTGACCTCGACCTGGCGGCGGAAGTCGTCGATCGGCAACGCCTCCAGCGGCCCGGGGACGGCGATGCCGGCGTTGTTGACAAGGCCGTCGAGCCCCGCCTCCCCCACCGTCTCGCCGATCCGATCGGCGGCGGCGGCGATCTGCTCGTCGTCGGTCACGTCGAGGATCAGCGGCGCCAGTCGCTCCGATGCCCCCGCTCGCAGCGAGGCCGCGTCCTCCTCGCGCCGGACGCCGGCGAAGACGCGCCAGCCTTCGGCGTCGAGCCGCAGCGCGCTCGCCCGCCCGATGCCGGTCGACGCTCCCGTGATCAGGACCGACTTCACGGGCGCCAGGCTAACATCGCCGCCGATGCCCACTACGGCCTTCGTAACAGGTGGATCGGGGTTCATCGGCGGCAGGCTGGTGGAGCGCCTGGTCGGCGAAGGGCGCTCCGTGCGCGCCCTGGCCCGTTCCGACGCCGCCGCTGAGCGCGTCGCAGAGCTGGGCGCGGAGCCGGTGCGCGGCGACCTCGGCGACCGCGCGTCGCTAGCCGCCGGAGCGGCGGGCGCCGAGGTCGCTTTCCACCTCGCCGCCCATCTCGGCGAGTGGGGCGACTGGGACGACTTCGAGCGGGGCAACGTCGAGGGGACGCGGAACGCCCTGGCGGCCTGCGCAGAGGCAGAGGTGCGGCGCTTCGTCCACTGCGGGACCGAGGCGGCCCTGATGGCCGGCGAGCCGCTGGTCGGGGTCGACGAGACGGCGCCGCTGCGACCCGACTCGAGGGCGCCGTACCCGGCGACCAAGGCGAAAGCGGAGCAGGCGGTCCGCGAGGCCGCTCGCGAAGGCTTCGAGACCGTCGTGCTGCGACCGCGCTTCGTCTGGGGCAAGGGCGACACGACGCTGCTGCCGGAGATGGTCGCCACGGTCGAGAGCGGTCGCTTCGCCTGGGTCGGCGGCGGCCGCAACGTCACCGACACGACCCACGTCGACAACGTGGTCGAGGGCCTCCTCCTCGCCGCGGAGAAGGGTCGCTCCGGCGAGGCCTACTTCGTCACCGATGGCGAGCCGGTCGTCTTCCGCGAGTTCGTCACCGCCCTGCTGCAGACGCAGGGCGTCGAGCCTCCGGGTCGCAGCCTGCCCGCCTGGACCGCGGCGCCGATGGCGCGCGTCTGCGAGGCGGCCTGGAGGACTCTGCCCCTTCCGGGCGATCCGCCAATGACCGCCTTCCGCTCCTGGCTCCTCACCCAGGAGTGCACGATCGACATCTCGAAGGCGCGGACCGAGCTCGGCTACGAGCCCGTCGTCAGCCACGAGCAGGGACTCGCCGGACTGACCGCCTAGCTGCGGCTGGCGCGGTGGCGCTCGAGCTCGGCGACCATCAGCTTGGTGTGGAGCGCGGCGATCAGGTCCTGCAGCGGCTGGGCGCCGGCTTCAAGCATCTCGACCACCCGCTCGGGTGAGACCTCGCCGGCGAGACGGCTCATCACCACGTCAACCTCCTGGCGAACCAGCTCTTCGATCGCGCTCTTGTAGCGCAGCGTGTCGTAGACGGTGAAGCCGATCTCCTCGTCGTAGCCGCCAGCGCGGAAGCGGCTGATCGCCTCGATGATCTTGACGTCGGAGGGCGAGTAGCCGCGGCTATTAGGGCTCAGCACCTCGAGCACCTCGAGCCGGTCGAGCACGTCCTTGGGGACGCCGTAGCGCTGGCGAGCCTCGGCGGCGCTGGTGCGGGTGCGCTCCCCCGCTAGGGCGCGGTCGAGGATGCGGTCCTCGAGCTCGACCAGGGCGCGGACCCGATCCGGGTCCTTGTCGAGCACCGCCTTGATCGCCTTCAGCGGCATGTAGCGCTCCTCCTGGAGCTGCTTGATCAGCTTGATTCGCTCGACGAACTCGGGCGGGTAGTAGGCCATGTTGCGGCTGGTCTTGACCGGCTCGGGAAGCAGGCCCTCGCGCAGGTAGTGCTTGATCGTCGGCGCCGGCACGCCGGAGGCCTCGGCCAGCTGCCCCATCCGCAGCAGGTCCTGGGCGGGGGCGCTCATGCGCGGAACGTCGCAGCGGAGTCGGCGCTGGGGCCGGCGGCGGCGCCCGACTCCTTCATCGCCGCTATCTCCTCGTCCGAGTAGCCGGCCTCGCCCAGCACCTCGTCGGTGTGCTCGCCGAAGGCCGGCGCCGGCCGGGTCGGGTCGCCCGGGGTGCGGCTCATCTTCACCGGCACGCCGAGCTGGCGCACGGTGCCGAGCTCGGGCTGCTCCAGCTCGACCACCATCTCGCGCGCCCGCACCAGCTCTGAGTTGAGCGCCTCGTCGATATCGAGCACCGGCTCGATGCAGCAGTCGTGCTCGTCGTTGAAGGCCTTCCACTCGGCGCGGCTGCGCGTGCGGAAGACATCGGCGACCTCGCGCCAGGCATCGGAGCCGGGCGCCTCGAACTGCTTCTCGATCAGGTCGGGGCGCTCCACCCCGTTGCAGAAGGCGGCCCAGAACTTCGGCTCGAGCGCGCCGCAAGTCGCCCAGCCATCGCTCGCCTCGTAGGGCAGGTAACAGACGAGGCCGCCGGCGAGCTGCTGCTCGCCGCGGCGCGGCACCTCGCCGTCGCAGAAGTAGCGGCCGGCGACCATCGCCAGCCAGGAGAGCGCCCCGTCGGCCATCGAGACGTCGACCATCTGGCCCTCGCCGGAGCGGCGCCGCTCGTGCAGCGCCGCCATCACCCCGAAGGCGGCCATCAGGGCGCCGCCGCCGATGTCGGCGATCTGGCCGCCCGCCTGGACAGGCGGCCCGTCCTTGGCGCCGGTCAGGCCGAGCAACCCGACCAGGCCGAGGTAGTTCATGTCGTGCCCGGCCCGCTGTTCGTAGGGGCCGTCCTGGCCGTAGCCGGTGATCGCACAGAAGACGATCGCGGGGTTGGCCTCGCGCATGCGGTCGTAACCGACCCCGAGCCGGTCGAGGACGCCAGGGCGGAAGCCGTCGAGGACGACATCGTGCTCCTTGACCAGGCGCAGCAGCGCCTCGCGCCCGGCCTCGCTCTTCAGGTCGAGCCGGATCGAGCGCTTGCCGCGATTGAGCGAGAGGTAGAGGGCCGAGCGCGTGCCCAGCTCCTGCTGCTCCTCGCTGCCGTAGTAGGGCGGCGCCCAGCGCACGTAGTCGCCCATCCCGGTGTCCTCAACCTTGAGCACCTCGGCGCCGAGGTCGGCGAGCAGCAGCGAGCAGAAGCCGCCCGGCAGGAGCCTGGTCAGGTCGAGGACCTTGACGTCGCTAAGCGGCAGCTCGCTCACGCTTGGGCACCCCCAGCAGCTCGCGCGCCTCGGTCACGCTGGCGGCACGGCGACCCACGTCCTCGGCCATCTGGCGCGCCTTGGCAATCAGGTCGCCGTTCGACTTCGCCATCTCGCCGTTGGGCAGGTAGAGGTTGTCCTCAACCCCGGCGCGGACGTTGCCGCCCAGGACCAGCGACGCCCCGAGCAGCTTCCACTGGTCGCGGGAGATGCCGATCACCTGCCACTGGTGCTCGCCCTCAGCACCGCCGGGAATCTGGTCGGCCATGAAGCCGACGTTGCGCGGAGTCGGGCGGATGCCGCCGTTGACCCCCATTACCAGCGAGACCTGCAGCGGCAGCCGGTCGAGCAGGCCCATGTCGATCAGCGGGTCGAGGTTGGCGACGTGGCCGGCGTCGAAGCACTCGTGCTCGGGCTTGATCCCCAGCTCCCTCATCGCCGTGAGGAACTCGATGATCGTGTCGAAGCTGTTCTCGAAGACCGCCTTGAAGACGAAGTCCTTGCGTTTCGGCGAGTACTTCGCGTAGTTCATCGAGCTCATGTTGAGCGCGGCGACGTCGGGGCGACAGGCGCGCAGATACTCGATCCGCTTCTCGATCGGAATCCCGATCGCGCCGGTCGAGTAGTTGATGATCACGTCGCCGACCTCGGCCAGGATCGCCTCGGTGATCGCCTGGAAGTCCTCGACCTCGTAGGAGGGCGTGCCATCGGGTTTGCGGGCGTGGATGTGGATCTGCGAGGCGCCCTCGTCGACGGCGCGGCGCGCCTCCGCCGCGTACTCCTCCGGCGTGTAGGGGATCGCCGGGCACTGGTCGCGGTTGGCGATCACGCCGCTGATCGAGCAGCTGATCACCACCGGGTTCTCGAAGCTGCTCATACCGGCATCACCCCGTGTCTCTTCTTTGGCTTCTCGACGTGCTTGTTCCTTGCCATCCGAAGGGCGTTGACGATCGTCGGGCGGGTCTCGCGCGGGTCGATGATGTCGTCGATCACCGCGTTGCCGGCGGCGATATAGGGGTCGATCTGCTCGCGGACCGCGTTCAGCATCGCCTCTTTAGTCGCCTCCGGGTCGTCCGAGGCCTCGATCGCCGAGCGGCCGATGATTTCGACCGCGCCCTCGGCCCCCATCACCGAGATCTCGGCGCCGGGCCAGGCGACGATCAGGTCGGGCTCATACGCCTTGCCGCACATCACGTAGTAGCCGGCGCCATAGGCCTTGCGCACGACCACGGTCACCTTCGGCACCGTGGCGCGGCTGACCGCGTAGAGCATCTTCGCCCCGTGGCGGATGATCCCGGCGTGCTCGACCTTGGCGCCGACCATGAAGCCGGGCACGTCCTGGAGGAAGACGAGCGGAATGTTGAAGGCGTCGCAGAGGTTGATGAAGCGCGCCGCCTTGTCGGCCGAGTCGTTGTCGAGGATTCCGGCCAGGTGCTTGGGCTGGTTGGCGACGATCCCCGCCGGCTGGCCGCCGAAGCGGGCGAAGCAGGTGATCAGCGTCTTGGCGAACTTCGGCTTGATGTCGAAGTACTCGCCGTCGTCGACGATCTCGCGGATCACGTCGTACATGTCGTAGGGCTGGCGCGAGGAGTCGGGGACGATCTCCATCAGCTTCTCCGAGGCACGGTCGGCCGGATCCCCGGTCTCCAAAACCGGCGCCTCCTGTTCCCAGTTGGAGGGGAAGTAGGAGAGGTACTTCTTGACCGCTTCGATGCACTCCTCGTCGTCGGAGACCTCGAGGTCCCCTACCCCCGACTTGCGGCAGTGGACCTTGGCCCCGCCCAGCTCCTCCATCGAGATGTCCTCGCCGGTGACAGCCTTCGTCAGGTGCGGGCCGGCGAGCGCCATCGCGCCCTGGCCGGAGACCATCGGCACGAAGTCCGAGAGCGCCGGGATGTAGGCGGTGCCAGCTGCGCAGGGGCCCATCATCGCCGCGACCATCGGGATCACGCCCGACATCTCGACCTCTTCGCGGAAGAGGTGGCCGGAGCCGGCGAAGAGCGACCCAGCCGCCTCCTGGATCCGCGCCCCGGCCGAGTCGAGCAGCCAGATGAACGGCATCCGCTTGGAGAGGGCCATCTCGCGCAGGCGGGTGACCTTGAGCTCGCCGGTCATCCCCATCGAGCCGGCCATCACGGTGAAGTCGTAGGCGGCGATGCAGCAGGTGCGGCCGTCGACGTCGCCCCAGCCGGAGATCACGCCGTCGGCCGGCGCCTCGACCCCGTCCATCGCCCGCTGGGCGAAGTGCGGGCGGCCGTGGATGCCCATCTCGACGAAAGTGCCCTCGTCGACGAGCAGGGCGATGCGCTCGCGCGCGGTCAGCTTGCCGCGCTCGTGCTGCTTGGCGATCTTCTCCTCGCCGCCGCCCAGCTTCGCCTTCTCGCGGCGCTCGTGCAGCTGCTCGGTGAGGTCGCCCAACGGGGCGGTGCCCGGGAGCAGGTGCTTCGTCTCTTGCTCTGTGCCGGCCACTACCGTCCCTTCCACTGCGGGTCGCGTTTCTCGAAGAATGCGGTGACGCCCTCGACGATGTCCTCGGTCGAGAAGGTGAGCGAGAGCTGCGAGCGCAGGAACTCGAGCGCGTCGTCGAGCGCCATGTCCTGCTGGCGGTACATGGCGTCGTGGCCGAGCCGCATCAGTACCGGGCTCTTCGAGGCCAGCTTGCCGGCCCAGTCGGCGACCGCCGCGTCGAACTCCGCCTCCGGCACGACCTTGTTGGCGAGTCCGTACTCGACCGCCTGCTCGGCACTCAGCCGCTCGCCCAGCAGCATCATCTCGTTGACCTTCTTGCGCGGGACGTTGCGGTAGATGATCGCCATGATCATGTAGGGGAAGGCGCCGACGTTGATCTCCGGCGTGCCGAAGGTGGCGCCCTCCTT
>Ga0190272_10000374_pt1 | contig 24564 bp, 22 predicted proteins | sample Popmic504T_FD_133746 | JGI IMG/M metagenome (GOLD analysis project Ga0190272, IMG submission 133746) | Populus adjacent soil microbial communities from riparian zone of Shoshone River, Wyoming, USA - 504 T | ecosystem: Environmental > Terrestrial > Soil > Riparian zone | place: USA: Wyoming... | reverse complement strand
GCCTTCGCGTCGAACCTCTTCAATCAGCCGCTTGGTGTCAAGCTTCAGTTCCTTGGCGAGATCGTAGATACGAATCTTAGAGGTAACGGTCATGCACTCCTTCTCAAACGCGATTTGGGATCCAGCGTTTGGTTTCTCAAGTGGTTTAAAGAACTCTCGCCCTAAACCACTCTTGAAGCGTGCATCAGAAGCGCAACGCGCAATAAGGGTAAGGGAACGAGCAGCCCAGACAGCCGGACAAACCGGCATACTGGTTTTGACTAATTTGCCGCATCATCTGAGGAAGCATCCTGCTTCTCTTCGTCAGTGCTCTCGCCAGATGCGGCATCGTCTAAAACAGCGGGAGCAGAATTTTCTTCGTCGGCGGCCGATGCTTCATCAACGTTATCCTGGTTCATAGCAAACTCGTCGGCTAATGCATCGGCGGATTCGTCATCGGCTTCCAGTCCGGCCGCCTCAGACGCAGTCAGATCGGGCGAAGGCACCACTGTATCCGGGCGCAGATCCCTGCCCAATTCCTGGAGCACAAGGGCATCTTCACTGGTCGGTTCCGCTTCGGTAACCGCAACCGGATCGGCCGAATCCTTAGCCAGGATATCTGGCTCAGCACCGAAAGGCTGTCCGGCTTCAACTGCCTCGTCGTAACCTTCGGCGGTCGGATCGTTATCGGTTTCCACTGGAGCCGTTTCGGCTTCCGCTGCGGAATCGGTTGCTGCATCGAGCTCTTCGGCCGGTTCCTCGCCTTCGGTCTCATCGGCTACCTGATCGCCCGCTGCCAGAGTTTTGTCGCGGATTGAGATGACGGCGATGGCGGCGTTCAGAATCTTTTCCGCCTCGTCCAAACTCAAATCAAGGAACTCAACCAGATCGTCCACTGACGTTTGCGAGAGGGTATCGATATCTTCGATGCCGTGCTCGGCAAGCGCCTCAGCCTGGGGCGCGGTTACGCCTTCCATAACTGAGAGCGGCACTGAACCTCCAGAGGCGATAAGCGCGCCCATCTGTTCCGAGACCTCGCGCTTGATTTCTTCTTCGCTGCGAATGTCGATATTCCAGCCCACGAGCTTGGTTGCGAGACGCACATTTTGTCCGCGCTTACCAATTGCGAGTGAAAGCTGATCTTCGTTGACGATTACTTCCATCTGCCGGTTGTCGATATCTGTAATGCGGACCTTGTTGACTTTGGCCGGCGATAGAGCGTTAGCAGCAAACACCGACGGCTCGTCAGACCACTCAATAATGTCGATCTTCTCGCCGCGCAGTTCACGAATAATCGCCTGCACTCGCGAACCCTTCATGCCCACGCAAGCGCCCACCGGATCTACATCGCGTTCGTTTGAAGTGACGGCAATCTTTGCCCGTTCACCCGGCTCGCGCACTGCCGACTTGATGACGACTGTGCCGTCATAGATTTCGGGTACTTCCATTTCGAAGAGCCGGAGCAACAACTCCGGCGAGGTGCGCGAAACTTCGACCTGCGGTCCCTTCGATTCTTTCGAAACGTTATTGATTACTACGCGGATTCGCTCACCCTGATTCCACTGTTCGCCGCGCGATTGCTGTGAACGGGGTAGAATTGCTTCGAGATTTCCCAAATCAACGATGATGTTCCCGCGTTCAAATCGTTTGACGTAACCGTTCACCAGATCGCCGATCTTATCTACGTATTGCTCGTAGACGTTGCTGCGAACCGCGTCGCGAACCTTCTGAAAAAGAATCTGTTTTGCGGTTTGCGCGGCAATACGTCCCAACTCTTCCATCGGCAGCGGCAACAGCAGAGCATCGCCCAGCTCTATTTCGTCGCCCGCAAGTTCTCGCGCTTCATCGATCGAAAGCTCAGTTGCCGGGTTGGCCACTTCATCGACGACCACTTTGGTAGCTGAAAGCTCGATGCCGGTTTCCTGGTTCCAGTCGACCTGTATGTCCTCGCCTGATCTAAACTGTTTCTTGGCCGCGGCGCGCACCGCTTCCTTCATTGCGTCGATGACGAGGTCGCGCTCGATGCCTTGCTCCTGACAGAGCGCCTCGATGTTTTGTGCGATTGATGAACTCATTGGGACCTTTGTATCTCCGGTTGGCTCGACGCCCTTCTTCTGCGCGTCGTTGAGCCTATTCAATTGTTATTCAGTTGTAACTTCCGGTGTAACGCAAACTGCTAACACCCCACGCGGGCTGCCCGCGCGGGGAACCCCGTTTTAGTTTGCTTACGCCACTTTTCAATCAATAAGCAAACCAACAGTTTGCTTTACTTAACCCGCTTTTCCCTTTGGCCGGTGAAACTCTTTCTCGACTTCCAGTTCCAGATTGGCTTTGGCGATCGAGTTGAAATCAACTCGGACGGGCCCGCTGGTGCGGTCATCGATCAAAACTGCGTCACCATCAATTCCCAGCAGTCTTCCGCGAAAGTTTCGCTGCCCATTGATGGGGGCGCGGCTTTTGAGTTTTGCCAAACTACCGGCAAATCGCTCGTAATCTTTAAGCTTGTAAAGTCCCCGCTCCAGTCCTGGAGAAGATACTTCCAGCGTGTACGACGCATGGATGAAATCCTCTACGTCGAGAATTGTGCCAACGTAAAGGCTCACTTCGGAACAATCCTTGTGAGTGACGCCGGTTGGCTTGTCAATAAAGATGCGAACGATGGGCTTATTCTCGGGCCCGGCCACTTCGGCGTGTACGAGTTCGAGTCCATGGTCGATGGCAACTCTTTCCGCAATTGCTTGCAGGCGCTCCTCGATTCCAGAACCCATGGCCATCCTCCGAAAAACTGCTCACCCAAAAGAAAAAGTGGGCGCGAACCCACAGGACAAGACAGCCGCGCTTCGAGCAAGTCGGGAATTATACGTAAAGGGCTGGGTAGAAGCAAACTGACAGAAAACGCGCTGATTGGCTGGAAATTAGCAATCCTGGATCAGACAGATTCTGCTGATTTCACCGCCTCGCGTGCGACGTGACGTTGGTTCCCGGGCGGAGGTATCCTTTCGGTCGGACGCGACGTTGTAGGGTTGGTCAACTCCTTGGAGTGCGACGACCTGTCGGCGCCTTGGCCCTTCGATCCCCATACTGTTACTTTGCCTGCTTAAATGCGCCTAAACAATTGCCGCCATGCCCCCAAAAGCGCCGACAGCTGGGGTCCCCGGCGCGGCAGCCGCCTGGGGCGGTCGAGTCGGCGCACACCAAGGAGTGACCAAACCGCAGTTGAGCATCACCCAATATTCCACAGAACATCGGAGTGATTGATGAGCCAGAACAAAGAGACTGTTGAGAAGTATATGGACGGTTTTCGCAGAAGTGATCACGAGGAGATCCTTTCGTGTTTGACTGACGAGGTGGAGTGGCTAATGCCGGGCGCCTTTCACGTGATCGGGAAGGAAGCTTTTGACAAAGAGATTGAGAGCGACTGCTTCGTTGGCAGCCCGAGTATCACCGTCACCCGTTTAGTTGAGGAGGCTGGCGTGGTTGTCGCGGAAGGCACGGTCACCGCGGCGAAGCGCGAGGGAGGGCAGCTGAATGCGGTGTTCTGCGATATCTTTGAAATGCACGATGGGCTAATAAAGAAGCTGACCTCCTACCTGATGGAAGTGAACGCGGATCCTTTGGCTTGAATCATTCGACCGCCGAGCGTTGATTGTGGCACGCGCACCTTGCGCGTGATCACGGGCTGGGACGCCCGTGCTACTGAAACTGCAACGGCGCTCGGTTTAGTAAACGCTGCTAAGATATCGCTATGCCTGAAATGTTTTGCCCACAGTGTGGTCGAGAGCTTGAGTTGGACTCCGGCGAAATACGCTTTTGCCGCTACTGCGGATTCGCGTTGACCGACACCAAAGAATCGCTTCACGGCTACTCGGCCCAAAAACGAATGGGCTTTTCAATCGTCACCTGGTCCTACACTTTACTCCTGGTAGTCACACTGCTGCTGCATGGCCAGTATGTCTCCTTGAATACAGGTTGGGTCTATTGGTTGATGACGCTCCTGATCGTCGCCAGTGTCAGCTTTTTTGTCTCGGCAGCTGTCAGCGCGTTGAAGCCGGCGCTGTTCACGAAAGGAAAACCGCGCGAGCGTGAGAGGATGGAAATTCGTTCTGGTCGCGAAAGCGTAGGTGCTCTCGAGAGTGCGAAAGAAATCGCCACTGCGGAGATCTCGCCAACAAAAGACGGAGTCCGGGTTTTTAGTCACCGGGATCGGATTGAAACGGTAAGAGAGGCACGAAGCATCGTCGAAGGAACCACACGGAAGCTGGACGACAGATGATCGTTTGTCACCCATGTGTGCTTTGAATTTATGATGAAACAAAGCGGCCTCGCCATTGCGATTGCGCTGATCCTGCTGTGTCCGTTACCCATCTCCGCGCAGGACACCTTCCGAAATCTTGATTCATTTTTGAAGTCAACCCTGACCTCACAGAGCGTTGTGAACGAAGCGGCGCGCGGCGACCTGAACGGAGATGGCCTGGTCGATTGGGCAGGCGTCATTCACCGGAGGCCAAAGGACGCTTCGCCTACCTATCAACTCTACGTCCTGCTTCGTCTGCGCGGAGGCAGCTTTGAGGTCGCGGAAAAATCTATCGAGGAAGAAATTCCTGGTATGGGTTGTTGCTGGCTTGAGAGTCTCGACATTCGTCGGGGCAGCATTTACGTGCAAAACAATGCCAAGACGGCGAGTGTCATGGAAGCGGTGACACATCAGTTCAAACTTCATAGGGGCGAATGGCGGCTGGTCGGAATAACAAGCTATTACACGGATCAAGGTCCCGAGTCGCCGGGAACAAAGGACACGAAGATGAACTTCTTGAGCGGCCTGGTGATCGAAAAGTCGCAGAAGGGAAATCGCAAACCCGCTACCAGAAATCGTCGCACCAAATTCTCGACCCATTTACTCAAGGACTTCGATTTCTCCATCAGGTTTGCCAATGAATAGCTTCAGCGATCTCAGGTGAGCACTCTCTTGGTTTGGTGCATTTTGCTTTGCGTTCTTTGCGAAACCTTCGCGTCCTTTGCGGTTAACTAAAAGGAAAACCGCAAAGTGCGCAAGGCAGGCCCCGGAGTTCGCAGAAGGACCGTCCAACTTTCAAACGGCAGTGGTACCACGTTAAAGACACGAGACATCAATTGCGCCGCGTCACCTCAATCTTAGTCATCCTGTTTTGTTTGTTTCCGGCCGGCATTTCGGTGTCGCAAACAAACCCCACCAGCGCGCAATTCGAAGAAGACTTCAACTACCTTTGGCGGAACATCGAAGTCGATTACGCTTACTTTGATCAGAAGCAGACCAACTGGAACAGCGTGAAGGAGATTTATCGAGGCAGGCTTAGTATCGTCGGCACGCGCGGCGATTTCGTAGGTTTGTTGGAGTCTATGCTGGAAGAGCTTTACGATTCACACACTCATCTGAATACGAACACACCTTCCTCGCCTCGGCTGGTGCCGTCAAGCGCAGACATCTGGGCTGAGCTGATCAATGGCCGGGTCGTGATCACCGAAGTCAGACCCGCATCGCCGGCTGCTCGCGCCGGAATCAGAATTGGAATGCAAGTCGTGTCTATCAACGGGGTCGCGGTTGAGGAGGCGGTGAATCGGCGCGTGGGGAGGTCTCTGCGCACTATCGACAAGGCGGCGAGAGACTGGGCGGTAAGAACCTTGCTCGCGGGGCGGCGCAATGAGAAAAGAAATATTGAAGTGATAAGCAAGGGAGAACAACGGGAGTTCTCCATTGATGATCGGCCTGCCGCGGAGTCGGCCTCGACGACTAATCTGCTTGAAGCTCGTCGAATTGAAAACCACTTTGGATACATTCGGATTAACAACTCTCTTGGCGACAACCAGCTAATCCGGCAGTTTGATCTCGCGTTGGCGGGGCTGAGAAACACGCGCGGGTTAATTCTTGATCTTCGTGACACTCCGAGCGGTGGCAACACGACGGTGGCGCGCGGAATCATGGGGCGCTTCATCCAGCGCGACATGCCTTACCAGAAACACAGCATTCCCGCGGAGGAGCGCCGGTATGGAACCAGGCGCAGCTGGATCGAGTTGGTGTCGCCGAGAGGAGAGTTCACTTATCGGGCGCCAGTCGTAGTTTTAGTAAACCACTGGACCGGCAGCATGGGTGAGGGAATTGCAATTGGCATGGACGGAATGAAACGAGCGACGATAGTCGGGACTGAAATGGCGCGCCTCCTCGGAGCGACTTCCGGAATCAGACTGCCCAATACTGGAATCGGCGCCACTTTCCCAACCGAGAAACTCTTTCATGTCAATGGGACGCCCCGCGAGAATTTTGTGCCGCCTGTCCACGTCAACCTGTTGTTGCCCGGCAATCAAAATGGAGATGCGATTCTGGACCGAGGGCTCCGAGTATTGAAAACTAAACGCTGAGGAGGTTGCGTGAGGCCTTCAGCCGGGTCATTTTAGTTAGAGCACGCGCAAACCTGGGACTGGTTTTGATCCTTTGCGACTCTTAGCAGAACTTCGCGTCCTTTGCGGTGTAAAACTAAAATCAGTACCGCAAGGTTCGCGAAGTTAAAACGCAAAGTGCGCAAAAGGAATTTTTCTCAAAATACACCAATACCCAAACGCGGTTACTCCAAACACGTCTTCCAAACTTAAGGAGATTCTATGCCCCCTACAACCTCAATATCCGTGAGAGTCCTGGCTTTCGGCGGAAAGTTTATCGGCTCGCACGTCGGCTTTGCCAAAGTTGATATTTATGGCGCCGACCCAACCACGCCCTTAGCTTCGGGTCTGACCAATGAAGGGCTGGTCGCCAACACCGATGGTTCGGGAGTGACGGCGCTGATCATGGACCAGCCTTACCCCTGGGGCTTTCCGGTTCGCGCCGACCAGGCCACGAACTTCACGGCTCAGATTTCATTGACTGAGCCCACCGTGCTGACATTCGTGGCGACGTCGGTCGCCGATCCGCGCATTACGGCAACCTTCACTCGTTTGGTTATGCCAAACCTGCCGCTCATAGAAGCGATGGAAGTGGTATTGGTCCTGCCTGGTCTCTTGACAGGCCTTACGGTGCCGGCAGCCGGCGCGTCGATAGTTGCGGGAACGTCAACCACTCTCACGGCTCAGGTGCGGATGATGTGCGGTTGCATGATCGATAACCTCTTCTGGCCCGCCGGCAATTTCAACGTCCAGGCGCTAATCAGCGGAGTGGGTGAGCCGCAGACATTAAGCATGGTCTACTCTGGCTCACCGAGCTTTTTCTCGGTGCCTTATACTTTTCCGAGTGCCGGCAGTTATCAGATCAGCATCGTGGCTACGGAGATAAACGGGAACGTTGGCGCCACCGCGCCGGCCAGTTTCACGGTTACTTAAGGGTCAAAATCACGAGACAGGACGTCGTCGCCTGGACGGGAAATCCCTCCAGGAATTCATGTCTGATTCGCGCAATCATAACGCTGAAAGAGTTGCGTCTGGTCGGACATTCGGAGTGTTCCCAACTCCTTCAGAGTTGCGAAGTCGCTTTATAAGACGCTCTTCTCCCAGGGTTGCAGCAACCCTGGGCTGAAATTAGCCAACGCTTTCAGCGTTTAGTCCAGGGCCATAATGAAACGTCGCTCGAGCGTGTTCGGCGTTTCTCAATTCCCCGAATCGGGCGAATCGCACTCGCATTTCGAACTTGCCTTGATCACTTCCATCGCTTCAACCACCACTCGCGCCAGAGGCTTGCCGAGGTTGCCGCCCACGCTCGTGTTCACCTGCACCGCCACTGCCACTTTCTGATCGGGGAAATACATCATGTCCGTCATGTATCCCGGGAAGAAACCGCTGTGACCATACGTGGTGCCGAGCCTGGTTTTCCGAAGAATCACTCCCAGGCCGTATTTATTCTCTGGGCCAAGCATTGGCGCCGGCACCCCTTCGAGAACCTCTGGCAAGAGATCAGAGGAAAAAGCTTTACCCTCATAGAGCATCTTTGCCCAACGCGCGAGATCCTCGGCCGTCGAAGCATAGCCGCCACCTGTCCATTCAAACTGCGGATTGATTGCAAATTCACCATCCAACATCATCGCGTCCCTGCCGCCAAAGGGATTGTTTGGTCCGGCATAACCCTGGACCACGCCTTTCAGTCGCATCCCGTCTTGCGGGATGGTATCGGCGAGTTTGAGGGGTTGAAGCAATCGCCTGTTTGCTTCGTCGTAAAACCGTCGTCCCGTTACCTTCTCGATAATCATTCCCAGCACGATGTAATTCGTGTCCGAGTAGTCCCAGCCCTTGCCTGCCGCAAACGGCGGCTTCTCGTCGAGTAGGTAAGCTATCAGCTCAGCAGGTTTCCAAACCTTATTCGGATTAGCAGTCAGGTCTTTGGTGAAACTATCTTTGAATTCATAACGCACCAGCCCACTCGAATGGTTCATCAACTGCCGGACAGTGATCTCTTTCGCATTCGGCAGACGCGAAAACCAGGCGTGGTTACCAAGGTATTTCTCAATCTTGTCGTCGAGACCAATCTTGCCTTCCTTGATCAACTGCAGAGCAGTGGCGGCAGCAAAGGTTTTGCCGACACTCCCGGCGAGCATCCGATCATTCGGTTTCATCGGGGTTTTCAGCTCGCGATCCGAAACCCCAACCGCGAGGCCGAATGACTCGCCGTTGGGCAGCACTACTCCGAGAGTCGCCCCAGGAAAGCTGCCCGCTTTATGCCACTCATCTAGTTTGAGCTGGAGTGCTTGCTTGAGCGCAGTTGTATCCGGTGCCTTTGCCGTCTGGCTGCGAACGGCGCCGGTCGAAAGCAGGCAGACAAACAAGAATAGAATTAGTTTTCGCATATCGTTGTTCGTTTCAGGTTGCCAACAGGCCACAGATTTGGGGACGCGATATTAGTGTAACTTTGCGTTCTTTGCGAAACTTTGCGTCCTTTGCGGTTACGACGAAGAAACACCCAAAGTGCGCAAAGCCCGCAGAGTTCGCAAAGAAGACTAGAGCGAGCTGTCTTTCTTTTCAACGAACAACAGTTCGGTGGTTCGCTCCGTCACGCTGGGCAATGGGTCCAGCTGTTTGTCGGACAGGAGTTTCGCGGTAGTCGCGGGTTCCGGCAGCTCCGCAGGTTGAGGCAGCCGGTGCCGAGTAGCAGCGTTCTTAAGCTCTTCCGCTTTCCCAAACAGTAGAACCGAGAGGAATCCACACGCTACCAGGATCACGAGTCCGAGCAACCCAAGTCCGCCGAGGATTTGGCCCCGCATAATCATCATCTGATAGACGATCCCGTAGAGAAGGAGACCGAGGACGCCCAGACCGAAAACGCTTAGAGCCGCTACCCCAAGCCTTTCAAGTTTGTCTTTCTTCTGGAGCAGGTTTTCACTCACAGTGGTGGGGAGCTGCTCGCCGAGCGACTGGGCAATCTTATCGAGGGCCAGTCCGCAAGTGCGGCAGAACCTTTGATCGAGCGAAACCTTGTTTGCGCAGTTAGGGCAGTACATTCTGTTTCCCGGGAAGACTCTCGCGGCCAGACCATTGCCATAAGACTCTTTGGCTCTTATACGGATTCAGTTGGGATCAGGTTCTCTCGCCGTTTCTGTGAGACGAACGCTGAAAGTGCATGCCACGCTTCTAGCCGTAACGCTGAAAGCGTTGGATAATTCCAGCCCAGACCGGGGTCCCCATGCGCAGCCCGCGTGGGGTGGAAGTGTTGCTTCAACCCTGGGAACTTGAACAGTCAGGCAACTGTAACGCTGAAAGCGTTGGCTAATTCCAGCCAGACCGGCAACTGTAACGCTGAAAGCGTTGGCTTATTCCAGCCCAGGGTTGCTTCAACCCTGGGTCAAAGAACGCCCCAACACATTCTTCGCAACTCTGAAGGAGTTGCGAATGCTTTGGGAGCGACGAACCGCGACGCAACCCTGTCAGGGTTGCGCTTCAAAACCAAAGATCGCGTCGGTTCCCAGGGTTTCAAAGCAAACCCTGGGCTGGAACTCGCCAACGCTTTCAGCGTTAGAAAACGCCTCCGCGGTAAGGACCACGCTCCAGGTAATACCCCGCTCTCAGTCCCTAACTTGCAATATTTAACCTCTTACTTGATTTCTGTCATTTACCTGCGCCGGCACCTTGTCGACCTCGTGAAGGGTCGCTTCACTCACTGACGTTAAACTTCACGAGTTGTTTCCACCGTGAGAAAGAGGTTCAACATCATGGCTCAATCACTCGCACGACTTTGGACGCACCTCATCTTCTCTACCAGGAACCGCTTTCCGTTTCTTGGGGACAAGCAGCTTCGAACTGATCTGCACGCGTACCTTGCAAGGATGTTGTGTGAACAGGACTGCGAGACGCTTATCGTCAATGGCGTGGAAGAGCATGTCCATGCACTCTTCGCGCTGTCGAGAACGCATTCAATTGCATCGGTGGTCAAGGAAATAAAGCGCACATCCTCTGGTTTTGCTAAGGAGCTTTCACCTTCACTTGCAAAATTTCATTGGCAGAAGGGTTATGGTGCGTTTTCGGTCAGTCAATCGAGTCTGGACGGGGTTATTAGATACATAGAAAACCAGGAAGAACATCACAAGCGAGTCACCTTTCAAGACGAATACCGTGCCTTCCTGAAGGCCTATGGGATTGAGTACGATGAGCGCTACGTGTGGGATTAGCAGTTGGAAGCGTTGGCTAATTGCAGCCCAAACGGGAGAGCCGCAGCCCGCACGGGGTGGAAGCGTTGCTTCAATCCGCGTCCGCATTCAACAGGCAAACCGTAACGCTGAAAGCGTTCGCGAATTCCAGCCCAGGGTTGCTTCAACCCTGGGAACATAGAATCGATTTCAATCATGCGCAACTCTGAAGGAGTTGCGGCGCTATCCTAACGCTGAAAGCGTTCGCGAATTCCAGCCCAGGGTTGCTTCAACCCTGGGAACATAAAATCGATTTCAATCATGCGCAACTCTGAAGGAGTTGCGGCGCCGTCCCACATCGCAAACGATCGCAACTCCTTCAGAGTTGCGAAGATGCTTTCGAGAACGCTCCTCCCCCAGGGTTGAAGCAACCCTGGGCTGGAACTCGCCAACGCTTGCAGCGTTCAAACATTTGCGGTCGAGACACTCCTCACCGTCGTTTTTGATGAGCTCAAAGAAACTGAATGCGGGCCCAGACCTCAGGTAGACAAATTGGGTTCAACACTAGCGCTAAGAGTTGACAGTGCGCGCGCATGTTGAGTCGAAGCGAAGGCGCGGAATAAGGTAGCCAGGGGCAAGCGCGTTTCGCGCGACGCCCCTGGATCGGGCCTCAAACAACACTTCGCCGACCCTCGATGGGTCGGCGTTCTTTTTGGCTTAGGTCTATTCGCCCCGTTGGGGCGAAAAGGATTTGAGAGGGCGTGATCCAGGGGTGGCGCGCGAAACGCGCTTACCCCTGGCTACTCTCTTCCGCGCCTTCGGCGCTCGGGGTTAGTTTTCCCCAACGCTATTTCCCCCCCCAACGCTATTTTATTGCGCGCCTTTGGCGCTTCGACTTGACGCGCTCCGCGCGAAGATGATCCAAATGCGGGCGGGACGCCCGCGCTCCCAGTAAAGACCCGACACCTGACACCCGACACCCGACACCCGACACCCGAGTCCTGACACCTGACACCCGACACCCGATCCTATTTCCTTACGACGGTAATCTTCACCTCGGACGGATACTGTTTAGAGTGATGCACGGCGTTGTGCGCGACGACGCCTTTTATTTCGTCGTAGTTATTCCCGCCGGTGTTCAGGTTGCGATCGAAGCGCGGGAAGTTGCTGCTCGACACTTCAATGCGAATGCGATGACCAGCCTCGAAGTAGTTGCTCGTAGTCATCGGCTGCAGCGTCACTTTATAAACCTTTCCCGACTCCAGCCACGAGAGTGGCTTCTCATATCCGTTCCTATATCTAAGGCGCTGGATCGTTTCATCAAGATTGTAGGCACGCCCGTCCGGATACACGTCGAGGAGTTTCACAGTGAAGTCGGTGTCCTTCGCATCCGACGACACATAAAGCGTGACCTCGATGGGCCCGCTTACTTCAATTCCTTCTTTCAGCGGCTCAGTGGTGTAGACCAGCACGTCGGGGCGCGCCTCGATCTTGCGCTGATCGAAAGAGCCACCCTGAATGGCGTTGCCGGTGCAGCAAACATTTCCACCGTAAGACGGCACCGGATTCATCGGGTCGTAGTCAAACTTATCCGGGTAATCGGCCGCCGGCGCGGCGGCAACCAGAACACCGTCGCCGTCGAGCGTGTTCGCCTTGCCGCCGCTCGATAGATAAAAAGTCAACGGCTGCGCTCCCGCCGGCGGCCACGTGTCAGACGACTGCCACTTATTGCTGCCCATGGTGAAGTAGCGCACCTTCGGCATCTTCTGCAGGATGCCGTTGTTCTCGCCTTTGAGAAAGTGATCAAACCAGGCGTAGGTCAGCTCGTCATAGTTTAGACGCGCGTCGCCCATGTTGCGCTCACCGACTACCGTATTCTCCGTCGCGCGCTTGTAAGCGCAGTGGAGCGTGGGCGCGATCACGGCGTATTGCTGGTTAGCGATGTCAGGCTTCGCAGTTTTGCGCACGTGATTGTAGGCGGCGAGGTTTGGCCCAACGGAGACGTCGTACCAGGACATGAACCAGAAGCCCGGAATGTTGATCTTCATGTTGTCATGCCAGAGGCCGCCGCGGTCCCAGGCCCGCTCATTTGGTGCGCGCTGGATCATTTCGCCACCCGTGTCGACTGGCATCTTGTCGGCAAAGATTCCGTGCGGTCCGTCCACGGCCTTGTAGATGTCTTTGACGGGAAGGTGACGCAACGCTTGCGACCAATCCACGCGCGGGAGTTGCTGCGCGAGATCAAACGACTTCGACGCGCGAATCAAATCTTCCTGCGAAGTGTTCGCTGGAAACATGGGCCGCACCTGGTTCTGTTCGCCATAGAGCCAGGCGATGAACAGCATCTGCACCGCGCCACCGCGATACCAGTTACCCTGTTCATGATAAGGAGCCACGCGTCCGACGCCGGCGCCGAATCCCTGCGCAATCATGGTGGTGAACGCAGGGTTCCCCTGGGCTGCGACGGCCAGCTGCCACTCGGCGGTCGAGGAGCAGCCGATCGCGCCGACCTTGCCGTTGGACCAGGGCTGTTTGGCCATCCAGGTGAGTGCGTCATCGCCGTCGGTGAGCGGCGGGCCGAGAATGTCGTAGTTTCCTTCGGAGAAGAAGTGGCCGCGCTCGTTCATGGTGACGTGAGCGTAACCGCGCTTGACTGCCTCGATCGGCGTTGCCATGTCGCGCGGCAGTCCGTTGCGTACGTCCCAGAAATTGAAGTTGTAGGGGGTGCGCACAAAAATCGCCGGATATTTCTTAGACTGATCTTTCGGGCGATAGACGTCGGCCTGCATGCGTTTGCCGTCGCGCATCGTAACCATGAGCTTGCGTTCGACGATTGCAATTGTCTGGAGTTCTTTCTCAAGCGCGTTTCTCTCCGCGATAGCTTCGGGAGTGAGTGGGGCACCGCGTCCTTGCGAGTGAACGATTTGATTGGAGCCGGGTTGAAGTGCCAGGCCGAATCCGGCTAGGGCGAGGATCAGAATCCAGAGAATCTTGTATCGCATGCTGGGCTCCTTGGGGAAGGGAATGGGGGTTAGTTTAACTGGAGAGGGTTTAAGTCCAAAGTCCAAGGTCCAAAGTCAATGTCCAAAGGTACAAGGGATAATTGAATGTTCACCTCTCGGCGCCGAGTAGTGCGTAGCCTCGGTGTCCTCTGTGTCTCTGTGGTGATTCTTTGCAACCGATTTGTTCACCACAGAGTCACAGAGGACACAGAGGTTGCACAGAGAAGGCAGGCGACCTCGTACGACGTAGTAAAGAGGTCAGACCGGCAGACTAGACAATATTCAGTTGAATACCGGAGGGGTAGCGAATCTACGTTGGACATTGGACGTTGGACCTTGGACTTGGTTACGGCTTCGCCGGTGGGGTAACCGAAGCATCAGGGGTGTCGACATCAAAGCGTGTGAACGCGCCGTATTCGAAAGTTATTCTTCCTCCCAACAGGAGTTCAGGTGTTTTGTCGGCTCCTGTGCGTCCTCTGGTGTTGTTAGTAATTACAATTCGCTTCGGCGTGAGAAACCCGAAGCGGCTGTCGGCATATTCAAACTCATACCTGAAAAAGACAAGAGGACGATTTACTGAAGGCGGCTGAAGCGTAAATTCTCTTATCTCTCGCCTGATTTGTGCGGTCTCAGCGTCCAACCATAACCGCCCGCGGTGAAATGCCTCAGAGCCTTTCAGCGGAGTTGGCAGCTTGAGGGTAACGTTGATGTGTGGCGTCTGCGAAACCTGCTGATAATCAACCACGATTACATCATGGCCGTCTAACTGCTCACGACCCACGTAGGCGTACCTAAAAGCATCGCGCACGTTCTCCGACAGCGACATCCCCGGGTGAAGGGTCAGTCCGTAAACACTAAAACTAAGATCATACCTCCGACTCTCCTGGTTAATCCGGTCTAGTTCTTTCTTCACCGAAGCTGATTTGGCTGACCTATTGAATAAGTTCACTAACCGCGCTTCGCGCTTTTTGATCGGCTTGCCATCAACCGCTTTCACGTCGCGGTACTCAACCATTTGACTTGGATCGAGTTGTGATTGATAGATGAACAAATCAGACTCGATTCGACGTTGCTTCTCGACTTTACCCTGTACATCGTACTCTTCCACTTTCTGATCTTCTTCAGCAGTGAGATCTTTAAACTTCGTTTGATATGCACCCACGCTAAGCGCAGCGCGGCGAATGAGCTCTTGCAACTCAGCCGGTCCAAGCTCAGGAGGCGCGGGCTGCTGGCCAAACGATGGGCCGTTGCTGATCACTGTTAAAAGAGCGACTAAGCAAACGATACGCTTGAACATGGCTGGCAAGCTCCGGATTTGTTGTATGCCTTTTATCCTGCTCTCCTTTCTTGGGAGAGGTGGGGGAGAGGGAATGACGTCGCTAAAGCCCTTCCCCTCTTTCCCCTTCTCCAAAGGGAAGGGGAGGAATGCTGAAAACACATCCAACAAAGATTAGGAACCCGGACGGGAATCCAGACAAGAGTGTTGCACTTTCACCCTTTAATCCCCTCACTTCCAAATTGAATTCGCGCATCCTTAAATGGTAAAGGCTCTCATGTCTCGCGATTCTCACTTCTCCAAAGTCGCTCCGCAATACTTGCAGCAGAGCGCGTCCTGTTCATGACCTTCCGCTGAGCATTCGGGACACGAACGTTTGGAGACTTGTTGTTGATCTCGAACGGCGTGCGCGAGTTCCACCGAGACGATGCCGGTCGGAACCGCGATGATGCCGTAGCCAATAATCATCACTAAGGACGCAAGTATTTGACCCAATGGCGTGCGCGGCGAGAGATCACCATAGCCGACGGTCGTCAGAGTTACGATCGCCCAATACACGCTGACAGGAATGCTCGTGAAACCATGTGCCTCGCCCTCGACGACGTACATCAGCGCGCCGATAATGACCACGAGCAGCATCACCGCGGAAAGAAAGACGCTGATCTTGCGTCTGCTCGCACGAAGAGCGCGCCGCAAGGTGTCGGCTTCTGAAACGTACTCCGAGAGTTTGAGCAGGCGGAAAACTCGGAGCAAACGCAGTATGCGAATCACCAGCAGATATTGGCTGCCGGGCACGAGGATGCTGAGATACGTCGGAATAATGGCGAGCAAATCAACCACGCCGAAGAAACTTGTCGCGTAGCGAAGCGGGCGTCGCACGCTTACGAGGCGCAGCAGGTATTCAAGAGTGAACAGCAATGTGAACAACCACTCAAGTGCATAAAGCAGAGGTCCATATTGCTCTCTGACATGGCGTACGCTTTCCAGAATGACGGTAACCACGCTGAGAAGAATCAGCCAGATGAGCGCCAGATCGAAGATTCGACCAGCGCGCGTGTGCGCCTCAAAAATGATTTCGTGGAGGCGTGCACGCCGGCGGGTGACGGGGCGTTCCGTCGCTGGTTCTCGTTTGGGTTCCGGGCTATTCATTTACGTTTCATAGTTTCATAACTGTCTTTCGCGAGAAAGTCCAAAGTCCAGAGCACAAACTCCAAAGTCCAAGGGTCGAAAGTCCAAAGTCCAAAGCCCAAAGTCTTCGTTGCGACAGTTGACTCCTGGAATTCAGAGGCAACTAACGAGACGAAGACTTTGGACCTTGGACTATGCCGTGTGACCTTGGACTGCGGCTGTCACGGTTGGCCGAAGCGCCCGCGATACTCAGTTGCGAGAAGAAAAGCCCGCACCATCTCCGCGCGTTGCACTCGACGACGTGCTACCTCTTCATTCCGTACGTCTTCCCCGGCAACGCTGAAGCTGTTCATCTTGCCAAGCCAGAAGTCGAAGCCGCCATAGTTGGTGTCCGGCGCGTCGTTTGGATTGCGGCGGAGATAGCCGATGTACTGCATTAGCACGAAGGCCGGGTTGAATTGTTTGTTGTAGACGGAACCGGCGTCGGCTACGCTGCGCAACGCCGCCGCGCGTCCAGGCGTGTCTCCTGCGCCGAAGGCCGCAATCGCTGCGTTGCGCTCAGCAGTTGTCGGCGTTACTTCAGACTGCAGGAATAGTTTGTCGACGAAAGCCTGCGGGGTCATGCTCGTCGGGAAGGCCGAGAGAAATTCCGAGCGCTGGACCCACGCAAGTGCGAAGTCCTGCTGGTTTTGCGCGAGTTGTGCAGCCCAGTTTCCCTGGCCAACAATCACTCCTTCGCCAACCTTGCGTGTGTCGTTCAGGAACTCGTTCATCCTGGGCATGCCGCGGGGGCGCGTTACGGAGTCAGCGAAGGTCGACTTATAGAAACGGAAGACGAGATAACCGGTCTGCTGAAACTCGATGGAAAAGAAGAACGCCTGAGAGACGTTGGTGCGCTTGTTGTCAATACAAGCGGCGTTCGAGCCGCACGAGGCGATCTCGGAAGTCCAGAAGGCCAGACCCGCAGAGTCAGCCTCGCGGTTGAGGAAGTCGTAGTAGTGGACAAAGGCGAAGGTCTGCGCATCGTCAACCGGGTTCTGCGCGCCGGTCGAAGTGTTCTGCGAGACGACGGCGCGACCAATCCCAAACGTGGAATCCCCGATTCGACCGATTAGATTGATTCTGCCGTTTGGACGCACGAGAATATGTCCGGTGTCGAACGGGTTGTTGGAAGTTGGTATGGTAACTCTCAGCCTGCCGCGGGGTAGCGAGTCCTGAATGCCCTCGTTGCCGAATGACTGGTCGCTTGAACCGTCGGGGTTAAAACGGACCACATTGCCGTTACTGAAAGTTTGGTCTGTGCCGATGATTTTGCCGTCCGGCTGAATCGCTTTGACGTATAAAGTCGAGCCGCTCGAATTATTGGAGGCTTTGTCGTATTGAAGGATTCCGCCGCTGCCGAAAGATGTGTCGAGCGATAAATCGCCGATGTTCAAACGGACCATCGTCGGCTTTTGTCGGCCCGCCGGAGTTCCGCTCACGTTTCGGTAAGAACCGGAAACAAGAATTTTACTCGCGTCTCTGGTGAGATGAACGGACGTGGCGCATTCGTCCTGAAAATCGAAAGCCGTGTTGTTATCGAAATGGCGCACCGTTTCAAGCTGCCCTGCGGCAGTCCAGCGCGTTACGACAAAACGATTCCCCGTCGCATTCGATCCGCCGCAAGTGGACACGCTGTTGAATCCGACGGCGACGATTCGCCCGTCCGGTTGCAGGCGCACGGCGGAAAAACGTCTCGACGGAAAGCAATTCGCAGGACTTTCTGGCGCAGTCCAGCGGGCGATGCCGTTCGAGCCGAAAGTTGTGTCAAGTGAGCCGTTTGGATTCAAGCGCACGATGATTGCGCCTCTGCCTTGACCGACGAAAAAGCTACTGTAATTGCGCGTTTCACCGACGAGAACGATTTTGCCGTCCGGCTGAATCGCCATATCGTAGTAAGGTCCGTCCGTGCCGAATGATTGCCCGCTGCTGATGACCCCGGTTTGGAAAATCACTTTGCCCGGGTCCAGTTGTGTCGTGAAAGTTTGCGTCGTACTTTGCGAACTATAGACAAGCGTTCCGCCGCCGAAAGTCTGGTCGAGCGTGCCGTTCGCGTTGTAGCGTATGACGCAGGCATCCTGTCCAAACTCCGCACCCGAACCAAACACGTAGCATTGACCGGCAAAGACGATTTTGCCGTCCGGCTGCACTTTCAAAACCTGCCCCGAGTCGTTACCGTCAACGCCGTCGGATCGGGTGTGAAAATTGGTGCGGACAAATCCGTTTGTCCCGAAAGAAGTGTCAACAGCGCCCGACGCGGTAAATTTTCTCAAATAAAAATCTCCGCGCAACGCGGTGTTAACGTGCCGTCCTCCGGCGATGACTGAGCCGTTCGGCAGAAGCTCGCCCGTGTAGAAATGCGTATCATTAGTGTCATTTGCCGGAGGAACCGGATTTTGCGGGTCGACGTAGTAGCCAAGCGGAGCAGCGAAGCTGGTGTCGTAGGCGCCGACGAAGGTGGATTGTGCGGAGGCGGGCCTCAAGCCTACGATCATTGCTAGTAGAAGCGAGGCCGCCGTCAGGGCGGCGACGAGGCTGTTTCTCGTTGATGTCTTCGCGAGTTTCATGGTTTAAACATCTCCTTTTAATCTGTAGGGCAGGCGCGGGCAGCCCGTCGTTTAGTTCCCTTAGTTAACCGCCGTCGCACAAATCCGCGGCAAAAGTCGTGGTGGCCGGGGGAAGTTTTTTAATCGCCCCCGTTCGCTTTATAATCCGCGCGCACACGGTGCTTGCCGGACGGGGCGGGTGGAAGCGGCGGTCAATTCGCCGGCCCCGGATCTTCGCTTCATCCACACACGCGGAAAGCACGAGGCAAAACTCCCATTCCCCAAAATCTTTTTCGTTTGTCCGTTTTCTTGAGTTGAATCCGCGTTAGGAGATGAGCAGGTGGAGCAATTTTCGGATGACGCCTCGCATGAAGTGACTCAGATACTCCGCGACTGGAGCGGAGGCGACGCGAGCGCCGCAGAACGACTGATGCCGCTCGTCTACGATGAACTGAGACGGCTCGCTCGCAGCTATCTGCGGCGCGAGCGCTCGGATCACACGTTGCAGCCGACGGCGCTGGTTAACGAGGCGTATCTAAAGCTCGTCGACCAGAGCCGCGTGAGCTGGCAGGACCGTCACCACTTTTTCGGTATCGCCGCGCAGATGATGCGGCGAGTGCTCGTGGATCACGCGCGCGCCAACGCGGCGGAGAAACGCGGGGGGCAGCGTGACAAAGTGTCGCTCGAAGATGTGGATGTTTCCACGGGCCAACGCGCCGCGGAATTGGTTGAGCTTGACGATGCGCTGCAGCGGCTCACGGAAGTTTTCCCGCGCAAGGGAAAAGTAGTTGAGCTTAGGTTCTTCGGTGGCTTTAGCGTTGTGGAGAGCGCCGAAATTCTCGGAGTATCGGACAAGACGATTATGCGCGAGTGGGAGTCGGCGAAGCTTTGGCTCTACCGCGAGCTGGATGAAGGGGGCGCGCCGGGTGAAGGGAACGAAAACCGAGTCTGAAGTCGAGCGGCTCCGGCGCGCCGATGAGATCGTCCAATCGGCGCTGGAATTCTGGGGCGACGAACAGCGGGCTCTACTGGATGAGGCCTGCACGGGTGATGCGCTGTTGCGGGCGGAGGTTGATTCGCTCCTGAACTATCGCGAGCAGGCAAAGGATTTCATCGAGACGCCGGCCTTCGTCTTCGGCGCAGAATGGTGGGCAGATGGAGATGGCGCTCCTGGTAAAGTAGGACAGCGCGTCGGTGCGTATCAGTTGGTGCGCGAGATCGGGCATGGCGGGATGGGCGTGGTCTACCTGGCCCAGCGTGCCGATGGCGAATTTGAACAGCAGGTGGCCCTCAAAGTCGTTCGACGTAGCTTCGCCGATGCGGAACTGGGACGCCGGTTTCGCCGCGAACGGCAGATACTCGCCTCGCTAAATCATCCCAACATCGCACGTCTGCTTGACGGAGGCGTCAGTGCCGAGGGCGAACCATATATTGTGATGGAGCACGTCGAGGGCGTGCGCATTGACGACTACTGCAACGCAGGAGACCTCTCAACCACCGCGCGGCTGCGTTTGTTCCGCGGAGTTTGCCGAGGCATCTCATTCGCGCACCAGAACCTCGTGGTCCACCGCGACATCAAGCCGAGTAACATCCTGGTTACAGCAGACGGCACTCCCAAGCTATTGGACTTCGGCATTGCCAAACTTCTCGATCCTACGCAAGGCGGCGGTGAACACACGCGCACCGGGATGCGCGCCTTCACGCCAGACTACGCCTCGCCGGAGCAGGTCAGCGGAGAGCAGATCACAACCGCCTCAGACGTTTACTCTTTGGGCGTTCTGCTGCGCGACCTCCTGGCGGGTTCACGACCTTCAATGTGGCACGGGCGTGCGGGGCCCACGGCGGGGCAGCCCCGCTGGGGTGCTCGACCAGCTCGTGATCACGCGCAAGATGCGCCAGCCACAACCGCGTTGACCCACTACCCCGTAGCGGAAACCATTGCCACAAACGTAGTCAGAGAGACCAAGGGCGACGGGGGTAGAACTCCGACCGCTGTGCGGAAATTCGCCGGGGTCGAACTGCAGAATATCGTCGCGATGGCGATGCATGACGAACCCGCGCGACGCTACGCTTCCGCCGCTCAACTCGACGAAGACATTCAGAGATATCTGGATGGTCGACCCGTTCGGGCGCAAAAAGATTCGTTCACTTACCGCGCCGGAAAGTTTATCCGGCGGAACAGAGTTGGCGTCGCAGCCGCTGGCCTCGTTTTGTTGACCCTCGTGGGCGGCATTATTGCCACTGTTTGGCAAGCGCGGCGCGCAACCGCCGAACGCGATCGGGCGCGCGTCGAAGCGGCCAAGTCAGCGCGCATCAATGAATTCTTGCAACACCTCCTGGGCTTCTCGCAAGTGGGTTGGATCTCGCCGAACCCGCAGAAGAAAAACGTTTCCACCATCGCTGAAGCGCTTGACGAGGCCAGCAAACGCGCCGAGCGTGAGCTGGCCGATCAGCCTGAAATCCTGGCCGCCGTGCAGTTCACGCTTGGCCAATCCTACTTCGGGCAGGGGAAGGTCGACCTGGCCGTGCAGCACTTACGAGCATCGATGGAGACCCGTCGCCGAATTCTCGGGCCGGAGCATCTCGACACCGCTCAGAGCATGACCGCTTTAGCGGAACAGTTTGTCTTTCAGGGTAAATACGGAGAGGCCGAAACGCTGTCGCGCGAAGCAGTAGCAACCTATCGGCGTGCGCGCGAACGCGGCGAAGTGAACGCGAGGTGGTTCGCCCTCGCGCTTAATGTTTTTGGAGTCTCGGTGGGATACAAAGGCGACGCCCCGGCTAGCGAAGCAGCACTCCTCGAAGCGGTGCAGGTGGGCGCAAATCTCACCGGGCAAGATCGCGGCATGATCGCCGTCATTTATAGCAACGTCGGCATCCAGCGCGGCAATCAGGGCGACATAGACGGGGCGGTTGACTACCTGCAAAAGTCCATCGAGGAAATGCGGCACTTACCTGACAAGCCGCTTTCCAATCTAGCCATCAATCTCAGCAACCTCGGCAGCTTCATGACTATTAAAGGCGAGTATGTGCAGGCTGAGTCTCTCTTGCGCGAAGCGCACGACTTGAATCTGCAGACAGTCGGCGACAAGCATCTTTTTACCGTCATGTCCCTGATTTATCTCGCTGACAACTACTGCGAGCAGGGCGACTACGATCGGGCCATCAAGGAGGTCAACCGGGCGCTAACGATTCAGCGTGAAACTCTCCAGCAGGGACATATCGACTTTGCTCGTTCGTGGACAATCCGCGGAAAAATTCTCACTCGCCTGGGGTATCTAGCGGAGGGAGAAGAACAATTGCGCCTCGCGCTTGCTCTGCGCCAGAAGGCCCTCAAGGCTGGGCATACTGCGATTGCGGGTACGCAGGGCGCGCTCGGCGAATGTCTAACGGCGCAAGGACGCTACGCCGAGGCAGAGCCGCTGCTCACCGAGAGTCACAAGACACTCGCGGCAAAGCTCGGCGCGAACGATCCGCGGACACAGAAGGCAAACCGGAGACTCGCGGCACTCCATCAAGCCTGGCTGAAGCCGGCGCCGCCGGCGTAACGCTCCAGTCACGGTAGCTAACCCCTACACACCCAACTTGGACACTGGACATTGGACATTGGAGATTGGACTTTGGTCCTGGACATTGGACTGATTGGATTGTCAGGCGCTCACGGTTCTGTTAAAAATCTGCAAGCATCAAGCTCATTCCGTTCGATCCAGGGAAAGGAAACGTTCATGAAAAAGTGTCTTGTAGTCGCTCTTGCATGTTTTGCTCTCGCCGGTTTTTCAGTACAAACAGCTTCCAGCCAATCTGCGGATCAACCCACACTTCAGAGAGACACGCTTCAGGTCACCGCATGGACGCGTAACGTCTTCAAGGGAAACTACGACATGTGGAGTTGGGTGCCGAAGCTCGAGTTTCGCGTCAGCGGCCCCATTCCCAGCGGCAGTCAGCTCTTCGTCGAGTTTCAACAACCCGGCGGCAGCGCGCCGTGGCTTTCGTTTGACTGCGCCACCGAAGAGACGCAGAAGGACCGCTGGTGGAAGACTGAGTGCGGCGGTCGTCAGGTAGAGGAGAAGAGCATCACCACCGTCGGCACTGTCAACTTCTCCATCAAGATGCGGAACGAGCTGGCAGGAAGCAACTCGACGCTCTTCACCGGCAGGATGAAAGTGGCGAAGACGCTTTCCAATGAGCATGGACCAAAGGCGGTAAACAAGTTCGTCTACTACGTGGACCACGACTGGAACCTGCCGATTGGTTATGTTTGGTACACACCCGACAGTATTTATGGGTGGGAGTATCCGGACTTTCACATCGCCTTCTGGGTGCGCGGGGACGCGTACAAGTTCGATCCGCATCTCTTCTATAAAGGACAGGAAGTGGGCCGGTTTTTCATGGACGGCATGCAGGTGGGCAAGGCGAGTTGTGAGGCGCGGGTGGAGAATAATACCACGCACTACGTAAACGATGGCGTGCCGCAGAAGGCGAAGTGGGCGCGCGTGGAGTGCAATTTCCCGGTCATAAAGCGTTGGGACAAGACGAACGATGGGCAGGGACAATCCAACGCCAAGGATATATACAAGCTGGCTGCGAACCCGGGCGAGTATGAATTCAAGGTGTTGTGGAACAATAAGCTCGCGCGCTCGATCAAGTTTACGGTCGGGCCCGATGGGAAACTCGACAACGGCATTGCCGCGGCCAACAAGGTCGGCACAGAGCGTGTACTCGTGCCCGTCCAGATTATCGGCGATCAGGATGGCGTGTGGGACAAGACGGTCTGGAAGACAGAGGCGTTTTACGGCAACCCCCTGACAGGGTTTACCCCGCCGCAGTGAAGCGGAGTCCAAAGTCTAAGGTCTTCGCTACGCTGATTGACTCTGAATTCTAGACGGCAACTCTGGTAACGAAGACGTTGGACGTTGGACTTCGGACGTTGGACCCCAACACCCATGGTGAACATTCGCGAAGAGACTCCCGCTGACCACGCCGCAGTTCGAAATATCAACGAACGCGCGTTTGATCGCGCCGGTGAAGCTGATCTGGTTGATGCCTTGCGAAAGGCTGCCCATCCATATCTTTCCCTTGTTGCAGAGCTCACTACTGAGACGGACCGGCAGCTTGTCGGTCATATTTTCTTTAGCCCCGTGGTGATTGAATCTGAGACCGAGAGCTTTGCCGCGATTGGTCTCGCGCCGATGGCGGTGCTCCCCGAATTCCAAAACCAGGCTATCGGATCATCGCTCGTTCGACAGGGACTAAAAGACTGCATGCGGTTGGGCCACCATGTGGTTGTCGTGCTCGGCCACCCGGAGTTTTACCCACGCTTTGGTTTTGTGCCGGCCGCGACAAAGGGATTGAGGTCTGAGTATTCGGTTCCCGATGAAGTGTTCATGGTGGCGGAGCTTGGCCCGAATGCCCTCGCGGGACGTCAGGGATTAGTGAAGTACCATCCGGCATTTGGCAAAGTGTGAGTGAACTGTTTGACCGGAAGGAGTGAACAGAAATGGAGTCACTTAAAGACGCAAGCGGTGTTTACGAGGTCGAGCGCCGGGCCCGTTACGGTGAGCGTCCCGGGTTCCGGATCAGTGAACTGCAAATTTCTGAGAAGCAGAAGGTTCCCTGGCATTTTCACAACCACACTCAGGACACCTTCTACGTAATCGAAGGCAGTTTGCGGATATTCCTGCGCGATCCGAAGCAGGAAATAAGGCTTGGGGTGGGCGAGACTTTTACGGTCGAACCGAAACGGCCACACCTGGTTGCGAACGGTGGGGAAACTTCTGCAACTTTTCTCGTCCTTCAAGGTGTTGGCGAGTATGATTACGTGCCGCTGTGATGACGGAACCGCAAACAATTCTTTGGCGGCGCCTTGACTTCAAGAACGCGACTGAGTGGGACGAAGAATGCAGAACCGGGAGCAACTGTGTTTGAAGTCAAGCCGAAACCGGCTCGACGTTGGTTTGCCAGCAGACGCCATCGCGCACCATGACATTAAGGATAGTTAACAGTTTTCGGATGCAGGCAACGAG
>Ga0190272_10000373_pt1 | contig 24616 bp, 31 predicted proteins | sample Popmic504T_FD_133746 | JGI IMG/M metagenome (GOLD analysis project Ga0190272, IMG submission 133746) | Populus adjacent soil microbial communities from riparian zone of Shoshone River, Wyoming, USA - 504 T | ecosystem: Environmental > Terrestrial > Soil > Riparian zone | place: USA: Wyoming... | reverse complement strand
GGAGCGCCCTCGTCCGTCGTCTCGTCCTCTTTACGCTGCTCGTCCTCGATCACCGGACCTCCTTCATCGGCTTTGGTTGCTGCGCCGCGTGCGGATGCTCCGGCCCCGCGTACACCTTCAGCTTTGTCAGTTGTTTGCGCGCCAGCCGATTGCGGGGCAGCATCCCCTTCACCGCCTTGCGGATTACCTCCTCGGGACGACGCTCGAGCATCTCGGCCAGCGTGCGCGACTTGATCCCGCCGGGATAGCCGCTGTGACGCCAGTAGGTCTTCTGCTCCATCTTGTTGCCGGTAACCCGGATCTTCTCGGCGTTGACGACGACGACGAAGTCGCCGGTGTCGATGTGGGGCGTGTACTCCGGCTTGCGCTTGCCGCGCAGCGCATCGGCGATCCTGGTCGCCAGGCGACCCAGGGTCTGGCCCTCGGCGTCGACGACGTACCAGTCACGCTGGCGGTCGGCGGGTGTCGCAACGTACGTCTTCACGGCTGGCGCATGATAGGGAACTCCGTTGCAGGCCAAGGTCCCGGAGGGGAAGCGGCCGAAATAGGCCGCGTTGGCGCGAACCCCGATCACACTAGCGGCGGCGGTGCTACTGGCGGCCCTCGTCGCCACGGCGGCATCGATCCCAGCGGCGGCCACCGGCGGCGCTGCCCCCAGTAGGGGCGCGCAGGTCGGCTACGTCTTCCCGGTCCTCGGATTGCACGACTTCGGCAGCAGCAACTCGCGCTTCGGCGCCGGGCGCACCGGCCACACCCACCAGGGGCATGACGTGATGGCCGAATGCGGCATTCCGGTGGTCGCTGCCCGCGGCGGGCTGGTCCAGCACTCGGGCTACGAGGACGCCGCCGGCAATTACCTGGTGATCGACGGCCGGGGAACGAGCCTCGACATGGCGTACATGCACCTCGCCGAACTGCCACTGCCGCAGGCCGGCGACACGGTGCGGACCGGGCAGCAGCTGGGCACCGTCGGCGACACCGGGTCGGCGACGGGCTGTCATCTCCACTTCGAGATCTGGACCGGCCCGGGTTGGTTCGAGGGCGGCAGCCCGATCGACCCGCTGCCCTACCTGCTGCGCTGGGACCGCTACGGCGCCACTCGCTCTCGTTAATGAGAATGAGTCTCATTCTCTGATACGGTCTCGGCCGTGACCTGGGCCGAACGAGCGATGAGCCGCCTCGACGAGGCGGGATACCGCAGTGGCGCCGCCCGCCGGCAGGTGGTCGAGCTGCTCGACGGCGAGCACTGCGCGGTGACCGCGCTCGAGCTCGACCGACGCCTTGCGGCGGTCGGCCGGGCGAGCGTCTACCGAACGCTCGAACAACTCGAGCGACTGCACCTGGTCCAGCGGGTCGACATCGGCGGCGACGCCGCCAGCTACGAGCGGCTCGACCCTGACGAGCACCACCACCACTTCGTCTGCGAGGACTGCGGCACGCTCTCACCCTTCTCCAGCGAGGAGCTGGAGCGGACGATCGAGGCGATCGGCCGCGGCGCCGAGTTCACCGTCGCGGCCCACGACGTGGTGTTGCGCGGCAGCTGTGCGGCCTGCTCGGAGCGCCGTGCCTGAGGTCGCGATACCCCTCGCCGTCGCCGTCGCCCTGGCGATCCTGATCGGCGGCCGGATCGCGCTGCGGCTCGCCCACACGCTGCCGACCGTGATCGCGCTCAGCGGCGGCATCGTCGTCGCCGTCGCTCTACTCGAGGTGCTGCCGGAGGCGATCGAGAATATCGGCGAGGCGCACGACGCGGTGCCGCTCGTGGCGGCCGGCTTCCTCTTCTTCTTCCTGCTCGAGCGGGTACTCGTCCTGCACCACCGCGACGAGCCCGAGGAGGCGCGCTCGCACCACCGCGTCGGCGTGCTCGGCGCCCTCGGCCTCTCCCTGCACACCTTCACCGATGGGGTCGGCGTCGGGCTCGCCTTCAGCGTCAACGCCGAGACCGGCCTGCTCGTCTTCCTCGCCGTAATCAGCCACGGCTTCGCCGATGGCCTCAACACGGTCAGCTTCGTGCTCAGCCAGTCAGGCGACAGACGACGGGCACTGCGCTGGTTGCGGATCGACGCGATCGCGCCGGTGGCCGGCGCGATCGTCGGCTCGCTGATCTCGGTCTCCGACCAAACCCTCGGCTACTTCCTCGCCGTCTACGCCGGTTTCTTCCTCTACATGGGCGCCACCGACCTGCTGCCCGAGGCCCACGCCCACGAGCACGACGGCAAAGGCTCGTGGGGCCGGGTCGCGCTCACGATCAGCGGCTTTGCCGCGATCTACGCGATCACCCTGATCGCCCACCCGCACTGAGCGGGCAGGCGGCTACTCCCACTCGATCGTCGCCGGGGGCTTCGAGGATATGTCGAGGGCGACGCGGTTGACGCCGCTGATCTCGTTGATGATCCGGTTGGAGGCCCGCTCCAGCAAGTCGTAGGGCAGGCGAGCCCAGTCGGCGGTCATCGCGTCGTCGGAGGTGACGGCGCGGATCACGATCGGGTAGGCGTAGGTGCGGCCGTCCCCCTGCACACCGACCGAGCGGACGACCGGGAGGACGCAGAAGGACTGCCAGAGCTGGCGGTAGAGCTCGGCGGCGCGGATCTCCTCCTGCAGGATCGCGTCGGCCGCGCGCAGGATGTCGAGCCGCTCCCTGGTCACCTCGCCACCGACAATGCGGATCGCCAGCCCCGGGCCCGGAAACGGCTGGCGCCAGACCATGCGATCGGGCAGGCCGAGCTCGGCGCCGACCGCACGCACCTCGTCCTTGAACAGCATCCGCAGCGGCTCGACCAGCTCGAACTCGAGGTCCTCTGGCAATCCGCCGACGTTGTGGTGCGACTTGATCGTCGCCGCGTGGTCGCTGCCGCCGGACTCGATCACATCCGAGTAGAGCGTGCCCTGGACGAGGTAGGCGGCGTCCTCGAGCTTCGCCGCCTCCTCCTCGAAGACGCGGATGAACTCCTCGCCGATGATCTTGCGCTTGCGCTCGGGCTCGTCGATCCCGGCCAGCTTCGCCAGGAAGCGCTCCTCGGCGTCGACGTGGACCAGCGGGATGCCGAACTGCTGGAAGGCCTTCACCACCTGCTCGGCCTCGTTCAGCCGCATCAGGCCGTGGTCGACGAAGACGCAGGTCAGCCGCTCACCGACGGCGCGGTGGACGAGCAGCGCCGCGACCGAGGAGTCGACGCCGCCGGAGAGGCCGCAGATCACGCGACCCTCGCCGACCTGGGCCTGGACCTTGGCGACCTGTTCGGCGATCACCGATTGCGGCGACCACTCCTGCTCGCAGCCGGCGACGTCGCGCAGGAAGCGGGTGAGGATCTCGGTCCCGTAGGGCGTGTGGACGACCTCGGGGTGGAACTGGATGCCGTAGAGGCCGCGCTCCGGGCTCTCGCAGGCCGCCACCGGCGAGCCGGGGCTGGAGGCGAGCGCGGTGAAGCCCGCCGGGGGCTCGAAAACCGCGTCGCGGTGGCTCATCCAGCAGTGCTGCTCATCGGGCAGGCCGGCCAGCAGGCGGCCGCCGCCGTCCCGCAGGGTCAGGTCGGTACGGCCGAACTCCCCCGACTCCGCCGCCTCAACCTTGCCACCGAGCGCCTGAACCATGACCTGCATCCCGTAACAGATGCCGAGGATCGGGACGTCGAGCTCGAGCAGCGCCTGCGGGAACGCCGGCGCCCCCTCCTCGTAGACGGAGGCGGGACCGCCGGAGAGCACCAGCCCCTTGGGCTGCCGCTCGCGAATCGCATCGACCGACATCGTGGCAGGCAGCAGCTCCGCGAAGACCCCGCATTCACGGATGCGTCGAGCGATCAGCTGGGAGTACTGGCCCCCGAAATCGAGGACGAGCACCTCCTCGGCCAATCCAGGGGCCGGCGCCGCGGTGACGCCGGCCTCAGTCGTCGGCGACTCCAACACCGGCCGAGACCGCGGCGCGGCCGTTGGAGCCCATGCCGACGGCCTGCTCGTTCTGCAGCTTCTTGCCCTCGCTCATTAGCGCCGGCGCGACCATCACCTCGGCCCGCTGGAAGGAGCGGATGTCCTCGTAGCCACAGGTCGCCATCGAGGTCTTCAGCGCCCCCATCAGGTTGAAGGTGCCGTCGTTCTCCTGGGCCGGGCCGAGCAGGATCTCCTCCAGCGTCCCGTCCTGCTTGGTGGTGACGCGGGTGCCGCGCGGCAGCGAGGGATGGAAGGTCGCCATGCCCCAGTGGAAGCCACGTCCGGGCGCCTCCTTGGCGCGGGCCAGGGGTGAGCCGACCATCACCGAGTCGGCGCCGGTGGCAATCGCCTTCGAGACGTCCCCCCCGGTCCGCATGCCGCCATCGGCGATCACGTTGACGTACTCGCCGGTCTCCAGCATGTGCTGGGCGCGGGCCGCCGCGACGTCGGCGATTGCCGTCGCCTGCGGGACGCCGATCCCGAGCACGCCGCGGGTAGTGCAAGCGGCGCCGGGTCCGACCCCAACGAGGACGCCGACCGCGCCGGTCCGCATCAGGTGCAGCCCGGTCGAGTAGGAGGCGCAGCCGCCGACCACGGTCGGGACCGGGACTTCGGCGATGAACTCCTTCAGGTTGAGCGGCTCGACCGTGGTCGAGACGTGTTCGGCCGAGATCACCGTGCCCTGGATGACGAGGATGTCGATCCCCGCCTCGACCGCAATCTCGTAGTGCTCGCGCACCTTCTGCGGGGTGAGCGAGCCGCAGGCTACGGCGCCGCGCTGCTTGATCTCGGCGATCCGCTGGCCGATCAGCTCCGGCTTGACCGGCTCGGTGTAGATCTCCTGCATGATCCGCGTCGCCTCGTGCTTGGGCGCAGCGGCGACCCTCTCGAGCTGCTCTTCGGCGTTCTCGAATCGCGTCCAGATCCCCTCCAGGTTGAGCACCCCGAGCCCGCCCAACTCGTTGACGAGCACTGCGGTGTCAGGGCTGACCACCCCATCCATGGCGGAGGCGACGAGCGGCAGCTCGAAGCGGTAGGGGCCGAGAGTCCAGCTGATGTCTATGTCGTCGGGATCGCGGGTGCGGCGCGACGGGACGATCGCGATGTCGTCGAATCCGTAGGCGCGCCGCCCCTTCTTGCCGCGACCGATTTCGATCTCCAATTGGTCCTCCAAGGGGGGTGGCTGCGTTGAGTAGCCAGCCTACACTTCGGCGGGGACCTCCAGGTCGTGCACCTCGACCTCGGCGAGCAGTTGCTCGACCCGGTTGCGGTCGACCTTGCCGGCGCCGAAGTGCTGGGTCGACTCAGCCCCGCAGGCGACACCGTAGGCAAGGCAGTCGGCGGCGGGGCGGCCGTCGTAGCGGGCGGCAGCGTAGCCGGCCAGGAAGGCGTCGCCGGAGCCGACGCTGGAGACGGCCTCCAGCGACTTGGTCTGCACCTCGACGAAGCGGCGCTCCCCCCCTTCGCCGACGACGCCGACGCAGCCGTCGGGCCGCGTGATCGCCGCCTCGCCGGCGCCCAGCCGGACCAGCTCGGAGAGGCCGTGTACGAGGTCGCTGCGGTCGCCGAACTCCTGGCCGACCAGCTCCTCGGCCTCGCGCTCGTTGGGGGTGACGACCGAGGCGCCGGCGCGCAGGCCGGCCAGCATCGCCTCGCCCTCGGCGTCGAGGACGACGGTGACGTCGCGGGCGCGCAGGTCGTTGACGAGGCGGGCGTAGAGCTCGGGTCCCGCCCCCGGCGGCAGCGTGCCGGCGAGGACGCAGAGGTCGGCGCCCTTGGCGAGGTAGTCGAGCCGCTTGGCGAACGTCTCGACCTCCTCGGGGCTGACCGCCGGGCCGCGCTCGTTGATCTCGGTCTGCTCGCCCGAGGTCGGGTCGACGACCGAGAGGTTGATCCGCGTTTCGCCGGCGATCCGGGTGAAGTCGGTCAGCACCGCCTCCTCGCGCAGCTGCTCGACCACGCGGGTCCCGGTCGGCCCGCCGGCGAAGCCGGTCGCGATCACCGGCCTGCCGAGCAGGCTCAGCGCCCGCGCCACGTTGACGCCCTTGCCGCCGGCGACCGTGCGGCTCTCGACCGCGCGGTGGCGCTGCCCGAGCCGAAAGTTCGGCACCGCGATCGTCCGGTCGATCGCTGCGTTGAGGGTGACCGTGAGGATCATCTGGTGAAGCGCCTCAGGAAGACCACGCCCATCAGTATCACGAATCCCGCTACCCCGATCGCGATCCCGTTATCGCTAGCGAAGCTGCGGGCGCGGTCGAGTGCGCTCGCCTTCGGGACGGCCTGCCCGGCGCGCAGCGGCGTCGTCGCGACGCGCCGTCCGTCGAGGAAGACGGTCGCCCGCCCGAGCGCTGCCCCGCGGCGAAGCGGCCCCTCGACCTCGGCGGGAGCGCGGACCACGACGCTGAGCTGCTGGTCGCGGCGCACGCCGACCTCGAGCGTGCGCGCCGCCCGCAGCGCCAGCTCGCCGCCGGCGTAGCGGATCGAGGCCGCAGCCATCCGCTCCCCGGCGCGAACCGGTGTGCTCTTGTGGTAGCGGGAGAAGCCGTACTCGAGTAGGCGGATCGTCTCCAGGTCGCGCGCCGTCTCGGTCGGCGCTCCGACCACGGCGGAGATCAGCTCGGTCCCTCTGCGCTCACCCGAGCCGACCAGGACGTAGGCGGCGCCGAAGGTGTGCCCGGTCTTGACCCCAGTCGCCCAGGGCTCCCGGTAGAGCAGGTCGTTCAGCGTTTCGACCCGGCGCGGGGGGCGCAGACTGTGCAACTCGGCGCTGCGCGCGTCGGCGATCCGCGCGAAGGCGGGTATCTCGAGCAGGCGCCGGCCCAGGGTGGTGAGGTCGAAGGCGCTGGAGTAGTTGCCGGCCTGGTCGAGGCCGATCGGGTTCGCGTAGTGGGTGTCGGCGAGGCCGAGCGCCGCCGCCCGCGCGTTCATCTGGCGGACGAAGCGGCTCTCCGAGCCGGCGGCGGCGCGGGCCAGGTCGGCGGCAGCGTCGTTGCCGCTGCGCAGGATCAACCCGTAGAGCAGGTCGCGAACGCTGACCCGCTGCCCAGGCCGCAGTTCCAGCAGCGACTCGCCGAAGATCGCCGGATAGGGGGCGGCGCGAACGACCCTGCGCAGGGGCAGCTCCTGCAGCGCGACGTAGGCGGTCATCATCTTCGTCGCGCTGGCGATCGGCAGGCGGCGCCCGGGCGCGTGCGAAGCGAGCACGTCACCGGTGCGGGCGTCGATCAGCGCCCAAGCGCGCGCTTCGAGCTGCGGCGGTGCGGCGGCGGCCGCCGCGGGCAGGAGCAGCGTCGTCAGCAGGACCGCGAGGAGGCGGCGTCCGAGCCTCATCCGGCTAGCGCAGCTTCAGCTTTTCGCCTGAAACCAGGATCTGCGGGTCGACGCCGGGGTTGAGTTCCTCGATCTGGCGCAGCGGCACCCCGGTCTTGCGGGCGATCGAGGTCAGGGTGTCGCCGTTCTGGACGACGTAGGCGGCGACCGCCTTGCGCTTGCCGTCGCCGGCCTTCCTCGTCACCTGACCGGCCGGCCGCCTCGACTCGGAGTCGTCGGAGTCATCGCCCAGCGAGCCCAGCACCGCCACCATGACGACGAAGGCGCCGACCAGGGCGAGGGTCGCGAGGATTCGGGCAGGGGCCTTGGAGCGCTGGTCCATGGGCCGAGCCTATGCGGTCGAGACGTCCCAGACCATCTTGCGCAGGCGCTCGGCCGCTGCCGCTGGGTCGGCCTCGGCGGCGATGCCGCGGGAGACCGGGATCAGGGCCGCGGCGGGGCCGGGAGCGAAGGCGGGCCCGAGCAGCTCGGGCTGCCCGCCCTGGGCGCCGACACCCGGAATCAGGAAGATCGAGCGCGGCATCAGCTCGCGCAGGCGGGCGATGTGCTGAGGCGCCGTGGCACCAACGACGGCGCCCATCCCGCTCAGGCCGCTCTCTCCGAGAAGTCGCCCCGAAAAGCCCTCGACCAGCGCTGCGAGGCGCTCGTGGAGCGGCTGCTCCGGCGTCAGCAGATCCTGGATTCCGGCCGCCCCCGGGTTGCTGGTGCGGACGAGGGCGAAGACGCCGGCGCTGGCACTCGCCGCGGCGGCAACGAACGGCTCAAGCGCGTCCTCACCGAGCAGCGGGTTGGCGGTGAAGGCATCGACCCCCAGGCCGGGCACAGGTCCCAGCGGCGTCGGCGTCTCCCCGACCAGGGACTGGGCGTAGGCCGCCGCGGTGACCGGGACGTCGCCGCGCTTGCCGTCGGCGACCGTCAGCAGGCCGGCCTCGCGGGCGCTCGCGCAGACGTCGGCCAGCGCCGCCCACCCCGGCGCGCCGAGGCGCTCGAAGCAGGCGAGCTGCGGCTTGACCGCAACGCAGGCGGGCCCGGCGAGCTCGATCAGCGAGCGACAGTGCGCCGTAACCGCATCGGCGACCCGCTCAGCGAGCGGGTCGTCACCGGCCTCGAGATCGGCGAGCTGCGCCGGATCGGGGTCGAGGCCGAGGCAGATCTGGCTGCGGCGCTCCTCGACGAGCGCCGCAAGCCGATCCGCGAAGGAACTCGAACTCAGCCTTTGACCTTGGTCTTCAGCGCCGAGCCAGCAGAGAAGCGAGGTACTTTGCCGCCCGGGATCGTGATCCGCTCGCCGGTGCGTGGGTTGACGCCCTGACGCGGGCCACGCTCGGCGACGTGAAACTTGCCGAAGCCGGTGAAGCTGACCTCGCCACCCTTGCTCAGGGTGTCGGTGATCGCGTCGAGCACGGCGTCGACCGCATCGCCAGCGGCTTTCTTGCTGCCCACTCGGGCATCGCCTGCCAGTTGGTCCAGAAACTCAGCCTTTGTCACGTCGAAGCTCCTCCGTCATCCATCGGTGGTCAGGTCGGGCGGCAATCTAACAGCGCAAACGGCGGCTAGGAGCCACTGACCGCCATCTCGCCGATCAGCAGCGGCGGCGTCTGGACCGAGCCACCGAACGGGACCCAGCGCGCCTCGGCGCCAACGGCGCGGATTCCCTTCAGCGTCGAGACGAGGTCGCCGGCGATCGTGAACTCCCGGACCGGCTCGGCGAGGGCGCCATCGCGGATCATCCGGCCGGCGGCGCCGACCGAGAAGACGCCCGATACCGGATTGACGCCTGAGTGCAGGCCGGCGACGTCGGTGACGTAGACGCCGTCACCTGCCTCGGCCAGCAATCCCTCGAAACCGAGCGCGCCGGGAGCGACGATCAGGTTGGAGGGTGAGACCGAGGGCTGGGAGCGATAGCCGCCACGCCCCGCGCTGGCGGTCGAGGCAACCTCCCCGCGCCGCGCGGTGTAGGTGTCGTAGAGGAAAGTGAGCAGGCGCCCCGCCTCGATCACCGCGGTGCGGCGGCGCGGCGTGCCCTCGCCGTCGAACGGAGAGGACCCGAAGCCCGCGGGGTCGAGGCCGTCGTCGTGCACAGAGAGCGCCGCGGCGCCGATCTCCTCGCCGAGGCTGGCGGCGAAGGGCGAGCGGCCGCGCTGCACAGCGGTGGCCACCAGGGAGGAGCCCAGCAGCGAGACGAAGCTGGCGGCGACGGTCGCGTCGAGGACGACCGGGCAGGAGTGCGACTTCGGCTTGCCGGCGCCGACCATCGAGGCGGCCCGCTCTCCGCCTTCGCGGCCGATCGCGGCCGGGTCCAGCGCCGCCGGGCCACGCGCCAGGCCGAACCCGAGCCCCGTCTCCTTGCCGCCCTCACCCTCTGCCAGGGCCTGCAGGTAGGCGTGGCAGCTCGAGGACTCGTACTCGCCGGCGATGCCGCGGGAGGAGGCGATCGCGACTCGCTCGGCGCTGTCGGCGTAGACCGCCTGCTCGACCGCGACGACCAGCGGGTCGGTCTCCAGGGCGCTGCGCTCGACCGCGAGCGCCAGCTCGACCAGACGGTCTGCCGGCCACTCGGCGACCGAGGGATCGCTCAGCGCCGGCGCGGCCACCGAGTCCTGCCCACTGTCGGGTGGGCCGGCGAACTCGTCCTCGTCGGCGACGCGGGCGTTGGCTACGGCGCGCTCGGCCAGCGCCGAGAGACCGCCCGCGGAGAGATCGGTGCCGTAGGCATAGCCGGCGCGCTTACCGATCCAGGCGCGCACGCCGACCCCGCGCTGGGTGGCGGCGGTGAGACTCTCGACGCGCCCGCCGTGGACGCGCACCTCGCGACCAGTGTCCGAGGCGGCGTAGGCCTCGGCGTCGCCAGCGCCGGCGCCCAGCGCCACCTCGACCGCTCGGGTGGCGAGCTCGATCAGGTCTCCGTCCCCCCCACCGTCATCGCCGCGATCCGCACGTGGCCCTGGCCGGTCCCAACCGGCACCCGTTGCCCGCCCTTGCCGCAGATGCCGGTCTTCATCTCGAAGTCGTTGCCGAGCGCGTCGATCGCCGCCAGGGCGTCGAGGCAGTTGCCGACCAGGGTCGCACCGCGGCACGGCCTGGTCACCCGCCCGTCCTCGATCAGGTAGCCCTCGGAGACGCCGAAGACGAAGTCCCCGGTCGCCGGCTCGACCTGCCCGCCGGCGAACGAAGCTGCGTAGAAGCCGCGCTTCACCTCGGCGATCAGCTCCTCGGGCGTGGCGTCACCGGGCGCGATGTAGGTGTTGGTCATGCGCGGGATCGGCAGGTGTCGGAAGCTCTCGCGGCGGCCGTTGCCGGTCGAGGCGACGTCGTCGCGGCCGGCGCAGAGGCGGTCATAGAGGAAGGAGGTGAGCCTGCCCTCCTCGATCACCTGTGTCTTCTGGGTCGGCGCGCCCTCGTCGTCGACCGAGTCGCTGCCCCACTCGTTCGGCATGCGGCCGTCGTCATAGGCATTGAGCAGCGGACGGGCGACCCGCTCGCCGAGCTTGCCGGTGTAGACACTCGCGTCCTTCTGGATGTGGTCCGCCTCGAGCCCGTGCCCGGTCATCTCGTGGAAGAGGACGCCGCCGAATCCGCCGGCGACAACAACCGGCATCGAGCCAGACGGGGCCGGCGAGGCGTCGAGCAAGGTCAATGCCTTGCGCGCCGCCTGCTCGGCGATCGCGCCCGGGTCGCCGTCGAAGAGCTCGAAGCCGCGGTGGCCCCCCAGCGTCTCGGCGCCGGTCTCGACCGCATCGCCGCGCCGGGCCACCGCCTGGACGCCGATCCGGGTCCGGGTCCGATCGTCGGCTGTGAGCAGCCCCTCCGAGTTCGCGACCGCGATCTGGCGGCGCGCCTCGGCGTAGGAGGCGGTCAGCTGCGCGATCTCGCCGCCGGCACCACGGCCGCGCTCGTTGAGGTCCCGCAGCAGGGCTGCCTTGCGCTCGGCGGGGACGTCCTCGGGGCGCCGCTCGATCGGCTGCGGGGTCGAAGCGGTCGCCTGTAGGGGGCGATGCTCGCGGCGCTCGCCGCGCAGGGCAGAGGCGGCTTCGGCAGCGGCGCGCTCAAGGTCCGCCGGGTCGAGGCCGTCGACGTGGGCGAAGTAGGCAGTGCCATCGCTGATCACCCGGACCCCGGCCCCCTCCTCATCACCGGCCTGGACCGACTCGACCCGAGACTCATCGATCGACATCGTCAGCCCGCCGCGCCGTTCGGCGAAGACCTCGGCGAACTCGCCGCCCGCAGCGAGGGCGCGGACGAGTACGCGCTCGGCGACCTCGGGATCGAGCAGCCCGCTCACTGCCGTCCCCGTTTCCCGGCGACCTCGATCAGGCGGCCCGCGGCGACGAAAAGCTCGCCGCCGGCAACCGAGTCAGCGGCGTGGTCGCTGCCGCGACCGCCGGAGTAGTAGAGGCGGGCGAAGGGACGGCGGGCGACGCGGCGGCGACGCATGTAGGCGGCGGCCTCGTCGGCGTAGCCGGAGACGCGGTCGAGCAGGACGCGGTGGGGCTTCGGCGGGGTCACGGTGCGACCTCCCCGGCGCGCCCGTCGCCGCCCTGGGCCAGGTCGCGCAGCACCGAGCGCATGTCGAAGAAGAGCAGCGAAGCGAGGGCGAAGCGGTCGGTCACCGCGACCGCGGCGAGACCGGCGTGGCGCAGGGCGAAGACCTCGCCCTGCTCGGTGGCGATGTGGACCTGCTCGACCGGCTCCTCGCCGGCCCGGTCGGCGAGCTCGAGCAGCGCCGCGGCGTCCTCGCGCCAGCGCTCCGGATGCTCGCTCGCGGCCAGCACCGCGCCGCTCGAGTCGAGGATCGCGCCCCCCCGCAGGTCGGGTGACATCTCGGTCAAGTAGGCCAGCGCACCCTCGGCGGCGCCGGCTGCAACAGCTCCGCTCGTCTCGGCGTCGGGCATCTCGGCCAAAATACCGCCCCGTGTCATTGGCCCGAGCCTCCTGGATCATCGTCGTCGCCGTCTGCGCGATCGCCGTCGTCCTCTTTGCGATCAGCGGCTACACCGGCTACTCGATCACCGTCGGCGCCGTGGGGCTCGCCGCTGCGGTGAACCTTTTGCCGTCGCCGTAGGCCCAGACGCGGGGCGACTCAGCGTTGCCTGTCGACTTAGTCGCGGTATGCGCGACCAACTCGACAGGCCAGACGTTCTGGTGGCGCAAATCGCGGCGCAGCAACACGGTGTGGTGTCTGTTGCCCAACTTCGACGCGCAGGTTTCGGCAGGGACAAGGTGCTGCGCCGTGTTCGCAGCGGACGTCTGCACCGGATTCACCGCGGCGTCTACGCGGTCGGGCATCGCGGCCTTCCGATCGAGGCACGCTGGATGGCGGCAGTGCTTGCCTGCGGGGAGAGCGCCGTCCTCAGCCACCGCAGCGCCGCCTGCCTCTGGGGCCTGCTCGATCCACGGAGCGCACCGGCAGACGTCTCCGTTCCGGCAACCTCCGGCCGCAGCAAGCGAGTTGGCATCCGGCTGCACCGCTGCCCGTCGCTCACGCCCAGCCTCATCACCCGGAGCCGGAACATCCCAGTGACCACGCCGGCACGGACGATCGCCGACCTGCAGCGGGTCGCCTCGGGAGTCGAGCACCGGCGTGCCATCCGACAGGCGGAGATGTTTGGCCTCGACATCGGACATGGCATTGAAGGGACGGCACGCGCAGCGAGCTTGAGCGCCGGTTCCTCCTGCTCTGCCGGCGGCATCGCCTGCCACCGCCCGAGGTGAATGTTCGCGTCGCCGGGCTGCTCGTCGATTTCGCCTGGCGCGACCGTGGACTGGTCGTCGAGACCGACGGCTACAGGTTCCACCGCGGCCGCACCGCTTTCGAGGACGACAGAGCGCGCGACCTGCGGCTACGTCAGGCCGGCCTCGACGTGATCCGCCTCAGCTACCGCCAGGTGCAGGACGGACCGGAGCAGGTAGCAAGCGTCCTGCGAAGAGCGCTCTCGCAGGACTCCTAGCCCGCGCGGTAGGGGCCGCGGTTGGAGCGGTCGGGGTCCTGGAAGGAGGTCTCGGGCTCGACGTGGATCAGGACCTCCGCCTGCTGCAGTTCGGCCTCGATCGCGTCGCGCATCAGGTGGGCGAGCTCGTGGGCGCGCTCGAGGCTGGTCCCGGAGCGGTACTGAACGTGGAAGTCGATATAGCGGTGACGACCAGCCCGACGGGCGCGCAGCTTGTGGTAGCCGGCCACCTCGGCGGTGCGGGCGGCGGCGATCGCAGCCTCGATCCGGTCCATCTCCTCCTCCGGCAGCGCCTCGTCGACGAGGACGCCGGAGGAGCGCCTGATGATCCTGATCCCCGCGACGACGATCGCCATCGCCACGATCAGGGCGGTGATCGAGTCGAAGGCGACGGCCCCGGTGATCTCGACCAGACCCAGCCCCGCCAGTACCCCGGCCGAGGTGAGGGCGTCGGTGCGCAGGTGGGCGGCGTCCCCTTCCAGGGCCGGCGAGTCATGCGTCTTCGCCTGGCGCGAGAGCACGCCCGAGACGACGAGGTTGGCCACCACCGAGAAGCCCATCACCGCCATGCCGATCCCGAGCGCGTCGACCTCGGCGCCGTCGACCAAGCGGTGGGTCGCCTCGTAGACGATGATCCCGGCACCGACCAGGATCAGCATCCCCTCGATCGTCGCCGCCAGGCTTTCGACCTTCTCGTGGCCGTAGGGGTGATCAGCGTCGGCGGGCTCGTCGGCCTTGCGCACGGAGACGAAGGCGACGACCGAGGCGACCAGGTCGATCAGCGAGTGGATGGCCTCGGTGAGGATCGCGATCGAGCCGGTGATCGCGCCGGCGGCGAGCTTGATCGCGATCAGGACCGAGTTGGAGACGATCGAGAGAGCGGCGGCGCCGCTCTTGGTGCGGATCACCGGCCCGCCCGGGCCCGCCCCGCGCCGAGGTGCCCGGCCAACAGCCGCGCCGCCAGGCCGCGATGACTGATCTCGTTCTTCTCGGTCTGGCTCAGCTCGGACATCGTGCGCTGGTCCTCAGACCCGGTCGCCTCGGGGACGAAGGCGGGGTCGTAGCCGAAGCCACCCTCGCCGCGCGGTTCCTCGATCAGACGGCCCTCGCAGCGAGCCTCGAAGACGTGCTCGGCGCCGTCGGCCTCGACCAGGGCAAGGGCGCAGGTGTAGTAGGCGCCCCGCTCACCGCCCGCGGCGGCCACCTCCCGCAGCAGCTTCTCCAGGTTCTCCTCGTCGCTGGCTCCCTCGCCGCCGTAGCGGGCGGAATGAATGCCGGGCCGGCCGCCGAGCGCGACGGCGCCGATCCCCGAGTCGTCGGCCAGCGCCGGCCTGCCGGTGACCTCGTGGGCGACACGAGCCTTCTCCAGAGCGATTGCGGCGAAGCTCTCGCCGTCCTCGGGCGGCAGCTCGACCCCCTCGGGCAGCGCCTCCAGCTCGACCCCGGGCAGCAGTTCGCGCATCTCGCGCAGCTTGTGCCTGTTGCCGGTGGCGAAGATCAAGCGCCGGCTGCCCGCTCCTGGACCTGCCGCAGGCGCGAGATCCCCATCTCGGCAAGGCCGAGCAGCTCGTCGAGCGAGGCGCGGGAGAGCGGCGTCCGCTCCGCCGTGGCCTGCACCTCGACCAGCCCACCCTCGCCCGTCATCACCACGTTCGCGTCGACCTCGGCGTTTGAGTCCTCGCCGTAGTCAAGGTCGCAGAGCGCCCTGCCGTTGACGACGCCGACGCTGACCGCCGCGACCGAGCCGTTCAGCGGCATCTCCTCGATCTTGCCGGCGTCGAGCAGCTTCTGGCAGGCGAGGCGGAGGGCGACGTAACCGCCGGTGATTGCCGCGCAGCGCGTCCCGCCGTCGGCCTGGAGCACGTCGCAGTCGACGTAGACGCTGCGTTCGCCCAGCGCTTTGAAGTCGACGACGACACGCAGGGAGCGGCCGATCAGGCGCTGGATCTCCACCCCGCGCCCGTCCTGCTTTCCCTTCGTGACGTCGCGCGTCTTGCGCTCGCCGGTCGAGGCCGGCAGCATCGCGTACTCGGCCGTGACCCAACCTTTGCCCCGCCCCTGCATCCAGCGCGGCACCGATTCGTTGACCGAGGCGGTGCAGATCACCCTCGTCCGACCCAGCGAGATCAGCGCCGAGCCGTCGGCGGTGGCGACATAGCCGGGGTCGATCGTCACCGGCCGGATGTCGGCCGGCGCCCTGTCATAGCTGCGGGAGGCGGGCATTAGTGCGGCCAAGCCTAGCCCGCTGCGCAACTCAGTGAGCCAGAGTGGAAGGGCCGCGAGAGAACTCGCGACCCTCCTGCCCCTGGGACATTCGCGCCGGAACCAGTCAACCGACGCTCGGCGAAGCGTAGATCAATTCAGCTTGACGAGTCAAGGAATCTGCACCTATACAAAACGGCACAGATTTCCTCATTTGAACGTCACCTTGTCCACCGCCTCGCGGATCTTCTCGACGATCACCTCGGCCAGCTCGGTGCCCTGCTTGCCGTTGAACCCCTTCATTGCGGCGACCATCCCAACCATCAGCAGCGAGACGAGCAGGATCAGGCCGACGTACTCGACCGTGCCCTGCCCGCGCTCGCCCGCCAGCGCCCGGATCGCCCGGACCCTGGCGGTCAGCGTCGCGTGCACGTATCCCATCAGCGCGTAGATCATCGAAGCCTCCTTTCGCGGGTTTGCACGAATGCTCGAAGCCGCCGCGTCACCGATCCAGACGCGAATGCGCCAACTCGCACCCCGAACGGTGAAATCGGTGCGACGCCGCGGAACCGACGGATACGCTGCGCCGGGTGCGCGTCCTCGTCGTGACCAACTTCGAGCCCGATGCCTCGACGCCACAGCGTGGGCGCTGGGTCCGCGACCAGGTCGACGAGCTGCGTCGACTCGGCGTTGAGACCGAGCTCTTCTCCTTCCCCCCTGGCAAGAACCAGTACCTGCCGGCGACGCGCCGCCTGCGCCGCCTGCTGCGGCGGGAGCGCTTTGACCTCGTCCACGCCCACTACGGCCTGGCCGGCTGGTGCGCGCGCCTCGCCGGCGCCCGGCCGCTGATCGTCAGCTTCCACGGCACCGACGTCCGCCACGGCATTGTCGGGCCGATGTCGCGCCGGCTCGCCTGGCGGGTCGATCTCGTGGCCGCGGTCTCGCGCGCCCTCTTCGCCGCTGAGGACGGCCGGCCGGGCCTGCCCGTCGTCCCTGGCTCCGCGGTCCTCCCCTGCGGCCCCGACCTCGGTCGCTTCCGCCCGATCCCGCGCGACGAGGCGCGCCGCCGCCTCGGCCTCGAGCCCGCCGGGCGCTATCTCCTCTTTCCCGCCGACCCCTCCCGGCCCGAGAAGCGCCACGACCGCGCCGCCGAGCTGGCGGACGCCTGCGGGGTCGAGCTGCTGCGCGGCGGCTCGATCGAGCCGGACGAGATGCCGCTCTGGGTCAACGCCGCCAACGCGGTGCTGGTCACCTCCGACTACGAGGGCTTCGGCCTCGCCTGCCTCGAGGCGCTCGCCTGCGACGTGCCGGTGCTCTCGACCCCGGTCGGGATCGCGCCCTTCGCCCTCGCCGGCCTCCCCGGCGCCCTCTGCGCCCCGTTCGAGCTCGACACATGGAGCGCCGCGGCGCGCCCCCTGCTAGACGCTCCCGACCCCCGCGTCGAGGGCTCCACCCGCGCCGCGCCGCTCTCGGCGGCACGGATGGCGGAGCGCACGCTCGTGGCCTACCGCGAAGTCCTCGCCAGCGAGTAATAGATTGCGTCCGATGAGCGAGGGTGAGGGCAAGGTGTCGGAGGGCGAGAGCCTCAGCGCACAGGTCGAGATGGCGAAGCGCCGGCTGGAGGAGGCGGTTGCCGCCGCGAGCGCCGCCGAGAAGCGCACCGCGGCCGAGATTAGGGCGCTGGAGTCAGACCTCGAGAACGAGCGCCTCTCGAAGGAGGAGGCGATCGCCGCTGCCCAGAGCCGCTTGGCCGAGATCGAGACCCACGCCGAGGCGGCCGAACAGCGGATCGAGGAGGCGGAAAAGCGCGCTGCTGAGACGAACAAGGTGGTCGCCGACGCCGAGGCTCGCGCGCGGGAGGCGGCCGCCGCCTGGCTGCGCGAGCAGGTGGAGACGATCCGCCGAGAGGCGGGACAGCGATAGCGGACTTCGACGTCGCCGTGATCGGCGGCGGCGCGGCCGGCCTCTGGACAGCCCTGCGCGTCGCCGAGCGCGGCGGCTCGGCCTGCCTCGTCTCGCGCACGCCGCTCGCCGAGAGCGCCAGCTTCTGGGCGCAGGGCGGCCTCGCCGCCGCAGTCGAGGCCGGCGACTCCCCGGCTCGCCATGCCGCCGACACGATCGCCGCCGGGCGCGGCCTCTGCCGACCCACGGCCGTCGAGGCGCTGGTCGCCGAAGCCCCTGCCGCGCTTCAGGCCCTGCGTGAGCGCGGCGTCGTCTTTGACCTCGATGAGGACGGGGAGCTGGCACTGGGCCTGGAGGGCGGCCACACGCGGCGCCGCATCGTCCACTCCGGCGGCAGCCAGACGGGCCACGAGATCACCTCGAAGCTGGCGGCGATGGTCGCCGTCGAGCCGCGGATCGAGGTGCTGGAGCGGACCTCGGCGACGGCGCTGTGGAGCGACGGCGAGCGCTGCCATGGGCTGCTCACCGAGGGCGACCCGGTTGCCGCGACCGCGACCGTGCTGGCGACCGGCGGCGCAGCGGCGCTCTGGCGGCGCACCACCAACCCGTGGGGGTCGATCGGCGCCGGGCCGACGATGGCGAGCGCGGCCGGCGCCGACCTCGCCGACCTCGAGCTCTGCCAGTTCCACCCGACCGCGCTCGCGCTGCCGGGAACACGCGCCGACGGGGTGCTGATCACCGAGGCGGTGCGCGGCGAGGGCGCCCTACTGCTCGACGCCGGCGGGCGGCGCTTCACCGACGAGCTGGCGGCGCGCGACGCGGTCACCGCGGCGATCCTCGACCGCATGGCGGCCGACGGCGCCGAGTCCGTGCAGCTCGACCTGCGCGAGATCGAGCCGTCCCGCTTCCCCAATGTCTTCGCCTCGCTGGAAGAGGCCGGACTGGCGCCGCGCGAGCAACCCGTCCCGGTTGCGCCCGCCGCCCATTACACGATGGGCGGGGTCGCGGTCGACCTCGACGGCCGCTCCTCCCTGCCCGGCCTCTACGCGGTCGGCGAGTGCGCCTGCACCGGCCTGCACGGCGCCAACCGACTCGCCTCCAACTCGCTCAGTGAGTGCTTCGTCTTCGGCGAGCGCGCCGCGGCGGCGGCCCTCGCCGAAGAGCCGTCCGCGACCGCCCCGCCTCCCGGCTCGGAGTGGCGCTTCCAGCCGCCCACGGAAGGGACCCGCGACACGGTCTGGCGCCTCGCCGGGCCGCAGCGCCGGGCCGAGGAGCTCGAGCAGCTGCTCGGCGAGACCTACCCACTCGCCGCCGCGATCGCCCGCTGCGCGCTCGAGCGCCGTGAGTCCCGGGGCGGCCACCTGCGCACCGACTTCCCCGCCCTCGACCCCGACCTGGACGGGATCCACATCGTGCTTGGCGCCGATGGCGCGATCCGCCGCGAGCGCTGGACCTGATGGGCGATAGCGTCGGCGCATGCTGCTCGGGGTCGACGTAGGAGGAACCTTCACCGACGCGGTTCTCTTTGATGGAGAGCGCGTCCACACCGCGAAGCTGCCGACGACGCCCGCGGACCAGTCCGAAGGCGTGATCGCCGCCGTGCAAGAGGTACTACGGGTTGCCGGGGCAGAGGCAAGCGAGGTGGATGCCTTCGCCCACGGGATGACCGTCGGCACCAACGCGTTGCTCGAGGAGCGCGGCGCCCGCACCGCGCTGGTGGCGACGCGCGGCTTCGCCGACCTGCTCGAGATCGGTCGCCAGGACCGCCCCGAGCTCTACCGCCTCTGCACGCCGAAGCCAGCGCCACTGGTCGAGCCCGAGCTGCGCTTCGAGGCGGCGGAGCGGGTCGGCCCAGAGGGCGTGATCGAGCCGCTCACTGAAGAGGAGCCGCGGCGGCTGGCCGAGGCGCTGCGCGCGGCCGGCGCCGAGTCGGTCGCGATCTGCCTGCTCTTCTCTTATCTCGACCCCGAGCACGAGCGAGAGATCGCCGCCCACCTACGGCGCGAGCTGCCCGGGATGCACGTCTCCGTCTCGCACGAGGTCCTGCCCCGCTTCCGCGAGTACGAGCGCTGCTCGACGACGACGATCGACGCCTACCTCTCCCCCCTGCTCGGCCGCTACCTGAGTCGGCTCGGCGAGGCGGCCAGCGAGGCCGGCTTGCCGGCGCCGGTGGTGATGCAGTCCTCCGGCGGAGTCGCCAGCGCCGATGAGGCGGCGCGGGCCGGCGCCTGGAGCGTCCTCTCCGGCCCGGCGGGCGGCGCCGTCGGGGCTGGGCTCCTCGCCCGCGCCTGCGGTGACGGCAACGCGCTCGGCTTCGACATGGGCGGCACCTCCTGCGACGTCTGCGTGGTCGAGGACGGTGCGGTGCGGCGGACCGGCCAGCGCGAGATCGCCGGCCGCACGATCCAGCTGCCGATGGTCGACGTGCACACGGTCGGCGCCGGCGGCGGCTCGATCGGCTGGCGCGACCCCGGCGGAGCGCTGCGGGTGGGACCGCGCTCCGCCGGCGCCGACCCCGGTCCCGCCTGCTACGGGCGCGGCGGCACCGAGCCGACCGTCACCGACGCCAACCTGGCGCTCGGCTACCTGGCCCCCGACTCGCGCCTCGCCGGCGGCGTCGCCCTCGACGCTGGGGCCACCGGCACCGCGATCGCCTCCTTGGCCAGCTCGCTCGGGCTCGCCGAACTGGAAGCCGCGGAGGGGATCGTCCGCGTCGCCAACCAGGAGATGGTGCGGGCGCTGCGCGTGGTCACGGTCGAGCGCGGAATCGACCCCCGCCGCTTCGCCCTGCTGCCCTTCGGCGGCGCCGGGCCGATGCATGCCGCCGCGATCGCCACCGAGCTCGGGATCGAGCGCATCCTCTGCCCCCGCGCTAGCGGCGTCCTCTCAGCGCTTGGGCTCTGCGCCTCCGAGCGACGGCGCGACACCGCGCGCACGGTGATGCTGAGCGGCGATGAGCTCAGCGCCGAGCGAGTCGCCGCCGAAGTCGAGGACCTAATCGCCGGCCTCGACAGCGAGCTCGGCGAGGCCGAGCCCGAGGTCATCTACGAGATGCGCTACGCCGGCCAGGCCTTCGAGCTGCCGGTCCCCGGCCCCACCCGGCCTGACCCCGCCGACCTCAGCGAGCGCTTCGAACGGGCGCACGAGGAGCGCTACGGCCACCGCGATCCCGACGGCGAGGTAGTCCTCGTCCACATCGGCCTCGCCCTGGTCTCACCGGGACCGCAGCCGCGCCCCACCGCGGCGCCCGAGGGCGGGCTGACCCATGGCTCGCGCGAGGCGCGCTTCGACGGCGAGTGGCTGGAGACCAGCGTGCTGCGCGGAGACCCGCCGGTCGACACGCGGGCCGAGGGGCCGGCGATCTTCGAGCTGCCGGAGGCGACCTTCGTCGTGCCGCCGGGCTGGCGCGCCGCCGTCGACGAGACCGGCACGATTCTCGCGGAGGCCAGCCGGTGAGCCGCCTCGACCCAGTAACGCTGCAGGTGATGATCGGCGGGCTGCGCGCCGCCTGCGAGGAGATGGGCGCGGCCCTGATCCGCTCCGCCTACTCGGCCAACATCAAGGAGCGCCACGACTGCTCGACCGCCCTCTTCGACGCCCGCGGGGAGCTGGTGATGCAGGCCGAGCACATCCCCGTCCACCTCGGCTCGATGCCCGACGCGGTCGCCGCGGTCCTGGACCAAGATCAACGATCCGGGAGCTCCTGGATCCTCAACGACCCCTACCGCGGCGGCACCCACCTGCCCGACGTCACCCTGATCGCGCCCGTCTTCGTCGCCGGCGAGCTACTCGGCTTCGCCGCCTGCCGCGCCCACCACGCCGACGTCGGCGGCCCGACGCCTGGTGGGATGCCGGCTCGCTCGCGGACGCTCGAAGAGGAGGGTGTGGTGATCCCGCCGACCCGAGTCGAGGACGGGGTGCTGGAGGGCCTCGCCGGGCAGATGCGCTCGCCGCGCCAGCGACTCGCCGACCTGCGCGCGCAGGGCGCCGCCAACCGAGTCGGCGAGCTGCGCCTCGCCGAACTCGCCGAGCACCACGGAGTCGAGGAGCTGCGCGCCGGGATGACGGAGATCCTCGACTACGCCGAGCGGCGCACCCGCGCCGCCCTCGCCGCGCTGCCCGACGGCTCCTATGCCGCCGAAGACGTGCTCGAGGACGACGCCGACGGCACGCAGCGTGACGTCACGCTGCGGGTCGAGGCACGCATCGCCGACGACCGCCTCACGCTCGACTTCGCCGGCACCGACCCCCAGGTGGAGGGCAACCTCAACTGCCCGCTCTCGGTGACCAAGTCGGCCGCCTTCTTCGCCGTGCGCGTCCTCACCGACCCCGACGCGCCGCCCTCGGCCGGCGCCTACCGTCCGATCGAGGTGAGGGCGCCCGCGGGCTGCCTGCTCAACGCGCGCTTCCCGGCCGCCGTCGCCGCCGGCAACGTCGAGACCTCGAGCCGGGTCGCCGACCTGGTGATCGCCGCCCTCGGCGGCGCCCGTCCGGTCCCCGCCCAGGGGCAGGGGACGATGAACAACCTGACGCTCGCCAACGAGAACTTCACCTACTACGAGACGCTCGGCGGCGGCCAGGGCGCCTGTCCCGACGCTTCCGGCCCGAGCGCGATCCACGTGGCGATGTCGAACACGCTCAACACGCCGGTAGAGGCGCTCGAGACCGAGTTCCCGCTGCGCGTGCGCGAGCTCTCGCTGCGTCGCGACAGCGGCGGCGATGGACACCACCCGGGCGGCGAGGGTCTAGTGCGCGAGATCGAAGCGCTGGCCCCGATGCGCTTCGGGCTGATCGCCGAGCGCCGCCGCCACCCTCCGCGCGGCCGCGAGGGCGGCACCGACGGCGCCCCCGGTCGCGACCGGCTCAACGGCGAGCCGCTGCCCGGCAAGGCCGACGGCGAGCTGCGAGCGGGCGACGTGCTGCGAATCGAGACGCCGGGCGGCGGCGGGTATGACAAGTGTTGAGCTTCTACAGAGAAGGGATATGTGTGAGCGGGCTCACACTTGGAAATCGGCAGTCTCTCGTCTAGAATGCCGATCTCGGGCGGGCAATTTCCGCCTGGACGGGATTCGAGTTCCGCTCGCAGTCCTCCCAGTCTCAGACTCACCGAGCCTACTTAGGTACAGATTCTAAATGCCAATCGCTTTCAAGGAATGGGCCGTGACGGTCCGCGCGCTCGCCGAGGGCGAGCAGCTGCTGACCCTGCGCAAGGGCGGGATCCGCGAGGAGAACAAGCACTTCGAGCTGGAGCACGAGCGCTTCTTCCTCTACCCCACCTTCGACCACCAGCACAACAACCTGGTGCGCGAGTCCCACCACCCGGAGCTGGGCCGCGCTCTCGAGGAGGGCGTCTGGCCGGACGAGGACCCGCCCCCCGGCGCACTGCTCCAGGACGGCGGCATCCCCCAGCCCGACCGCGTTCGGCTGCGCGCCTGGGCCGAGGTGACCGACCACATCACGGTCACCGACCCGCGCATCGTCGACGGGCTCTCCCCCTTCTACGTCTGGACCCCCGATTACGCCGAAAAGCGGCTGCGCTGGAAGCGGCGCCACCCGCTGCACGTGCTGCTGCTGCGGGTCCACCGCATCCCCCGCCCGGTGACGGTGCGGGTCCGCGAGGAGTACCACGGCTGTCGCTCCTGGGTCGAGATCGACCGCGAGCTGCCCTTCGAGGGCACCCCGGTGATGGCCGACGAAGAGTTCGACCGCGCCCGCGCCGAGATCCGCGAGGTCTGCGCCGGCGCCGCCGAGCCCGTCCTGGTCTGAGCCGCTTGTAGTCTCGCCTGGGTGCCCTGGGTCGAGACCAAATCGCTGAGCTTCACCGCGCGCCACGACAGCGGCGACGCCTCCTTCGCCGAGCGCACGCTCGACCGCATGGAGGACCTGCGCCTGCGCCTCGAGGACCGCTTCAAGCTGGTGCCCGGCGAGGTCACCGTCGTCGTCCACACCAACCCGGTTTGGCTCGCGCTGGCGCACCCGTTCCTGCCCGCGGCGCGCTGGTCGGCGGCGCCGGCCGGTCGCCGCTACCTCGCCGGCTGGGCGATGGAGACCGAGCTGCACGTCCTCAACGACCCTCATATGGAACGCCGCGCCGCCGGCGATGACTCGCGCGAGGCGCTGCGCGGCACCGCCGAGCGCCTCTACGCACAGCTCGTCCTCGCCGCCAACAACCCCGAGCTTCCACCCGCCTGGACCCCTCGCCGCTTCGCCCGCTACCTGCGCTGGGCCTGGCTGGTCGAAGGCGGCGCCCAGTACTACGCCCGCCAAGTCGGCCTCTACCGGGCGGCGGTGATCCGGCGCCTGCGCGAGAGCGCCCGCCCCTCTTTTCCGCCCTCGCGGCGCGACGCCGTAATCCTCGGCGGCACGATCTTCGACCTGCTGGAGACCGAACGCGGCCCGGACGCCTGCGAGCGGCTGGCGCTGGAGCTCCACCCCGGCGGCGCCGGGCCCACCCTGGAAGCCGCCTTCGACGCCCGCGTCGGCGAGATCGAGGCCGCCTGGCGCGACTACCTGCGCGAGGTCAACCGGCCCAGCGCCGACTGACCCAGCGGCCCCGCTCTAGGCGGCGCCGGTCCCCTCCAGCACCTCGCGGGCGTCTTTGGCGACCTCTTCGGCGACGAGGACTTCTCGGGGTCCCGCGGCGAGGAAGTCGGGAACGTCGAAGCCGGCGGCCCGCCTCAGCATGCTCGGGATGCCGTGGGCGGTGAGCAGCCCCTGGATCATTTCCGCTTCCGCCTGTTGATGGGCGAAGGCGACCTTGACCAGTTTGCCGCCGCCACCGCCACCACCGCCGCCTTCCTCGTCGTGGTCGTGGGAGCCGCCGCCACCGCCGGCCTGCGTCTCGGAGCCCTGCGGGGCCTTATGCGACGTCGAGCTCGACATCGGCGATCTTGCCGTCTTTGAGCCAGTAGGCCTTGACGTCGGGCGAATCCGGATCGGCGAGGGAGACGATCAGGTAGACCTGGTCCGGCCAGCTGACCGCCTCGTTGAGGTCCGTCTGGGACGGATAGGCCGGGCTCTTGGTGTGCGAGTGGTAGATCGCCAGCAGCTCTTCCCCGCGCCCGCGCATCTCCTTTTCGATGATCCGGTACTGGTCCGCGGTGTCGATCCTGTAGCTGAGCGGGCTGGCGAACTCGTTGCGGGCCCGGTAGGACGTCTGCGCGATTCCATCGGCGCCGCCGAGGAGGCCGCAGCACTCGTTGGGCAGGTCCTCGCGCGCGTGCGCGACCATCTCGTCGATCAGGGCCTGGGCGATCCTCATCGCGACCGAGGCCCCGCGCCTACCACCAGACGGTGGAGTCGAGGTTCTC
>Ga0190272_10000372_pt1 | contig 24648 bp, 22 predicted proteins | sample Popmic504T_FD_133746 | JGI IMG/M metagenome (GOLD analysis project Ga0190272, IMG submission 133746) | Populus adjacent soil microbial communities from riparian zone of Shoshone River, Wyoming, USA - 504 T | ecosystem: Environmental > Terrestrial > Soil > Riparian zone | place: USA: Wyoming... | reverse complement strand
CCCGCACGGCCTCGGTCGCCTCCTCCTGCCACGAGCGGAGGGGTCGGGCATCGGGCCAATCCGGAAGCGATCGCGCGCGCGCCCCGTCGCCGATCGGGTGCTGAGAGGAGTCGTACAAGGGCGCGCCACAATAGGGCCGCCCGCGGTCGGAGGACGGCCGACCCGCACGGGCTCGATCGGCGTCGACGGGCGGGGCTGACTCCCCAGCAGCGGTGGGCCTTATGGGCGCTATGACGCCCATAAGGCCACCGCGATCCACTCGGCACGCTTTGCCCACTCCCGATGCGAGAATGGGGCGATGAGGCGGTGGGGACTCCTGGCGATCGGCTCGGTGCTGTTGGCGGCGCTTGCGACGGCGCCGGTTCTGGCCCTGACGCCGGCTCAGCTGCCGAGGTCCGCGGCCTCCTACGCGTCGCGGGAGGTGTTCGACCGCAAGTACAACGAGGCCTACACCTACCGAGCGGGTGGCTCGATCGATTGCAAGCACCGGGGCGGCTTCAACGTCCGCCACTGCCGGGCGCACTGGGTCGTCGGCGATACCGGCTTCGTCGGCTGGACCAGGGTGGCGCTCTACGAGAAGCCCAACCGCTCGAAGGTCGCGGTGGTCGGGTACCGCCTGCGGGTGATCGACGAATACTGCATCTATGCCGAGAAGCGCTCCCCGCAGGCCTGCACCCGGCATGAGCGCGGCCGCGCTCAAGTCACGCTGTAGGCGTCTCAGCCGCTCTTCGAGCGCACCAATTCGGTGAGGCTGGCAAGCGAGTCGAAGGCCTCGGCGGTGACGTCTTCGTCCTCGACCTCGATCCCAAAACGTTTTTCGAGGTCGACGATCAGCTCCAGGATCGCCAGCGAGTCGAGCTCGGGGAAGACGCTCGCCAGCGGTGCCTCGGGGTCGACGCCGGCCTCTCCGGGGTTGCCGAGGATCTCACGCACGACGGCCTCCACGGCCTCGACGGTGACGGCATCGGCGCTCATCTCGCGCTCCTCTTCGACGCGCTCAAACCAGAACCTCGCCGGCGGGCGGGTGGCCGAGGAACTCGCTCGGGCTGGCGGTCCGGCCGTAGGCGCCGGCCTGGCGGATCACGACCAGGTCGCCGATCTCGGCCCGCGGTAGCTCGACCCCGTCGCCGAGTAGGTCGAGCGGGGTGCAGAGGCAGCCGACCACGCTGACCGTCTCCAGGGGTTTCCGACCCCCGGCCTCGCCGCCGATCTCCAGCGGGTAGTTGCGGCGGATCACCTGGCCGAAGTTGCCGCTGGCGGCGAGTTGGTGGTGGAGGCCGCCGTCGACGACCAGGAAGGTTGTGCCGCGCGACTCCTTGCGGTCGACCACCCGGGTCACGTAGAAGCCGCACTCGCCGACCACGTAGCGGCCCAGCTCGACGACCACCTGCGCTTCCGGCAAGGCGGGGGCGACCCGCTCGGCGGTCAGCTCGCCGAGGTTGGCGGCGACCGGGGCCAGGTCGAGCGGCTCGTCGCGCTCGAAGTAGGGGATGCCGAAGCCGCCTCCGACGTTGAGGTAGCGGACCGGCGCCGGTGCCGCCTCGGCGAGGCGGAGGACGAGGTCGACGGTCTTGCGCTGGGCCTCGCAGAGGATCTCGGCGTTGAGGTTCTGGGAGCCGGCGAAGACGTGGAAGCCGAGGAACTCGAGGTCGGCGCCGCCGATCTCGGCGAGCAGTGCCGGGACCTGCTCGGCGTCGACGCCGAACTGCTGCGCTCCACCACCCATCCGCATCCCCGAGCCCCTCACCTCGAAGTCGGGGTTGACGCGGACCGCCACCCGCGGCCGGATCCCGAGTTGCTCGCCGGCCTCGACAGCCCGGGCCGCCTCGGTCTCCGACTCGAGCTCGAGCATGACGCCGGCCGCGACCGCGCGGCGCAGGTCCGCCGGCGACTTGCCGGGACCGGCGAAGTTGATCCGGCCGGCCCCGATCGGGGTGTCGAGCGCAACCTGCATCTCCCCGGCGGAGGCGACGTCGAAGTGGTCGACGAGGCCGCTGAGGTGCTGGACCACGGCCGGCATCGGGTTCGCCTTGACGGCGTAACCGAGCTCGACCGAGTCGGGCAGCGTCGCGCGCAGGAGCGCCACCCGCTCGTCCAGCAGCCCCCGGTCGTAGGCGAAGAAGGGGGTGCCGCCGACGGTCTCGGCAAGGCGCTCGAGCGGTATGCCGCCGATCGTGGCGGTCATCGCTGCTCCAGTTCGCGTCGCAGCGCCGCCCGGTCGAACTTGCCGTTCGGCGAACGTGGCAGCTGCTCGCGGACCTCGACCTCCGCGGGCAGCATGTAGCGCGGCAACTCACCGCCGAGGGCGCGTAGCAGCGCCTCACGGTCGAAGGCGGGGCCGGCGGATGGGCTGACGGCGAGCACGACCCGCTGGCCCAGCCGCTCGTCGGCGAGGCCGAGCGCGACGGCGTCCCCGACCAGGCCGCTGGCGTGGGCGGCCTCCTCGATCTCGGTCGGGCTGACCCGGTATCCCGAGGTCTTGATCATCTCGTCGCCGCGGCCGACGAAGTAGAGGAAGCCCTCCTCATCGGCACGGACGATATCCCCTGAGTAGACCGCGTCGCCATCGGAGACGGCAGTGGGTGGCGCCGGCCGGAAGTGCTCGGCGCTGCGCCCCGGGTCGTTCCAGTAGCCCTGGGCGACGAGCGGGCCGCAGTGGACCAACTCGCCCTCCTCGTCGGGCCCGCGCAGCTCGCCACCGGGCCCGACGACGAGCACCTCGGCATTGGGGATCGCCTTGCCGATCGAGCCGGGACGGCGGTCGATCTCATCCGGGTCGAGGAAGGTGGAGCGGAAGGCCTCGGTCAGCCCGTACATCAGGAACGGCGCCGCCCCGGGGAAGACCTCTCGCAGCCGTGCCAGCAGGCTGGCCGGCATTCGCCCGCCGGTGTTGGCGAAGTAGCGCAGCCCGCCGCTCGCCTCGGCCGGCCACTCGCGGTCGGCGAGCTGCATCCAGAGCGGCGGCACGCAGGTCAGCCCGGTCACCCCGTGTGTGGCACAAGTCCGGACCACGTCGCCCGGCAGCAGGTAGTTGTGGAGGACGACGCGGGCGCCAGCGGCGAAGCCGGTGGTGAGCTGGCTGAAGCCGGCGTCGAAGCTGAGTGGCAGGGCGGCGAGCAGGCAGTCCTCCGGGCCGTTGCCGAGGTACTTGTTGACGCTGCGGGCGCCGACCGCGAGGTTGCGATGGCTGAGCATGACCCCCTTCGGGCTGCCGGTGCTGCCCGAGGTGTAGAGGATCGCCGCCAGGTCGTCCTCCCCGATGCCGGGGTCGACGCGCTCGGCGTCCTCCTCGAGCTCGGCCCAGCCGTGCAGGGACCAGCCCTCGCCGGCGTCGCCCGGCGCGTTCCCGCCGACCAGCAGGACGTGCTCGACCGAGCCGCCGCCGAGCCCGTCTCGCAGCGACGTCAGTCGCTCCGGGGAGGTGACCAGGAAGCGGGCTCCGCTGTCGCCGAGGATGTGGGAGACCTGGCGCGGTTTGAGGACCGGGTTGACCGGGACCAGGACCCCGCCCGCGGCCGCGATGCCGAAGCTCGCGGTTACCGCCTCGACCCGCTTCTCCAGGTAGACCGCCACCCGCTCGCCCGGTTCCAGCCCGATCCGCCGCAGCCCGGCGGCGCAGGCGGCGACCCGCTCCCACAGCTCCCCGTAGGAGAGCGTCCGGTCGCGGTCGATCAGCGCCACCGCACCGGGGCGCTGCCCGGCCTGGGCCGCGAGTGGCGTGTGCATCAGCTCCGGCACGGTCAGGGCAGGCAGGTCAACTCGCTGTAGAGGTAGTCGAGCTGGCTCGGCTCGAGGTGGGCGCTGCGGTACATCCGCCGCGACCCCGGCCGGCGCAGCGAGAGCCACGGGCGGTGGGGGCAGATCGGGTCGTCGATCAGGTGGGCGACGGCGCCGTGGCGAAGCAGCAGGTGGCGGGCGAAGGTCCCCGACATGCGCCCGAAGAGGTCGGGGTTGCCGACGTAGAGCACCGTGCAGACCGGCATCCCGCGGCGGGTGTCGCGGCGCACGACCACGTAGCAGCGCTCGGTCCCCTGGCTGAGCAGCAGGTGGCGGGCGCCGGCCGCCCCGGCGTGGTCGCGGTAGAGCTTCAGCTCAGCTCCGCTCAGCCCCTGCTCGACCGTCGCCGGGTCGGCGCTCACTGTGCCGCGCCCCGGCAGCGGCGGCCAGGGCAGGTTGGGCACCGCGACCCGGTCCGCGTCGAGCGGCTCGAAGCCGAGTCGCGAGTTGAGTCGGATCACGGTGCTGCTGGGGGAGAGGTCGGTGAAGTGGTAGCCCTCCTGCGCCAGTAGAGCGCGCACGAGCTGGATCCCGTGGGAGCGGTAGTCGGGATGCACGCACCAGGTGCCGAGGTTGCAGACGCGCGCCGGCGCGCCGTCGATCTCGCGCTCCGAGTAGTAGGCGACGTAGGCGCCGACCACCCGCTCGCCGTCGAGCAACTGGAAGCCGCGGTTCGGTCCCACCGACGGCCAGGGGGACTCGATCGTGCTCAGCCACCGGTCGCGCGGCCAGGGCCGGTCCATTTGCTCGCACAGGAAGGCCGCCACCCGGTCGGTGTCGGCGTCGCCGATCGGGCTCAGCCGGATCACCGCCGGGATCGTAGCTGCGGATTCCGCGTTTAGAGCGCCTTTAGATTGCGGTCAATAGGCTGCGCGGCGGATGAGCGCTCTCGAGGCCATAGTGCTCGGCCTCGTGCAGGGGCTGACCGAGTTCCTGCCGATCTCCTCCAGCGGCCACCTGCGGATCGTCCCCGCCTTTTTCGGCTGGGAGGATCCCGGCGCCGGCTTCACCGCGGTGATCCAACTGGGGACGATGGCGGCGGCGCTGCTCTACTTCCGCGCCGACCTCTGGCGGATCGCGACGGCGACGGTGCGCGAAGCGCGGGTCCCGTTCGGCCGCAGCAGCGAGGACGCGCGGCTGGGGCGGTTCATCGTGCTCGGCACGATCCCGATCGCGATCTTCGGCTTCGCCTTCAGCGACACGATCGAGTCCGACGCCCGCAGCCTCTACCTGATCGGCTCGGTGCTGATCCTCTTCTCGTTCGTGATGGTGGCGGCCGAGCGGTTCGGGTCGAGGCAACGGCCGATCGCTGAGATGAACGGCCGCGACGGCATCTTCATCGGCTTCGCCCAGGCGCTGGCCCTGATCCCCGGCGTCTCGCGCTCGGGCGCGACGATCTCCGCCGGCCTCTTCCGCAACTTCGACCGGGTCGCAGCGGCGCGCTACTCCTTCCTGCTCTCGGTCCCGGCCGTCGTCCTCAGCGGCCTCTTCGAGTTGCGCAAGGTCGGCGAAGACGGTTCGCCCGGGATGGCAGCGACCGCGATCGCCACCATCGCCGCCTTCGTCAGTGGCTATGCCGCGATCGCCTGGCTGATTCGCTTCCTCGGCAACCACTCCCTGAACGTCTTCGTCTTCTACCGAATCGCCCTCGGCGTCCTGGTGCTGGCACTGGCGGCCAGCGGCACGATCAGCTGATTGGGCCGCGGGGCGACTTTGTCACCCTATGGGCCACAAAGTCGCCCCAGGGCGCTCTAGCGCCGCGCGTAGCGTTCGATCACGAGCTGCTCGGCCACCGGCATCGCGATCTCGTCGCGAAGCGGGGCGCGCAGGACGCGACCGGCAAGCGCTTCGTGGTCGGCCTCGAGCCAGGGGAGATCGCGCCGATCGCATCGGCCGCCTCCCGCGCCAGCGGCGCGATCGGCGAGCCGGCGACGATCCGGATCCGGGCCTGGTCGGGGACCAGGGCGGAGGGGATGTGGAGCCTGCGGTCGTCGACCAGGATGTGGCCGTGGACGACGAACTGGCGCGCCCGGCGCCGGGTCGAGGCCAGGCCGAGCCGGAAGACGACGTTGTCGAGCCGCCGCTCGAGCAGCTCGAGCAGCGCCTCGCCCGCGGTCGTCTCGCGGTTGCGGCGTGCCTTGCCGACCAACCGCCGCATCTGCTTCTCGCGCACCCCGTAGGCGATTTTCAGCTTCTGCGCCTCGCGCAGCTGCATCCCGTAGACGCTCGGTGCCCGGCGCCGCCGCGCCCCGTGTTGCCCCGACGGCGTCGGCCCCCGCCGCTCCAGCGAGGTTTTGCCGAGTAGCTGCCGCCTGCCCTTCAGATCGAGCGAGACGCCCTCGCGCCGCTCCAGCTTCTCGACCGGTCCGGTGTATCTACCCATGGAGTTAGGGTACCCTAATACAAGAAGACCAGCCCCGCGACCCCCGTCCCGCCGCTAGGCTTAGCCACCACCTCGGCGCCTTGGCGGAGTGGCTACGCAGCGGCCTGCAAAGCCGTTTACACCAGTTCGATTCTGGTAGGCGCCTTTCGCTCTACGTTGGCGTCTACGCCAGGCCTGAAGAAGACTGAGCCTCCTCGGTGGACGGCTCGTTGCGCTCGGGGCGGAAGTCGGGTTGGTCGGCACTGAGTTCGTAGTCCTTGTATGGCACCGAAGCGAGTACACATATAGAGATGTGGTGGAGCAGGTCCCTTGCGGCAATCGGATCGGCGATTAGGCGACCCCGGAAGCGGGGGTTGTACCGCGCGCGTGAGACCGTGATGATGCGGAGGAGATCTTTGCGAAGCGGGGTTACGAGCCGATCTGGGTCCTTCAAGTAACGATCCGGTACCACTTTGCAGAGCTCTTCCCTGGCTGCGCCTATGTCGACCGGGTTCTCGTCGTCGTGGAGAAGAAACTTGGGTGACATCCAGATCCAGCAATCCGGCAGCGAGGGCTGAATGGGCTTACCGTCTTCCTTGAGGTGAAATCGCTCACGCGTCGCCTGTTCCAGGGCCTCGGCGTTCAGCGCCGGCTTCCCTCCTGCGCTGATCCCTGCGCGGCCGTCGAAGACCCGTATCGCATCGTATGTCGAGTTGACCTCGCTCAACCTTGAGCAGGTTTCGCTGAACTCCTTCCAGGTCTCTTTCGGCTCGGTGTGCTCCGGCATCTGGCCACCGCCTCCCTCTGCCTGGCTGGGGTGTCCGGATGCGGGGTCGATTCCTTCCATGATCCTTTTCGCATTCCAGGGCAGGATCACGGAGATCCGCTTCGGGTTGCCCTCGATCAGTTGTCGCCGCCGCTGCAGACCGTTGATGTAGCGGACGATCCGGGCGTCGTCATGGTGGAGCGCCGCGGCATGCTCTTGGATCGCCTTCGTCTCGAGCAGTGCGGTCGGGACCTCGTTGCGAAGGATGAAGAGGACTCCTCGCTTGGCATCGACCCGGGCGAGGAGATCGTCGAGGCAGCGCTCGAAGAGGGGGCCCGGCAGAGCGCCGTCGCGGTCGACCGCGAGCCGCTCGGCTACGTCGAGCCGGGGTGGGATCTTGTTGATCTTTGGACCGTCCGGCAACTCCATCGCCGAGTTCAGCCAGTTCTCGGCCCGATCCTCATCTTGCTTGGCTGCGGCCTCGTCGGCGAGCTTGTCGATTAGGCGGCCGACCTCGGGAAGCCAGAATGATCGCTGCGCGGTCTCCTCCTCGTCCCGAGCTTTCGCCCCGAGAAAATGGCCCAGCCCTCCGATGGTCAGCATGTTCATGCCGTCGGGCGGTCCTGAGTCGAGAACGCTCTGGGGTCGCACGATCGGATCGTTCCCGCCCACCACGAAGAGCATTCGGCGTCTGAACGCGGCCAGTCTGCTCTGGAAGCTGCCTCGATACTCCTGCTGGAACACCTCGTAGAAGGTGCTCTTCAGATGCAGGAACAGGTCGGGTTCGATGCCGGCCACCGCCTCGCCTATTTCGCGACCGTAGCCACCACTCATCATTGATTCATCAAGCTCGTAACGCAGTGAGTGAAGGAGGGTTTGCCACTCTTCCGGGTCGGCAAACGCGGTCGGCGCCAACTCGCGCAGGGCCCCGCCCGAGAGCAGGGTCACGCAGGAGGAAACCAGGAACGGCCATGACATGAAGACCGATTGCGCCGTGAAGCCCCCGAGGCTGTAGCCGACGACGTGGATGGCTGGCTCCTCCTGGTCGGGGTTCAGCTCGCCGCTGTGCCTGTCCTCGAGCTGGAGAAGGCCGCGGACGGATTTGACGGCTTGGAGATAGGGCTTGATTCCCTCTGGGGGATCTCGGAGCGCCGCGGCATCGCCGCTCGACTTCTGCGCTTTCGGCAGCGCCTCCTCGGAGGCTGCGTGGAGCGCATCCCATTGCCCCTTGATCTCCGTGGCTAGCTTCAGGTCATCAAGACGGCTCTCGTCTGGGTCCTCTTCCTCGGCGAGGAGGTTGAGGCCGGAGATGCAGCGATAGGAAGAGCGACGGGCGATCACGCTCAGCAGCCACTGCGTCTCGATCATGTAGCGCAAGAATTGACGGAACAGATGGGAGCCGTCCCAGAGGTAGTGATCCAGAGGGGTCTCGGCGAATCCGTAGAATCTCGACCGGGTCAGGTGGCCTGGAAACGGTCGCAAGATGCACACCGTCTCCCGTTTCCTGTCCTCATAGATCAGGTAGGAAGCGAGTTGGTAGTACAGGCCCATCTTCTGGGTCTCGTTGAGCCCGTTGTGCATGAGGAATATTCGCCGCACCTTCGACTGCTTGGGGTGGGTCAGCACTCGGTAGGTGTGCATGTTCTCGGACTTGCCTTCGTTGACGTGGTACTCGTGCAGCCGATGCAGCCCATGGACGGGGGCAGAGGGGAACCTCAGGACCGACTCGACGATCGGCTGTGCCAGTTGTTGACCGGCCTTTTTTTCCTTCGAGTCCTCGTAGATGGTGCGGCTGAGATATCCCTGGCCCTTGATCCAGCCCTCGGGAATGCGGTTTTTGGGCCGTGGCCAAGAAGGGCGGTCGAGACCGAGCGCAAAGTCCCTCTCTCCGGACTGGATGCTCAGCGCTGCCTTGAAACGTGATGTACCGACTTTGCCCCTGGTTTTTGCCATTGAGGGGCAATAGTAATCACAGATCCTTTAGCAATATCGGGTGCGCTTCAGGTGGCGACTTCAGAAGATCGTGTTCCAGAGGCGAATTTCGTCCCAGATCGTGATGCAGCCGGAGAGGCGGCGGGGCGATCCCTCGGTGGGCCAGCCGCCGGTGGCGGTCCAGCAGCCAAAGTTGCCGATCTCCACCCGGTAGGGCACGGAGCCGCTGAGGTTGGAGTCGTAGACGTGGCAGGTCCAGGCAGCTTTCTCCTGCACGCAGTTGTCGGAGGAGCTGAAGCCGCCGCCGTCGACCGAGTACTGCAGGGCGCGGCCGTCGACTCCCAGCACTGGGACAGGGCGGGTGGCGAGGAGGCCGAGCGCCACGATCACGGCGAGCGACCCCCAGAGCCAGATCGCTTCGGCGCGGGGCGAACGGGAATCGGCTTCGGGATCGGTTGAGAAGGCGCCGACGAACCAGGCGATCCCGAGGGTGATCCAGCCCAGGAAGAAGAGGAGCAGGCGCCCCTTCGCCAGGGTCGCCACCGCCACCGGAATCAGCGCCAGCAGCCAGAGCCAGAAGGCTCCGTAGAGGAGCACCTCCACGATCGTGCCGACGAGGCTCAGGAGGCCAGTCTCCAGTTGGGCCGCAGGTAGGCCTCCTCGAACCCGGCGCGGAGGATGTTGCGGTAGCTGGGGGAGGGGCTGCCGGGGACGCGCTCGCCGGTCTCGACCAGGAGGGTGTGGCAGCCGGCGTCGGCCGCGTCGAGGATGCGGCGGCGCAGGAGGGCGAGTTGGCAGCCGCGGCCGCGGGCCGGCTCCAGGGTGGCGGCGAGGCCGAACTCGGCGACGCCCTCGTGGACGAGCATCGCGGCGCTGGCCTGGGCCTGGTCGTCGACGAGGGCGACGTAGCAATGCCAGTCGTCGCGTTCCGGCAGGTGGGAGAAGAAGGACGCGGCCCAGACCGGCAACCCGAAGCCAGTGGCGACGATCATCCCGAAAGGCTCTTCCGCGCCGCTTGTGAGCTTCACGACCTCGACCGCTTGCGGCGCCGCGAAGCGCGGCGGGTGGGTGTCGCGGAGGAACTTCATCCAGGCGTACCCGGGCTCGCAGCCGTGCGCGCGCAGCCACTCCTGGGTGGCCTCGGCCCCGGGCGCCTTCGGCGTCACCGGCACGTAGGCAGCGACCCCCCGCGAGCGGACCCAGTCCAGCGCCTGCCCGAGATGACCGCCCTCGACCGCCCCCGGCTCGGTCGCCCCGAGCACCAGGTTCATCATCCCGACCTTGGGCAGGGCATCGACCACGGTCACCTGGATCGGCCCGAACTCCCGCAACTCGACGCCGTGCTCGGCGGTCACCTCCGCCGGCACCGACTCCCAGCAGTCCCGCCAGAACCTCCGCTCGACCAAATCCAGCATCTCCCGCGAGGCTACCCGCGCGAGGCGTCGCTGTCAGCCGGGAACGGAAAAGGGCCCCATCAGGGGCCCCTTGTTTCCGAAGGACGTACCACCAGAGAAATTGAGATCCGCTGGCTCGTCGGTCCTCAAGCTTGGATGACTTATAAACACCGGAAGGACGTGAAAGTTGCACCGGTTGCATCGGCTCTCGTGGCGCGGGACTTGAGGTCCGGCTGCGCCTGCCCTCACTCGCCGGGTTGCCGCTGCTAGATTCACCTTTCCCGGGCGTTTAGCTCAGTTGGGAGAGCGCCAGCTCGACAAGCTGGAGGTCACTGGTTCGAGCCCAGTAACGCCCATCTCACCCGGAGCACTAGCCGTTTCCTCCTGCTGCTTGCAGGACGGATTTACAGGCCGAATCGAGGACCGAGACGCGCAGCTCTTCCGGGGGAACCAGCTCTACTTCGATCTCGGCGAAGCAGAATGCCCTAGGGGCATGGATGGCGTACTCGGTCCACTCGGTCCACCCGACGAAGGTCCGATGAGTGCGCCTTTCCAGCTCGGTGATCTCGAGCGAATTCTCGGTGAACTCCCGCGCCCGCCTAAGCATCGCCTGCTTGGCCTGCGCTGCGGTGAGCTGGGCAGTGGACTTCGTTTGGCACTCGGTTTTCTCGAGTTGCGCCCGAGGGCGGCGATCGACCGCTCGGACGGCGACGCGCAGCTGGCAGCTAGTCGAGTGCATTGTCGTTTCCCCGGTGGCGGTCGCGAGGCAGTCCACGCTGCGCTCCGCCTGCCGCAGGCAGGGACCGAACAGAGCCGAGTCGACGGCGGGGCTCTGGGCGACGAAGCGCCTGACGATCCGTTGGGCGGCACGCCGGGCTGCGCTCTTCTTCAGGTGGTAGGGCGGAGGAGCGGCAGGCTCGGCGTGGCCGCCTCCACTGCCTCCGTCGCCCCCGGCAGACCCGCTGCCGCAAGGACATGGATTGCTCTCGCAGGCGATCCCGTCGCTGTCCGCGTCGAGCCCGTAGGGGTCTCCCGGCTCGAGGTAGTCCTGCGCTTCCGCTTGGGTGGAGAAGTCACCGCAGTCGAAATCGGCGGACGCGGGCTCAGGTGACTGCATCGCGATCGCGAGGGTCATGGAGATGGCCAAGAGCAAAAGACCAAGCGACTTCATAGCTCCCCTTCTTGTTGATAGATCAACGCAGATTGACCGGGGAATTTAGGAGCGCACTACGAACTCCGCTGTAGGGCTCGATTTCGGTTGGGTCGCGCTGTGAGGGCTCTCCTCTAGGCTCGCGGGCCACGTGATCGGGACCTATGCAGCGGTGGCGGTGGTGTGCGGCGCCCCGCTGGCGATCGGGCAGGCGGCGCTGGCTCTTTGCGGGGTGCGGCGCTGGTCGTGGCTCTCGCCGGCGGTTGGGCTGGCGCTGCTCGGCGCGCTCTGCTGGGGGGCGGTGCGGCTGCCGGGGGAGGGGGTTGCCGCGGCGATTGCGGTGGCGGTCTTCGCGGTCACCTCGCTGTGGTTCCTGCGGGGCCGGGTCGAGGGGACGGGGGAGGCGTTGCGGGCCGGCTGGCCGGTCGCGTTGGTGGCGCTGCTCGCCGCCTCGCTGCCCTTTGCGGTCGAGGGGCACTTCGGGATTCTCGGGACCAGCTTCAACCCCGACATGTCGCAGCACCTGCTGGCGACCGACCGGCTCGTCGACGGATTCGGGTCGCAATTGCTGAATCAGGGCTACCCGCTCGGCCCGCACGCGATCGTCGTCGCCCTGCATGGCGGTCTCGGCATCGGCCTGGTCCAGGGCTTCGACGGGCTGACCGTGGCGGTCGCCGTGCTGGCGCCGCTGACCGCGCTCGCCGCCTTCGCCGAGTTGCGGCCGCTGCCGCGCAGCGCCGCCGCCCTGGTCGTCGGCCTCGCCTACGTGGTCGCCTCCTACTTCGCCCAGGGCGCCTTCAAGGAGACCACCCAGGCACTTTTCCTGCTCGCCTTCGTCCTCGCCCTGCGGCAGACCGGGCGGGACGGCTGGCAGTCGTTGCCGCTGCGCTTCCTTCCCGCGGCGCTGATCGCCGCCGGCAGCATTTACGTCTACAGCTTCCCGGGCCTGATCTGGCTGGCGGCTGCCCTTGGGATCTGGCTGGCGCTGGAGCGGGCACTGCCGCTGCGCCCGTTCCTGCTGGGCCTGTTCGCCTTCGCCGTCCTCGTGGCGCCCGAGATCGGTCGCATGATCGACTTCCAGAGCTTCGAGACCTTCGATCCCAGCGGGCCGGGTCTCGGCAACCTCTTCGGCCAGGTCTCGCCCTTCGAGGCCCTGGGGATCTGGCCCTCGGGCGACTTCCGGCTCGCCCCCGGCGACGGTGCGGTGCCAGCTGCCGGTTACTACCTCGGGATCGCCTTCGCCCTGGCGCTGCTGATCCACGGGGCGGTCCAGTGCTGGCGGCGGTGCGAGAGCGCGATCCTCGCCGGCCTCGGCGCCGTCGCGCTGGTCTACCTCGGCGCTCGCCTTGGCGGCACCCCATACGCAGCCGCGAAGGCGATCGAGATCGCCGCCCCGATCGTTGCGTTGACGATCCTCCTGCCGTTGCTCGGCCCGGCGGGGCGACTTTGTATCCCTATGGGTGACAAAGTCGCCCCGTCCGCGCTACGGGCCCTCGTCGCCGGCGTCTTCATGTTCGCGGCCGGCGCCTGCTCGCTGCTGGCGCTCGCCAACGCGCCGGTTGGCCCGACCTCCTACGCCTCGACGTTGACCGGCCTGCGGCCGATCGTCGCCGCGGACTCGACCCTGATCCTCGCCTCGCCCCAGTTGCTGGAGGAGGAACACGGCACCCCGTATCTCGCCTGGGAGTTGCGTGGCGGCAGGGTCTGCATCGCCTCCGCGGCCGAGGCGAGGGACGCGCCGCCGCCAGGCGTCCGCTTCGTCATCACCGAAGGGGGCGGCGGCCAGGCACCTTTTGCGGGCCTGCGCCTGCACCGCCCCGCTGGTCCCTACGTGCTCTGGGAAGTCACCGATCCCATCTCGGGCGACAGCCGCTGCCCGCTGATTGCCGTGCGCCAGGCTCGCCAAGGCCCCGCCCGCTGACCTCGGGGCAGGATGAGACGCAATTCGATTGCGTCCACACGCAATACTTGCCGCGATGGAGGCCGCGACCGAGAAGACGACCGTGAGGCTGCCCGACGGCACGCCGTTGGAGTTGCCGGCCGGAGCCACCGGTGCCGCCGCCGCGGCCGCGATCGGGCCGGGGCTCGCCAAGGCGGCGCTGGCGATCAAGGTCGACGGCGAGCTCCGCGACCTGGCGGCGGTGCTGCCCGATGGCGGCGAGATCGCGATCCTCACCGACCGCGACCCCGAGGCACTGGAGCTGATCCGCCACGACGCCGCCCACGTGATGGCGGAGGCGGTGATGGAGCTCTACCCGGGCACCAAGGTGACGATCGGCCCGCCGATCGAGTCCGGCTTCTACTACGACTTCGAGTTCCCCGAGGGCGTCAGGGTCAACGAGGACGACCTGGGGCGGATCGAGGCGGCGATGCTCGAGCACATCGGCGCCGACGAGAGCTTCGAACGCCGCGACGTCCCGGTCGCCGAGGCGATCGAGATCTTCCGCGCCCAGGACCAGAGCTTCAAGGTCGAGCTGATCGAGGACCTGGTCCGCGACGAAGGCGTCGAGACCGTCTCGCTCTACCGCAACGGTCCCTTCGAGGATCTCTGCCGCGGCCCCCACGGTCCCTCGACCGGGCGGATCAAGTCGATCAAGCTGAGCTCGGTGGCGGGCGCCTACTGGCGCGGCGACGAGACCCGCGAGGCGCTGACCAGGATCTACGGAACCGCCTTCTTCTCCAAGAAGGACCTCGAGCAGCACCTGGAGCGGCTCGAGCAGGCGAAGGAACGCGACCACCGCCGCCTCGGTCCCCAGCTCGGCCTCTTCATGCTGCGCAAGGAGGCGCCGGGGATGCCCTTCTGGCTGCCCAACGGCACCACCCTTCTGCACCTGATCGAGGCCGAGGTGCAGGCCCAGCTCCGCAAGCGCGGTTATGAGGAGATCAAGACGCCGCACGTGATGGACGTCGACCTCTGGCACCGCTCCGGCCACTGGGACAACTACCGCGAGAACATGTACTTCTCCGAGTGGGGTGACCGCGAATACGCGATCCGGCCGATGAACTGCCCCGGCGCCTGCCTCGTCTTCGGCTCCGACCGCCACTCCTACCGCGAGCTGCCGCTGCGGCTGGCCGAGTTCGGCCAGGTCTCCCGGGCCGAGCGCGAGGGTGTCCTGCACGGCCTGCTCCGGGTCCGCGCCTTCACCCAGGACGACGCCCATGTCTACTGCACGCCCGAGCAGGTGGTCGGCGAGGTGACCGAGGTCTGCGCCGCGATCGACGAGCTCTACGACCGCTTCGGCTTCGAGGACGTCAAGGTCGAGCTCTCGACCCGGCCCGAGAAGTCGATCGGCAGCGACGAGCAGTGGTCGCAGGCGGAGGCGGCGCTGCGCTCGGCGCTGGAGAGCCAGGGCCGCGAGTACCACCTCAACCCCGGCGACGGTGCCTTCTACGGCCCCAAGATCGACTTCCACGTCACCGACGCGCTGGGCCGCTCCTGGCAGTGCGGTACCTGCCAGGTCGACTTCTTCATGCCGGAGCGCTTCGACCTCTACTACACCGACCAGAACGACGAGCAGCAGCGGCCGGTGATGATCCACCGCGCCCTGCTCGGCTCGATGGAGCGCTTCGCCGGGATCCTGATCGAGCACTACGCCGGGCGCTTCCCGGTCTGGCTGGCCCCGGTGCAGGCGATCGTGCTGCCGATCTCCGACCGCCATGCCGAGTACGCCGCCGGCACAGTCGAGCGCCTACGCGAGGCCGGCGTGCGGGCCGGCATCGACGAGCGCTCGGAGTCGATCGGCAAGAAGATCCGCGACTCCGAACTGAGCCGCTACCCCTACATGTTGGTGGTCGGCGACACCGAGATCGAGAGCGGCGAGGTCTCGGTCCGCTCCCACCGCGAGGGCGAACTGGGGACGATGCCGGTCGACGAGTTCGCCGCACGGGTCCGCGGCGAGAGCGACTCGCACGCCTAACCCCTCTATACTCCGGCCGACTTGATCGCAGGCACGCCAAACACCCCGCGCCGCTGAGCGTCCCGTGCCCGCCGCCCGAATCGTCCCCTTGAAGCTTCACCTCTCTTCGCGATAGTGCCGGTCCCGCGTAGGTTCGATCGGCGCCCACCAGAGCGCGACACGACCAGGATCAACGAGCGGATCCGGGTTCCCCAGGTGCGCCTGATCGGCGCCGACGGCGAGCAGCTCGGCATCGTCGAGATCAACGAGGCCCTCAAACGCGCCCAGGACGCCGACCTCGACCTGGTCGAGGTCGCCCCTGGCTCGAAGCCGCCGGTCACCCGCCTGCTCGACTACTCGAAGTACAAGTACGAGCAGGAGCAGAAGCAGAAGCAGGCCCGCAAGCACCAGCAGCAGGTCAACATCCGCGAAATCAAGCTGCGACCGAAGATCGCCAGCCACGACTACGAAACGAAGAAGGGCCACGTCGAGCGCTTCCTCCGCCACCAGGACAAGGTCAAGGTGACGATCATGTTCCGCGGCCGCGAGCAGGCCCACCCCGAGCGCGGCCGGGCGCTGCTGCAGAAACTCTTCGAGGACCTCGGCGGGATCGCCGTCATCGAGTCGGCGCCGCTGCAGGAAGGCCGCAACATGAGCATGCTGCTGGCGCCCAGCAAAGAGGCGGCCAAGGTCGACGAGGACCCGAAAGCGGACGAGGCGGGTGCCGAACAGCCGGCCGACACTCCGGCCCCGGCTGACACTCCGTCCACGGCTGACACGCCGTCCACGAGCGACACCCCGCCCACGGACGAGAAACCGGCCGAGGACGCGGCCGGCGAGACCGCCGCCGAGAGCTGAGTCAGTCCTTCGCGCCGGCGACCACGTCGGCGACCCGCTCCGCCGCGTGGCCGTCCCAGAGCGGCGGCGGCTGCACCGGCTCGTCGGGGCGAGCGGACAGCATCGCCGGGATCTCGGCGATCGCGGCCGGGTCGAGGCCGAGCAGGGTGTTGGTGCCGGCCCTGACGGTGACCGGCCGCTCGGTGTTGTCGCGCAGGGTGAAGCAGGGGACGCCGAGGTAGGTGGTCTCCTCCTGGATCCCGCCGGAGTCGGTCAGCACGGCGCCGGCGTCGGCAATCAGGGAGAGGAAGTCGAGGTAGCCGAGCGGCTCGGTGAGCAGTAGGCCCGGCACCCCGTCGCCGGCACCCTCCATCATCTTGCGGGTGCGGGGGTGGACCGGGAAGACCACCGGCATCTCCTTCGCCAGCTCGGCCAGCCGGGCGACCGCGGCGGCCAGCAGCGGACCGTCGACCAGCGCCGGCCGGTGCAGGGTGACCAGCAGGTAGGCGCCGGGCTCGACCCCGAGCCGGGCGGCGGCGCCGGCGGCGCGGAAGCGGTCTTCGAGCGCGACCAGGGTGTCGATCATGGTGTTGCCGACGAAGTGCGTGCGCAGCTCCGGGATGCCTTCGGCGCGCAGGTTCTCGATCGCCTCCTCGCTGTGCAGGAAGAGCTGCTCGGAGAAGCGGTCGGCGACGATCCGGTTGACCTCCTCGGGCATCGTCATGTCGAAGCTGCGCAGGCCGGACTCGAGGTGGGCGACCGGGATCCCCAGCTTGACTGCGGTCAGCACCGCCGCCAGGGTCGAGTTGACGTCGCCGGGGACGATCGCCAGGTCGGGCCGCTCCTCGAGCAGGACCGGCTCCAGTCGCTCCATCGTGCGCGCCGTCTGCGCCGCGTGGCTGCCCGAGCCGACCTCCAGCATGTGATCTGGTGCCGGCACACCGAGCTCCTCCAGGAAGATCTCCGACATCAGCCGGTCGTAGTGCTGGCCGGTGTGGACGATCGCGTGGCGGGCGTCGGGCAGCCGCTCGCGCAGGGCGCCGATCACCGGCGCAGTCTTGACGAAGTTGGGCCGCGTCCCGACCACGTAGAGGATCCGCATCGCGGCGCAGCGTATATGTGCAGGGATTCTCTACACTCTCCAGCCCGATGCCGAAGATGAAGACCCATTCGGGCGCCAAGAAGCGCTTCCGCAAGACCGGGACCGGCAAGCTCCGGGGCCGTCACGCGTTCTCCAGCCACATCCTGGAGAAAAAGTCGCAGAAGAAAAAGCGGAAGCTGAGGAACGCGGCTGAGATCTCGCCGAACGACGCGCCCACGGTGCGGCAGTTGCTTGGAGGCGGCAAGTGAGCCGGGTCAAGCGCTCCGTACACGCGCGCAAGAAGCGCCGCAAGGTGCTGAAGGAAGCGAAGGGCTACTTCGGCCGCAAGCACTCCTCCTACCGCTTCGCCAAAGAGCAGGTGCAGCGCTCGGGGATGTACGCCTACCGCGACCGGCGCAACCGCAAGCGCGAGTTCCGCCGGCTCTGGATCACCAGGATCAACGCCGCCGCGCGGCTCGAGGGCATGAGCTACTCGGAACTGATCCACGGGCTCGGCAAGGCCGAGGTCGAGGTGAACCGCAAGATGCTGGCCGAGATCGCGGTCTCCGACCGTGAGGCCTTCCGCCGATTTGTGGAGCTAGCCCGGGAGGGTGCGGCCGCCTAGCGGCACACCGACACTCCACTTTCCCGGGCGGGCCGTGAAGACGGCCCGTTTTTTTTGTTCTCCGGGCGTTCCAGGAGAAGAAACCGCCGACCAGAAGACAAGAGATCCGGTGATCGAGAGTCCCCAAAACGAGAAGCTGAAGCTGGTCCGCAAGCTGCGCGAGCGCAAGCACCGCGAGCGCGAGGGGCTGTTCGCGACCGAGGGCGAGGACCTGGTCGAGGCGGGACTGGCGGCGGGCGCCGAGCCGCGTTTCCTGCTGACCGCCGCCGGCGCCGGGCTGGGTGGCGAGGAGGTCGAGCCGGAGTTGCTCGCCTCGGTCTCGGCGCTGGGCTCCGGCACGCGGGCGATCGCGGTCTGGGAGGAGCGCTGGGCAGAGACGGCCGAGTCGCCCTGCCTCTACCTGCACGGAGTCGCCGACCCCGGCAACGTCGGTGCGATCGTACGCAGTGCCGACGCGCTGATCGGCGGCTCGGTCGCGCTCGGCCCCGGCTGCGCCGACCCGTTCTCGCCGAAGGCGGTGCGGGCCAGCATGGGCTCGGTCTTCTCACAGCCGTTGCTGCGCTGCGAGGTGACGGCGACCCCGGCCCCGCGGGCGGCCCTGGCGGCCCACGCGGGGGCGGGCCTGGAGGCGCTTGCCGGTACCGCGACCCTCTGCCTCGGCGCCGAGCGGGAGGGACTGCCCGCGGCCGTCCTCTCCGCGTGCCGGTCGACTGTGACGATCCCGCTCCGGAAGGGGGCGGCCGAGTCGCTCAACGTCGCCGCCGCGGCGGCGATCGCCTGCCAGCGCGTGGCGGCTGCGCAGGGGATATCGTCGCCTGTCATGCCGGAGGCCCAGAACTGATGCTCGAGCGGATCGCAGGGATCAGGGAGGAGGCCGCCGCCGCGATCGGGGCCGCCGGATCGACCGCGGCGCTGGAGGAGTTGCGGGTTCACCACCTCGGCCGCAAGGCCGAGTTGACCACGATCCTGCGCGGGATCGCCGAGCTGCCCCAGGAGGAACGGGGACGGGTCGGGGGAGCCGCCAACAAGGCGCGCCAGGAGCTGGAGGCGCTGCTGGAGTCCCGCGCCGCCGGGCTCGACGCCAGCGAGCTCGAGCAGCAACTGGCGGGCGACCGGGTCGACGTCACCCTGCCGGGGGCGCCGCCGCGGCCGGTCGGCCACCCTCACCTGATCTCCCGCACCACCCGCCAGATCGAGGACACGATGGTCGGGCTCGGCTACCGCGTCGCCGAGGGCCCGGAGATCGAGCATGACTACTACAACTTCACCGCCCTCAACCACCCGCCAGGCCACCCGGCGCGGATGCTCCAGGACACCTTCTACGTGCAGTCGCACCCGGAGGTGCTGCTGCGCACCCACACCTCGCCGATGCAGGTCCGGGCGATGGAGATGCAGTCGCCGCCGATCTTCATCGTCGTCCCCGGCAAGGTCTACCGGCGTGACTCCGACGCCACCCACAGCCCGATGTTCCACCAGATCGAGGGGCTGGCGATCGGCGAGGGAATCACCCTCGCCGACCTGCAGGGGACGCTGCAGGCGATGCTGAGCGCGATCTTCGGCGGCACCCGCGAGGTGCGGATGCGGCCCCACTTCTTCCCCTTCACCGAGCCCAGCGTCGAGGTCGACGTCTCCTGCTTCCAGTGCGAGGGCAGCGGCGAGCTGGCCGGCGGCGAGCGCTGCAACCTCTGCAAGGGCCAGGGCTGGATCGAGATCCTCGGCGCCGGCATGGTCGACCCCAACGTGCTCGGCTTCGTCGAGGCGAGCGGCTACGACCCGGAGCGGGTCCAGGGCTTCGCCTTCGGGATCGGGGTCGAGCGGGTCGCGATGCTGCGCCACGGCATCCCTGACCTGCGCCGCTTCTTCGACAACGACGTGCGGATGCTGGAGCAGTTCTCATGAGGGTCCCGTACTCCTGGCTGGCCGAGCACTGCGATCCGGGGATGGAGCCGCGGGCACTGGCCGAGAAGCTGGCAATGACCGGGACCGAGGTCGAGCGGGTGACCACGGTCGGCCCGGACTCGGCCGAGGGCTTCGTGATCGGCAGGGTGCTGGCCGCCGAGCAGCACCCGAATGCCGACCGGCTGCGGGTCTGCACGGTCGACACCGGCGAGGGCGAGAGCACGATCGTCTGCGGCGCTCCCAACGTCGCCGCCGGCCAGACCGTGGCGGTGGCGCTGCCGGGGGCGACGATGCCCGGCGGGATGAAGATCCGCAAGGCGAAGCTGCGGGGGGTCTCCTCCCACGGGATGATCCTCTCCGCCTCCGAGCTGGAAGTGGCCGAGGAGTCCGACGGGATCATGGTCCTGGAGGGCGATTTCGAGCCTGGCACGCCGCTCGGTGAGGCGCTGCCGGTGGCCGAGCCGGTGCTGGAGCTGGAGGTGACGCCGAACCGGGTCGACTGCTTCGGCGTCTACGGGGTCGCCCGCGAGGTCCACGCCGTCACCGGCGCCGCGCTGGGGCCTGAGCCGTGGGCTGAGGACGCCGCCGCCGAGGGGGCGGGGGAGGTCGGTGACTTCGCCTCGGTCGCGGTCGAGGTGCCGGATCTCTGCCCGCGCTTCACCGCCCGCGTCTTCACCGACGTGACGGTCGGTCCCTCGCCGCTCTGGCTGCAGGCGCGGCTCAGCGCCGCCGGGCAGCGGCCGATCAACAACGTCGTCGACGTCACCAACTACGCGATGCTGCTCACCGCGCAGCCGCTGCACGCCTTCGACCTCGACAAGGTCCCCGGCGGAGCGCTGACTGTGCGCGCCGCCGGCGAGGGGGAGAGGATGACCACGCTGGACGGCGTCGAGCGCACGCTCGACGCCGAGACGGTGCTGGTCTGCGACCAGAATGGCCCCTCCGGCATCGCCGGGATCATGGGCGGCCAGGTCTCCGAGGTCTCCCCGGCGACGACCCGGGTCCTGCTCGAGGTCGCCAACTGGAACGGGACCAACATCCTGCGCACCTCGCGCCTGCTCGGCCTCCGCTCCGAGGCCTCCTCGCGCTTCGAGAAGCAGCTCCACCCGGACCTCTGCATGCGGGCCCAGCGGATCGCCTCGCGCCTGCTGGTCGAGCTCTGCGGCGCCAAGCTGGTGCCCGGCACGATCGACGTGGCCGCCGAGGTCTCACCCCGGCCGACGATCGAGCTGCGCGGGTCGCGGGTCACCGGGCTGCTGGGGATGGAGATTTCGCAATCCGACCAGGTCGCCTATCTGGAGCGGCTCGGCTTCGGGGTCGAGGCCGACGGGGAGGACCTGCGGGTCGAGGTGCCGCCCGATCGCCACCACGACGTCACCCGCGAGGTCGACCTGATCGAGGAGGTGGCGCGCGTCCACGGCATCGACGAGCACCTGCCGACGACGCTGCCCGCGGTCGCCGGCAGGGTCGGTGGGCTGAGCCGCGAGCAGCGGCTGCGTCGCCGCGCCGAGGACGGGCTGCGCGACCTCGGCTTCGACCAGGTCGTCGGCTGGAGCTTCACCGATCCCGGCGAGACGGCACGGCTGCGGATTCCGGCCGGCGATCTCCGCGCCGAGCCGATCGTGCTTGCCAACCCGCTCTCCGAGGATCAGTCGGCGATGCGGACGAGTCTGCTCGGCTCGCTGCTCGACGTCGCCTCCCGCAACCTCGCCCGCGGCGTCGACCGCGTCGCCCTCTTCGAGTCCGGGGCCGTCTACCTGCGCTCCGAGCCCGCCGGCGACGGCCCGCTGGCCGGGGCCTTCCCCGGGGAGAGGCCGGCGCCCTTCACCGAGCCGTACCGCTTCGCCGCGCTTGCCGGCGGGCCGCTGGTCGCCAAGTCCTGGCGGGGTGGGGAGGAGCCGGCCGACTTCTTCGCGCTGAAGGGCGTGCTCGAGGGGTTGGCGGCTTTGCTCGGCGCCGAGCTCTCCTTCGCGCCGGTCACGGAGCCGCTCCTGCACCCCGGCCGCGCCGCTGCGGTAACGGTCGGCGACTCGATGGCGGGCTGGATCGGCGAGGTCCACCCGCTGGTCTGCCGCGAGTGGGACCTGGAGGCGGCGGTCGCCTTCGAGATCGATGCCGCGGCCCTGATCGGTGCCGCCACCGCGGGCGACGAGATCTACGAGGACGTCACCACCTTCCCGGCGGTCGTCCAGGACCTGGCGGTGGTGGTGCCCGCCGAGGTCGCCGCGACCGAGGTCCGCGCCGCCGTGCTCGGCGGCGGCGGCGAGCTGCTGCGGGCGGCCGAGGTCTTCGACCTCTACGAAGGCGAGCAGATCGGCGATGGGCACAAGAGCCTCGCCCTGCGGCTTGAGTTCCGCGCCGCCGACCGCACCCTGACCGACCAGGAGGTGGCCGGGCCGCGGGCCGCGATCGAGGCCGCGCTGGAGAGCGTGGGGGGGTCGCTGCGTGGCTGAGGCGCGCCCACAACCGCTCGATGGCGAGCCCGTCGCCAGGGTGCTGGTCGCCGGCGCCTCCGGCTTCACCGGGGCGCTGGCGGCGCGGATCGTCTGGGAGCACCCGAACCTGGAGCTGGTCGCCGCCACCTCGCGCAGCGACGCCGGCAAGCGCCTCGACGCGCTCTACCCGCGCTACCGGGTGCCGCTCGAGCTGACCGAGCTCGACCCGGCCACGGTCGAGGCCGACGCCGCGATCGTCGCCTACCCGCACGGTGCCGCGGCGCCGACGGTGGCGGCGCTGCGCGAGCGCGGCATCCTCGTCGTCGACCTCTCCGCCGATTACCGGTTGCGCGATCTCGCCACCTACGAGCGGTGGTATGGCGAGCACAAGGCGCCGGCACCGCTCGGCGAAGCCGTCTACGGGCTCACCGAGCTCTACCGCGACCGGTTGCGCGAGGCGAAGCTGGTCGCCACCCCGGGCTGCTATCCGACCGCGAGCGTGCTGGCGCTGGCGCCGCTGGCCGAGCGCGGCCTGCTCGCCGACGTGGTCGTCAACGCGATGCAGGGAACCTCGGGCTATGGCCGCAGCAGCGACGACCTCGTCCACTTCAGCGCGATGACCGAGAACGCCTTTCCCTACAAGACCGAGGGGCACCGCCACCGGCCCGAGATCGAACAGGAGCTGGCGGCGCTCGGCAGCCCGGCACCGGTCAGCTTCGTGCCGCACCTGCTGCCGCTCGATCAGGGCGAGCTGGCGAGTTGCTACGCCCGGCTCGCCGAGCCGATCTCCAAGGACGAGGCGCAGGCGCTCTACCGCGAGCGCTACGCCGGCGAGCCGTTCGTCACCGTGCTCGACCAGCCCCCCAACCTGCGCGCGGTCAGGGACACCAACGAGTGCCACCTCTACGTCACCGTCGACGAGCACGGGCGGGTGATCGCCTTCGCCGCGATCGACAACATCTGGAAGGGGGCCGCCGGGCAGGGCGTGCAGAACCTCAACCTGATGCTCGGCCTCGACGAGACGGCGGGGCTGCTGTGAGCCGGGCCGACGAGCCTTTCTTCAGGTCGCGCTGGGTGCAGGCGCCGGGCCGGGTCGAGCTGCTCGACCCGGCCCGGCTCGCACCCGGCTTCCGCGCCGCCGGTGCCCATTGCGGGCTCAAGGGCAGTGGCAAGACCGACGTCGGGCTGCTGGTCTGCGACGCCGAGCAGGTGACCAGCGCCCTGCTGCTGACCCGCAACGCCTCGGCGGCGGCGCCGATCCGGGTCTGCCGCAAGGTGACCGACCGGGACAGGGTCCGGGCCGCCGTGGTCAACTCTGGCAACGCCAACGCGGAGACCGGCGAGGCCGGCTACGCCGACGCGCTGGCGATGTGCGAGACGGCGGCCGCCCACCTCGGGCTGGCGAGCGAGCAGGTCGCGGTGGCGGAGACCGGGACGATCGGCGTGCCGCTCCCGGTCGAGGCGGTGCTGGGCGGGATCGGCGAGGCCGCCGGGCGCCTCGACCCGGCCGGCGGCGGCGCCTTCTCCGACGCGATCCTGACCACCGACCGCTGGCCGAAGAGCTGCACCCTGCGCGCCGGCGGCGTCACCCTCTCGGCCCAGGCCAAGGGGGCGGGGATGATCGAACCGGGCTTCGCGACGATGCTCTGCTTCGTGCAGACCGACGCAGTCGTCGAGGACGCCGACGCGGCGCTGCGCAGCGCCGTCGACGCCTCCTTCGAGCGGATCACCGTCGACGGCCAGATGAGCACCAACGACACCGTGCTGCTGCAGGCGAGCGGGACCTCCGGGATGCCGTTGCCGGCAGGCTTGCTCGACGCCGTCCTGCTGCAACTGGCGATCGAGATCGTCGCCGACGGCGAGGGCGCGGCCCGGGTCGGCCGGGTCGAAGTGAGCGGCGCCGCCTCGGCCGGCGAGGCCGAGCGGGTCGCCCGCGCGATCGCCAACTCGCCGCTGGTCAAGACCGCCCTGTTCGGCCGCGACCCCAACTGGGGCCGGATCGCGCAGGCCGCCGGCCAGGCGCTGGCGGGCGAGGACCTGGAGGAGATCGGGGCCGACTCGATCGACGCCGCCGAGCTCGGCGAGGACGTCGCCGAGGCCGAGATCGGCCTGCGGCTGGAACGGGGCGAGCACAACGCCCACGTCTGGTTCTCCGACCTCGGCTACGAGTACGTGCGGATCAACGCCGAGTACACGACGTGAGCGAGAGGAGCGGGAGATGACCGAGCAGGCACCGCAGTCGCGGGCCGCGGGGACCAGCGTCGAGACGCTGCTCGAGGCGCTGCCCTACATCCGCGAGTTCCACGGCCGCACCGTGGTGATCAAGTACGGCGGTGCCGCGATGCGCGAGGAGTCGCTGCGCGAGGCATTCGCCACCGACGTGGTGCTGCTCAAGTACGTCGGCCTCAACCCGGTGATCGTGCACGGCGGCGGCCCCGAGATCACCCGCTACATGGAGCGGCTCAACCTCGAGGTGAAGTTCCACGAGGGCCTG
>Ga0190272_10000371_pt1 | contig 24648 bp, 5 predicted proteins | sample Popmic504T_FD_133746 | JGI IMG/M metagenome (GOLD analysis project Ga0190272, IMG submission 133746) | Populus adjacent soil microbial communities from riparian zone of Shoshone River, Wyoming, USA - 504 T | ecosystem: Environmental > Terrestrial > Soil > Riparian zone | place: USA: Wyoming... | reverse complement strand
CGGCGGGAGCTTCCTCGGCGGCGGGCGCGCTCGCCGGACTTGACACCTCCTCGCCCGGCGCTTTGACGGCCACCTTCGCCAACTCGGCAATCGTTTGATGTTGGAAGATCTGCTGCGGAGTAATGTGCCATCCCGAGCGATTGACCCTCGCGATGATTTGAATGCTGAGCACGGAATCGCCGCCGAGTTCGAAGAAGTTGTCGTAGATGCCGACGCCATCTACGCCGAGTGCCTCCTGCATGATTCCGGCGAGCATTTTTTCGAGGTCGCTGCGCGGCGCAGCGTAGGGGGTCTGCACTTCGGGCCGAGGATGGAGGAGACGAGTCACCTGTAGCTTCTCGATTTCCTCGGAAACCTGCTCGTCCATGAAGGCGTCGGCGCGCGCCATCGACGCCGCGAGGTCTTTCGTGGAGACAATCACCTGCGGAACGGTCGCACTGGCCAGGATGCGCTTGAAGACCTCGATGCCCTCACCCGACGTGATCCCTTCGCTGAGGCTCTCTTCGTAAAAGCCTTTCTCGGTCTTGCCCGTGGGCACACTCCCGGCATTGTCGTGGTCGCGTCCGTGCTTCTCGCCCAAAGCCCTGACCTGCTCGGTTAAGTCATTGATTCTCTTTTCGCTGAACTCCTCGATCTCGACCAGTTCCATCCCTTCTTCGTCCATGATAAGGACGTCGAACGTGATCGTTTCCTTTTTTGAATAGTTGTTTTCCGTCTCTTTAATGTAGGCGTAGACGCGGCGGGGCAACGGTTCATAGAAGCGCAGTCGCTTGTAAGACATCGGGAGATAGACCCCGTCCAGCTCCATGTAGAGCATCCCTGTTCCGGCGGCGCGGTCGAGCAGTGAAGGGTGCAACTTGAGATGCTCAAGATCGTGCTCGAACTCTTCGGCCAGTTCGAACAACACCAGCATCTCGCGTTCGCCGAGATGTACCTTCTTGATGTTCTGCCAGCGTGGGCCGAGATCCGGGTCTCTCCCTTCGTCGCCGACAACGAACTCCCTCACATTGCACCTCCCGGCGATTTCGCTCAGATCATGCCGCCGCGGCGGCCTTGCCGCAGCGCGCCTGACTTCGCCGATAGCATGGTCCTGCCATTGCGCGTTCGCGCCACCGTCACTGATAGAACTACTCGAGGCGCGAAAACTAAATCCTTCACCGTTCCGCTCCAGTTCCATACGAACCGCGCGCCGTTCGTCTTCGCCGATGCTCATCGGCGTGATGAAAAATACGTCGCGCAACTCGACCGGCCCGCCGCCCGCGTGCGTCTCGAAGGCGGCGCGCGCCATTTCAAGGTAAGTGACGCCGGGCAGCACCGCCGTCCCACCGATGCGGTGCTCTTCAAGAATCCACTTGTCGGCAACGCTGAATTCTGTGAGGTAGGTTTCCCGCCCGCCGCTTTCGACCGTCATCCTCTCAAGCAGCGGATGGTCGGTCTTTTGGTACAAACTCGCCGCCGCCGCGCCCCCGCCCCGGTAGTGCGCCGCCGTATCGACGAGCATGCCGACTTCCTGCCAACCATCCCAATCTACCGAGATGGTGAAAGCCCCGGTCTTGGCGGTGTAGTAGTGAGCAAATGCGTCGAGAAATGCGTTGGCCGCGCAATAATCAATCTGACCGAAGCCGCCAAGGATGGAACTTCTCGATGAGCAGAGAACCATGAAGTCGAGCCGCGCACTCTCGAATAGTTCGCCGAGCACGCGCGTCCCTTCCAATTTCGGCGCGAGGATCGCCGCCGCCTTTTCCGTAGTCTTTAACTGAACCATGCCCCCGCCTGGAACGCCGGCGGCGTGGATGACGCCATTGACGGAGCCGAACTGCTTATGGACTTCAGCCAGCACACTTCTCATCTGTTTGCTGTCGGCCACGTCGGCGCTAAACGTCTGGACCCGCGCACCGTGCTTTTCCAGTTCCTGCAGGTGACGAATTTTTCGACTCACAGGATCCTGCTCGTCATGCGTGGAGACCCAGCGCCGCCAATGTTCTCGGGCCGGGAACGTCGAACGTCCAACGAGCGCCAGTCGCGCGCCTGCTGTCTTCGCGAGGTGTTCGGCGAAGACGAGACCCATGCCTCCTAACCCACCTGTAATCAGATAGACTCCCTTTTCACGCACGCGCGCCCCCTGCCGGTCAGGTTTCTCCAATCTGTAGGGTTCGAAGGTCTGCTCCCAGCGCTGTTTATTGCGGTACGCGACCACTCTCTCGGGAGACCTGGCAAACAATTCCGCGGCGAGCAGTTCCGCTAGAATATCTCTCGCGCTCTCCACTGCCGGGAGCGTCACGTCTATGCTCCGGCTGTTGATGTGCTTGTATTCCTGCGGCACGACGCGGCACGGGCCGAGGACTGTGGCTTTCTCTGGGCACAGCGTTTCGTCCCCTGTGACGCACTGCATGTCATTTGTGACGACCACCAATTCCAGAGGTTGTGAATCGGTCTGTGCGCCGAGTGCCTGCGCGAGCGCGAGGAGGCTGTAAAACCCTCGGCGCTGGCATTCCGCTGCGAGCGCGCGCTCAAACAGAGAATCGAACCAAGGCATCACATTCCACAGGTGAACAATATTTGTGGGCTTTTTCCCACGCGCCGACAATCCGCTCAGCAACGCATTGAAGTCCTCCTTGCGCCCCGGCGCGACCGTGAACTCTCGCTCGCCGCGTTCGGCGAATCGCTCTCCGGCGGACACCGTCGCCACCTCGTAGCCGGCTCCTTCCAAGTGGCCGGCCAACCGCGAGCCGATTCCGAACTCGTCAACGAATAACACCCAGAAGGCATCTGGTTGTTTCACCATGAGGCGTTCGAAGCGAGGAGGAGGGGCTGAGCTTTTCCACGACGGGATGCAGAACCAGTCCGCTACGTCGGCCCTTTTACGCAGAGGCTGTCGGCTGGCGCTCACTTCCGGCAATTGATGTTGTGGCTCGATCCAGAAACGGCGGCGCTCGAAAGGATAGGTCGGCAAGGAGACGCGGTGGCGTTGCTCGCCCGCGTAGTAGGTTTGCCAGTCAACCGGGACGCCCGCCAGCCATAGCCTCCCCAGGCCGTTCTGCACGGAAGCCAGATCGGAGACCCGTTCTTCCGGGTTCGGCAGTGAGGTCAAGACTGTTTGCCCGGATGTCTTGGCGGGATGCCACCTTGCGATGGTCATCAACGTTTTCCCCGGTCCGACCTCGAGCAGAATCGTGTCAGGCTCCTCGAACAGCCGCGCCACGCCTTCGCTGAAGCGCACCGTCTGCCGTATATGGCTCACCCAGTATTCCGCGTCGGTCGCCTCCGCCGCTCTGATCCAGGTCCCTGTAAGGTTCGACACGTAAGGAATGCGAGGGGCGTTAAGCACGACCTTTTTGACTTCATCCCTGAAGGCGTCGAGGACCGGCTCCATCATGTGCGAGTGGAAAGCGTGGGAGGTTTGCAAGCGACGACACCACACGTCTCGCGCCTTCAACTTCGCTTCCAACTCCCCGACAGCCTTCGCCGGCCCCGCCAACACACACTGCGAAGGCGCGTTCACCGAAGCGAGCGAGAGGTCGTTACCGAGCAGCGCTTGCGCCTCCTTTTCCGGCAGCGCGACGGCCAGCATTTCGCCGTTTTCTGCGCTTTCCATCAAGCGCCCCCTTGCGGCCACCAGCGCCAAAGCGTCCTCCAACGACAGCACCCCGGCCAGACACGCAGCAACGTACTCGCCGATACTGTGCCCGATCATCGCCTGCGGCTTGACGCCCCATTCCATCCACTGCTTCGCCAGCGCGTACTCGGTGACGAAAAGCGCCGGTTGTGTAATCGAGGTCTGTCTTAGTTGTTCTTCGCTCCGTGCGAGCGACTCGTCTCGCGGGTAGAGCACTTCGCGTAGGTCCAGCCCGAGCCGTGGCCGGAGCGACGCCGCACAAGAATCAACTACGGCGCGGAAAGTTGACTCGATCTCGTAAAGTTCGCGTCCCATCTGCGCGTGCTGCGCGCCCTGCCCTGGAAACATGAACGTGATGGGATGATTCTTCGGCTCCTGCAACCCGACCACGACGCGGCGCGGGTCGAGAGTCTTCAAAGTCCTCGCAGCGTCTTCGCCGTCGTGACAAACCAGAATGCGACGGTGCTTGAAAGACCTGCGGCCAGCGGCGAGTGTGAAAGCGACATCGGCCAGATTGGTCTCTGGGTGTTCTTCGAGGTGCGCGCTAAGATTCGCTGTCACCGTCTCAAGGGCCGTGCCCGTGCGGGCTGAGAGCACAAGCAACTGGCTCGGCCTCGATGGTCCCGAAGCTGAGCGCGGCGGGGCTTCTTCAAGGATGACGTGCGCATTCGTCCCGCCGATGCCGAAAGAACTAACGCCCGCCCGGCGCGGTCCCTCGTTGCTCTTCCATTCGACCAGCCTGTCGTTAAAGTAAAAAGGACTGCTGGCGAAGTCTATTTCCGGACTGCAGCGCTCGAAATTGATGAGGGGCGGTATAACGCCAGCTCCGAGAGCCAACGTCGTCTTGATGAGACCGGCAACACCAGCGGCCACGTCGAGGTGTCCGATGTTCGTCTTCACAGAACCGACCGCACAGAAATGTTTCTTGTCGGTTCCAGCCCGGAATACCTGCGTGAGGGCGGCAATCTCGATCGGGTCACCGAGAGTCGTCCCAGTGCCGTGAGCTTCAACGTAAGAGATTGTTTCGGGAGTGACGCCTGCGGCCGCCTGCGCCATAGCGATCACGTCCACCTGCCCATCAACGCTGGGGGCGGTATACCCGACCTTCAAAGATCCGTCGTTGTTGATCGCTGAGCCTTTGATCACAGCGAGGATTTCGTCTCCTTCCGTGAGTGCGTCGGCCAGGCGCTTCAAGACCACCACGCCAACGCCGTTGCCGACGATGGTTCCGTTGGCCCTGTGGTCGAAGGCCCGGCAATGCCCATCGGGTGAGAGCACGCCCCCCTCCTGGTAATAGTAGCCCGATTTTTTCGGGACGCTGACCGTGACGCCTCCAGCCAGCGCGATGTCGCACTGATAGGTCATCAGGCTCTGACAAGCCAGATGCACAGCGACGAGCGAGGTCGAGCAGGCGGTCTGGACGGTGACGGCTGGTCCTTTCAGATTGAGCTTGTAAGCGCCTCGCGTCGTGAGGTGATCCGTGCGATTCGGGATTGAAGTCTGAAGAATGCTCGCGGCGCCGACCAACCCCGGGTTAGAGAACAGGTTGACTAGAAGGTAGCTGTTGATGCTCGACCCGGCGTAGAGCCCAATTGCGCCGCTGTATTGCTCGCTGTCGTAACCGGCGTCTTCCAGCGCCGTCCAGGCGCACTCAAGGAACAAGCGCTGCTGCGGGTCCATTGTCTCCGCCTCTTTGGGTGTGATGCCAAAGAATGCCGCGTCGAACCATTCGATGTCTTCGAGCATCGCTTTGGCTTTGACGTAACCGGGGTCGGCCAACACTTCCGGCGCGACCCCTTCGGCGCTCAGTTCCTCGTCGCTGAAGAACGAGACGCCCTCGACGCCTTCTTTCAAATTTCGCCAAAACTCCGCCGGCGTTTTCGCTCCGGGGAAGCGACCTGAGAGGCCGATGATGGCGACGCCGTCGGTCGCCTCGTGCAGTTCTTCATTACTCATACGCCTGACTTAACCTTCTTTCCGGTTCGCCGTTTCCGTTCCAAGGCCTCTTTCTGACGCGACCCTCGATGTTGCACGTCCCGCAGGGAGCGCGGGTCTTGTCGCTCCTGACTCAAATGCTTCGCCAGCGCGCTGATGGTCGGATGTTGAAACATCTCCACCATCGAGATTTCACGGCTCAAAGCCGTGACGAGCCGGTTGTGCACCTGCGCCATGAGCAGCGAGTGACCGCCCAGCTCGAAGAAACTGTCGTGCATCCCGACCTTCTCAATGCGTAACGCTTCCTGCCAGATTCCGGCTATCGTGCGCTCCATCTGGTTTTGCGGAGCTACATAACCAGCCCCTTCGCCTGGGCGAATGAAGTTCGGGGGCGGCAAAGCCTCGCGGTTGATTTTGCCGTTGCGCGTGAGCGGCATTTTGTCCAACAGGACGACGGCCGAGGGAATCATGTATTCCGGCAATTCCCTTTTTAGGGCGTTAAGTAATTCGTCAGTCGAGACAATCGACGCGGCCAGCGAGCGAACTTCCGGCGGCGGCGACCCGTTGGACCTGCGCCGCAGTTCCGCCGCTCGCATTTTGCCCGGGTCGCGTGAAGCGTAAAGGTTGTAGCGATCAGTCCCCCGTAACGCCTCGTCTTGTTCGGCGATGACGGTGAACCCGCGACTCTCAAGCAGGGTTGAGATTTGCGGAATGCGGCCTTCGCTCGCCTCACCCTCGGCGTCGTGCACTTCCATCACAATCTGCTGAATCTTGTCCCAGTCAGCATCCCTGATCCCTTTCAGCACGTCGAGTTCGGCACGCTGCACGTCAACCTTCAACAAATCTATGCGCCCGATTCTCTCCGCAGTGATGGCCTCGGACAGGGTCTTCAGTTGTGATTGGTAGACCTGCCCTTTGAACCGACCCGCCAGGAGTTCATCAGCATGTTCGAGCAGCACGTCCGCGCCAGACGTGCCTTCCTGCTGCTGGTGGAGTAAGTACCTTTTCACCACCTCAACGTCGCCTCCCGCGTGCGCATACTCGCTCTGCCCTGACATCATCGAATATTGCGGGTAGAAGGTGAACGGGGCGGTTTTGGCCGCGTCGGACAATCCGAAGGGGAAGAGCTTGACGTTCTCGCCGTAAAGTTCGACGTTGAGCCGCAGCGTTTCGAAAATCGGGAGTATCGGCTCGAAGGCATAGATACGCGGACTGCGGCAGTGCGCGATGACGAATAGCGTGAAGAGACCGATGTTCGCGCCCACGTCAAAGACGCACGCACTGTCGGTCAGTTCGATGCCATGTTGGAAGTAGGTCTGATTCTCGAATATCTCCTGATAGAGGTAGTCGGTTTCATTTTTGTTTTGATGGACAATCGCCATCCCGTTAGGCAGTTCATAGCGCGGGCGCCCGTCGATCTCCGGCAGATGATGCCGCTCGATGACAACATAGGCGACGAGGCGCACGTCGCCAGGCGTGTCTTCGCGCGCCAACACGACTGCCTCATGCACCGCCCTCTGCTTTTTGAGCGCGGCCTCGATCTCGCCTGGTTCGATCCGCATGCCACGCACCTTCAACTGGTGGTCAGCGCGTCCGAGAAATTCGAGTTGACCGTCCGGCAGGTGACGCGCGAGGTCGCCCGTCTTGTAGAGGCGCGCGCCCGGCTCGCGGCCGAAGGGGTCAGGAATGAATTTCTCAGCCGTCTGGTCCGGCCGATGAAGATATCCGCGCGCCAAACCGTCACCCCCGATGTGTATTTCGCCGGTTGCCCCGGTGGGGACGATACGCAGCCGTCCGTCGAGCAAGTAAACTCGAGTGTTGGCGATGGGGCGTCCAATCGTCGGTGACGAGGGACTATCTTTGACGCGAGCGACTGTTGCGTCCACGGTGCATTCGGTCGGCCCGTACACGTTGTAGAAATCAACCTTCTCCTGCGCGCCGAGATGCCGCCACGTCTCGCGGTCAATGGCCTCGCCGCCGACAAGCATTAACAATGGCGTACGCCCCTGACTGCGCCAAGAATCGGAGGCCAGCATCAACTTCATTTGTGAAGGCGTGCAATCGAGCGCCTCCACCTGCTGCTCCGCGATGTAGGCCAGTAGAGCATCGCCGCTCGGTCGCACTTCTTCCGGCACGACGACGAGCGTGTGGGCACCGAGTAATTGCACGAGTTGTTTGACCGAAGCGTCGAAAACTAGCGGCGCGTTCACGCTGACGCGCAACGGTGCGGGGTGGTTTGCGTAGACTGCTGCGAGCAAACCGCCTGCCAGGTTTACGGCGGCGCGATGGCGGATCATCACGCCCTTGGGCAAGCCCGTCGAGCCGGAGGTATAAATCACGTAGGCGAGATTTTCCGGGGTCGCGGCGGCGATAGGGTTTTCTTTAATCTCGCGCGCCAACAAGGCGCGGCAGTCGTCGAGCTGCACGACCTGCGCCCCGTGTTCGGGAAGCAACAACGACCACTCCCGTTGGGTCAACACCACCGGAGCGCGAGCGTCCTCCAGCATGAAGGCGAGCCGCTGCTTCGGCTGCCCCATGTCGAGCGGCACGTAAGCGCCTCCGGCTTTGAGAATGCCCAGGAGCCCAACCAACATCTCCAACGAACGGCCCAGGCAGAGCGCCACGGGGACATCGGGGCCGACCCCCAGCCGTCTCAGGTAGTGGGCCAATTGGTTCGCGCGCGTGTTCAATTCGCCGAAGCTAAGCTGCTCGTCACGGAAGATGACGGCGGGCGCAAAGGGCGTGCGCGCGGCCTGCTCTTCAAACAGCTCGTGGAGGCAGGCGTCGCGGCGGTAATCCGTCGCAGTTTCGTTCCACTCGACGAGCAGGCGGCGTCGCTCGTCTTCACCGATCACTTCCAACTCGCCGACCGGCGAATCCGGATTCTCGACCGCGTTCTCAAGCAGCGCCCGAAACTGACCGGCGAGGCACCCGACGGCTTCCGGCGAATAAAATCTCTCGTCGTAGCCAAGCTCGAAGGTGAAATCTTCGTCGCGCCGGGAGACCGATAGTCTCAACTTGTAGCGGTCGGTATAGCTATGAATTTTGTGCGCCGAAAAACGCACCCCGCCGGCCGTCTGCGTCGCCGGCCACTCTATGAAATCGAATTTAATCGCCAGCGGGAGGCGGTCCCCACCCGACTCGACCCGCGAGTCGGATGAGTAATATTCCTGATGCGTGTAGTTTGAGTCCGCTGCCTGTTGGTTATGCCGGACGATGTCGGAGAGTAGAGATTTCGCATCGAGGCGGTTGCGCAGAGGTAAATACTGCGCGAACAGGCCGAGGCATTCGCGCAGGTGCTTAATCCGCCTGCCGTCGTACTGGTGACCCATCACAATCTCCGGCTCCCCCGTTAGACGCCAGAGTAAAGTTTGCCAGCACGAGAGCAGCAGCGCCTCCGCAGAAGCCTCACACCGGCGAGCTGCCGATTCAATTTTTTCCGCCGCGCTTGCGCCCAGGGTGAAGCCTAAAGTTTGCGGGGCGAAGTGTTCCGCTTCCGGCATCTCCACTTCCCGCCTCGAACTCTTATCGAAAGGCAGGGCGGCGGGAGGCTCGGAGCGAGCGGCGACGGCCTGCTTGCGCCAGTAAGCTTTTTGCGCCTCTCCCTCCTCGGAACTCAGAAGCTCATGTTGCCACTCGGAGAAATCGACGTACTGCACCGCCTCACCCGGCACTTCGCCGCCATCCAGGCACGACCCGTAGCAGCGACTCAACTCAAGCACTAACTGGGCGAGCGAAGCGGAGTCGGCACACAGTGCGGGCTGGCTGACGAGTAAGACGTGGGACTTCGTCGAAAGCTTCAGCAAGGCGCAGCGGAGCAGCGGCGTACGTTTGAAATCGAAGGGAAGCCGCCGCGCCTCATCAAAGAGCCTTTCAATCTCGGTCTCGATTCGCGCGGTATTGCAGCCGCCGAGGTCTATTTCCGACACGTCAGGGAGGACCGCCTCTTCGGCAATCACCTGCAATGGGACATCCATCCCGAGTAGCGAGTGAAAAGAGGTCCGCAGAATCTCATGGCGAGAGACGACCGTCCACAACGCTTTGCGAAGCGCCTCCGGGTTCAACTCTCCTTCCAGACGCAGCGCACACTGCGAGAGGAAGGCGCTACCGTCCCGTTGCTGCAGCCAAAGGTATTTCTGCTGCTCCGAAAGTTGAAATCCCTCTACCGCCTCTTCGGCCATGAACTTTTTATTCTCCCCTTCTCAGAGTTCTTCACTTGTGAAGAGCTGTGCCATCGCCACCAGAACTTTGCGCGGCCCCACGAACGGCTCCCGGCCGTGCGAGGCGAGGAAGTTGTCGAGAAGTAAAACGTCGCCCTTTTGCCAACTAAAGGTGACCGCTGCTTCCGCGTAAACCCGCCTGATTTCTTCGAGCACCGAACTCTCAATCGAAGAGCCGTCGCCGTAAAAAGCGTTGCGCGGAAACTCGTCTTCTTTGTAGTGCGCGAGTAACGCCTCTCGCACCGACGGCTCGACATTCGAGATGTGGAACATATGCGCGTGGTTGAACCAGACAGTTTCGCCGGTGCGCGGGTGGGTGGCGACGATCTGACGCACGGCGCGCGTCCGCAGGCGATCGCCGTCTCGCCACTCACAGGTCATGCGCGCGTGGCGACAGTATTCTTCGACGACTGCGCGGTCGTCGGTCTGGAAGGCTTCTCGCCACGAAAGGTCGAGCCCTTCACCGTAGTTGCGGATGTACATGACCTTTCTACTCATGAACCGCTGTTTGATCGCCGGGTCAATCAACTCGAAAACTTTCCGGTCGTTGGCAATCGGGGTCGCGCCACCGCTTTGCGCGGGCTGCGCGCAGTAGAACCAGATCTTGGTCGGCCAGTTGTGCGAGTAGGACATCTCGTGGTGCAGCGGGATTGCCTGATCGGGTGGATATTCGGTGGAAGTGTAGATGTTCCTTCCGACCTCGCGGCGCGGGGCGGCGCGCTCGAAATAATCGAGCAGCTCGGGGTCGAGCGCCCTCGCTAAATCCTCGAAGCGCGACGCGGAATCAACGTCGAAGTGGCGGAACAGGATGCCCCCGTGTTTCAACAACTCGGCCTCGATGAACGCGCGATGGTGCTGTGCCCACGATACCGGGTTGAGGTTCTCTACGTTCGGCTCGACCACGAGCGGGAAATGCTCGCCGTCGTCGGAGAGGTAACCGATCTTCACCAGCGCTGCCTCAGTCAGGCTGATGGTCTTGCGCCTTGAGGGCCTGAATTTCTCGCCGCCCGGCGGTTGGTCCTTGGGGTCGCTCACGGTCGCTTGTGTTCCCTAAAGTCCCGCCGGAGATTCGAGCGGGGAGAGGAGGGCGTCATTCCAGAAGCACGGGTCGGCCATGCCCGCGACTACCCGGCGCGGGCCGGAGAAGGGTTCGCGCCCGTGCGCGGCAAGGACGTTATCCAACATCAGCACGTCGAACTGTTGCCAGGGGAAACTGAGCTTCTCTCGGAGGTACGTTTGGCGGAGGTGCTCCATCACTTCGGGTTCGATTCGCGAGCCGTCGCCGTAATAAGTGTTGTTCGGCAAATCTTCTTCGTCGAATTCCGCGAGCACGCGTTCGCGGATGTCCTCTTCCAGGGTCGAGACGTGAAAGAAAGTCGCGTGATTGAACCACGCGTGTTCGCCCGTCTGCGGGTGTCTGGCGATGGCGGGCCGCACCTGTCGCGTGCGCAGGCGGTCGCCGCCCTTCCATTCGAACGCGATGTCGTGTTGTCGGCAATACTGCTCGACGGCGGCCCTGCTCCGGGTTTGAAAGGTGTCCTCCCACGAAAGCCCGAAGCCGTCGCCGAAATTTCGCACATACATGTAGCCACGCTCGTGGAAGCGTTGACGAACCTCGGGCCAAACGGCGGCGAGTATTTTTCGCGTGTCGGCGATGGGCGTCGCGCCCCCCGCCGCCGGCGGCGTAAGGCAGAAGAAATAAATCTTCCGAGGGAACCGCAGGTTGTACGACTGCTCGTTGTGTAAAAAGATGCTCCGCGCAGCCGGGTAGTCGGTCGAAGTATAAATGTTGCCACCGACCTGGCTGCGCGGCGACGAGCGCTCGGCATAGGGCAGCGCCCCGCCCGAAGTGGCTTCGACGAACTGCTCGAAACGCGACACGGAATCAATGTCGAACCCGCGCAGCAGAAGCGCACCGTGCTTTGACAACTCCGCTTCGACGAACTCCCGATGCCCTTCGGCCCACGCGACGAAGTTGACGTTCCCCTCGCCGGGCTCAAGCACGAGCGGCATCTTTCGCGCGGCATCGAGGTAGGAAGTCCTGACCAATTCAGCCGACGTGAGGCGCACGGCTTTGCGCCTCGAGGGATTGAACCCGCCTTTCAATTCGTCTCGTAACGTCATCACAGTTGCTCTAGTTCGCCCCGTCGGAGGTCTGCCTGATTGATCGCCGCTTGACGGACATCAACTTCTTCACGTTGGACTCTTCCCACTCCCTCTCACGCGACGCCGACAGCCTCTTCTCTTCTTCCGAGAGCACCTCTAAAGCACCTACACGCGCCTCTGGATTTTCCACGACGCTGTGGAGCAGCGTCTCAAACTGTCGCTGCATCCTCGCGACGGTTTCGGCCTCGAAGAGGTCCATACTGTAAGTCCAAGACGCGGTCAGCTGGTCCTCGCCCTCGAACATCCAGAGCGTGAGGTCATAGCGCGAGATGTCCGCGTCGAAGGCCAGCGGGCTCATTTTGAGTCCGGGCAGCGTGAACGTTTGGACAGGTGCGTGTTGCAGCCCGAACGCCACCTGAAAGAGCGGGGACTGCGTGAGGACGCGGGCGGGCTGCAACTCTTCGACCACCTTCTCAAAAGGGATTTCCTGATGGGCGTAAGCCTCGAGCGTGACCTCGCGCACGCGCCCCATCAACTCCCGAAAAGTCGGGTTGCCGGAGAGGTCTGTGCGCAGCACCAGCATGTTGATGAAGACGCCGATGAGGCCTTCGACTTCGGCGCGGTTGCGACCCGCAATCGCGGTCCCGACGATCAAATCGTCCTGGTTGGTGTAGCGGTAGAGCAAAGTCTGGAACGCAGCCAGCAGCGTCATGTACAGCGTTACGCCCTCGCGGCGACTAAGCGCGCGCAGCGCCTCATAGAGTTCGCCCGGCAGCTTGCAGAAAAGCTTCTCGCCGCGCAGCGTCGACTCCTCGGGGCGCGCGCGATCCGTCGGCAACTCCAACACAGGCAGCGCCCCCCCGAGCGTACGCTTCCAGTAATCGAGCTGTGATTCAAGGGCTTCTCCTTGCAGCCATTCGCGCTGCCAGTGGGCGTAGTCGGCATACTGAATGGGGAGTGGCGCGAGCGCCGTGGCTTGGCCCGCCCGCGATGTTTCGTAGAGCGCGACGAACTCCTTCACGAAGATGGCCGTTGACCATCCGTCGCTGACGATGTGATGCATCGTGACCACCGCGACGTGCTCGTCGTCGTCGAGGCGCAGGAGGCTGACCCGCAGGGGCGGCCCCTGCGTGAGGTCGAACGGGCGATTCAATTCTTCGCGCGCCAGTTCACGAACCCTCACCGCACGTTGGTCTTCGTCCAGCACGCGCAGGTCGATGAGCGTCAAGGCCACCGGCTGCGCCGCGGCGACGACCTGCACGGGACGTCCGTCAACGGTCGTGAAGGTGGTGCGCAGCGCCTCGTGGCGGTGAACGATCTCGTTGAGCGCCTGTTCGAGAGCGGCCACGTCCAACTCACCCTCCAAACGCATCCCGCCGATGATGTTGTAGGACGAACTGCCCGGCGCGAGTTGGTCGAGGAACCAGAGGCGTTGCTGCGCAAAAGAGAGCGGCAGCGCGCCGTCGCGCACGACCGGGAGGATGGGGGGCACGGTCAAGCCCTGCTTGACTTGACGGAACGATTCGACGCGCGCGACGAACTCCTCGCGCTCAATAACTTCGGTCGAGAGCGGCGTGGTGCTGCTGTCCCCCGCCCCGTTCGTTTCGCGCGAGACGGCGCTGACCTCCGCCGCGCCCGACGCCAATTTGACGCGGACGGCCAGCCCCGCCACCGTCGGCGACTCGAAGATGTCACGCAGGGGCAGTTCCAGCCCGAAGGTTTCGCGCACCCTTGAAACGATTTGAGTGGCGAGCAGTGAGTGGCCGCCGAGGTCGAAGAAGTTGTCGTTGACGCCGACGCGAACCAGTCCGAGCAAGTGACTCCAGATTCCCGCTAACTCCTCTTCGACGGGCGTTCGCGGCCCGAGGTAGAGGCTTTCGAGTTGCGCCGACGCGTGGTCCGGCTCGGGCAGCGCGCGTCGGTCTATTTTCCCGTTCGCCGTCTGGGGCATTTCGTCGAGCATCACGAAAGCGGAGGGGATCATGTACTCGGGCAACTGCTCTTTGAGATGACGTCGTAGCTCGCTCGTCGTCGGGGCGAAGCCCGGACGCGTCACGATGTATCCGACCAACCGCTGCTCCGCTCCGTCACGCGAGCATGACACGACGACCGCCTCCTGCACCTCGAGGAGCCCGCACAGCCCCGCCTCGATCTCTCCGAGTTCGATGCGGAAGCCCCTGAGCTTAACTTGGTGGTCGAGTCGCCCGAGATACTCCACTTCACCGTCTGCGAGGTAGCGCACCAAGTCCCCTGTCCGGTACAGCCTCTCTCCCGGCCCCTCGCTGAAGAGGTCGGGGACGAAGCGCTCGGCGGTCAACTCGGGTCGATTCAGGTATCCACGCGCGAGCCCACAGCCGCCGATGTAGAGTTCGCCCGCCACCCCCACCGGCACGGGTCCGAGCGCCCCGTCGAGCACGTAAAGTCGAGTGTTGGCGACGGGCCGCCCGATGGGCGGCACTCGTTCACTTCCCTTCTCTATCAACGCCCAAGTGGAATAGGTCGTGTCCTCCGATGGCCCGTAGAGGTTGAGCACACGCTCGACGCTGCCCAATTCATAGATGCGCTGCACGAGAGAGTTCTGTAGCGCCTCGCCCGCCAGGTTCACCGTCCGCACCGTGCTTGGCACGCCCCCCATCCTCACCAACTCGGCCATCGCCGACGGCACCGTGTTGACCAGCGTCACCTCCTCTGCCGCCAGCGACGGCAACTCCAGAGCGTTGGCCGCCAAGATCACCTTACCCCCCACACTAAGCGGCACGAAGATTTCAAAGACCGACAGATCGAAGCAGACCGAGGTCGAGGCCAGCACCCCGGATAACTGCGCGGGGTCGAAGACTTCCTGAGCCCAGCGAATGAACGTGGCGGCGCTGTAGTGCGTAATGGCGACGCCCTTCGGTCTTCCCGTTGAGCCGGAGGTGTAGATGACGTAGGCGAGATGCTTGGCCGAAGCGCTACGCGCCGGGTCCGCTTCGCTACCGCCCCCGATCTCTTCCCAGTCGGCGTCCAGGCGGACGACCTGCGCGTTATGCGCGGCGGGCACTTGATCGAGCAGCCGGGCCTGCGTCAGTAGGACGGGGGTGCGTGTGTCTTCGAGCATGAAGCGGAGGCGCTCGCACGGATAAGCCGGGTCGAGCGGCACGTATGCCCCGCCCGCCTTCAGGACGCCGAGCATCGCGACTATCAATTCGACGGAGCGCTCCATCATGACGGCGACGAGCGATTCGGGGCCGACGCCGAGCGAGCGCAAGTAATGCGAGAGTTGATTTGCTCGCCGGTTCAATTCACGATACGTCCATCGCTCGTGATCGCAGACCAAGGCGATGGCGTGCGGCGTCAATCTCGCTTGCGTTTCAAAGAAATGGTGCAGGCACTCGGCTTCGGGGTAGGGCGTCCCGGTGTGGTTCCACTCGACGAGTAGTTGCCGACGTTCGGGCGCGGTCAGGAGCGGCAATTCCGAGAGGCGCTGTCGCGGGTCGTTGATGACGCCACGCAGAAGGGTTTCAAAGTGCCCAGCCATCCGCCTGATCGTCGCGCGGTCGAGACAGTCGGTGTTGTACTCCCAGGTTCCTTCTAAACCCTTCCCGGTTTCTCTGACGAAAAGTATCAGGTCGAATTTCGCCGTGCCGTTATCTATCTCGATCTGACTGACCCTCATCCCGCGCAACCTCATCTCGGGTAGCGGGGCATTCTGCATCGCCAGCATCACCTGAAAGAGCGGCGTGTGGCTCAGGTCGCGAGCGGGCTGCAACTCTTCGACCAACATCTCGAACGGCACGTCTTGATGGGCATGTGCCTCCAGTGTCACCTCGCGCACCCTCGCCAGAAGTTCTTCGAAAGCGGGATCGCCCGAGAGGTCGCCGCGGAGCACGAGCGTGTTGGCGAAGAAGCCGATGAGGCCCTCCGCTTCGACTCGCGTGCGGCCCGCGATCGGCGTTCCGACGACCACGTCGTCCAACCCCGTGTAGCGGTGGAGCAAGGTCTGGAAGGCCGACATCAGCGTCATGAAGAGCGTCGCGCCTCGCCGCCGTCCGACGGCTTTGAGCTGTTCGCTCAACTCCGACGGAAACGACCACGGCTCCGTCGCTCCCCGGAACGTCGTCTTCGGGGGGCGGGGCCGGTCGGTCGGCAGTTCAATAACCGGCAGGCCGCCGCCGAGTTGACGCTTCCAATAGCTGAGCTGATTGTCGAGCAACTCGCCCGCGAGCCGCCCCCACTGCCACTGTGAGTAGTCGGCATACTGGATGGACAGTTCCGGCAAGGGCGAAGCTTCGCCGTTTGAAAAGGCTTTGTAGAGAGTTGTCAATTCACGAACGAAGACCCCGATTGACCAGCCGTCGCTGACGATGTGGTGCATCGTCAGGAGAAGCATGTACTCCTCCGCGTCCAGTCGTAACAGCCGGGCGCGAAGAAGCGGCCCCCGCGCGAGGTCGAACGGGCGACGCGCCTCCTCGCCCGCCAGACTTAACGCTTCCGCTTCCCTCGAGTTCTCCGCCAAGCCGCGCAGATCCACGACGCGTAAGCGCCAGGGCTCCAGCGGTGCGACGACTTGCACGGGCTGCCCTTCGACGATCGTGAAGGTGGTGCGCAGAGCCTCGTGGCGGCCGACGATCTCGCCCACGCAACGTTCGAGCGCCGACACGTCGAGCAGCCCCGAGAGACGGATCGCGACCGGGATGTTGTAGGCGATGTTGCCCGGCTCCAACTGATCCAGAAACCAGAGGCGCTGTTGCACGATGGAGACGGGCGGATTGCCTTCCCTCGGCGCGCGCTCGATGGCGTGAGCGTCCGGTTCGCCTCCTCCAGCGATAACCGCGGAGAGGCGTTCGGCGAGCCCCGCGACGGTCGGCGTTTCGAAGACGAAGCGCAAAGGCAACTCGACTTTGAATGCTTCGTGGATGCGCGAGACGACCTGCGCGGCGAGTAGGGAGTGGCCGCCGAGGTCAAAGAAGTTGTCATGGATACCGGGCTGCTCGACGCCGAGTACCTCCGCCCAGACTCCCGCCAGCACCTCTTCAATCTGGTTGCGCGGAGCCGCGAATTCACCTTCCAGCTCGGGCCGCGCGCCGCGTGCCGCGGGCAGCGCCCGGCGATCAACTTTACCGTTCGGCAGCAGCGGCAATTCGTCGAGCCTCACGAAAGCCGAAGGGATCATGTACTCCGGCAGCTTCTCTCTTAGAAAGCGCCGCCACACGCTCGCAACCCTCCCGGCTCCGCCATCAAGCACGAGGTAGGCGACCAGACGCACGTCACCCGGCGTGTCCTCGCGCGACACCACCACGCACTCGCGCACTGCTTCGTGCTCGGCGAGCGCCGCTTCGATTTCTCCCAGCTCGATGCGCAAGCCTCTCACCTTCACCTGATGGTCGATGCGCCCCAGGAACTCCACCTCGCCCCCAGCCATGAACCTCGCCAGGTCGCCTGTCCGGTACAGCCTCCCGCCCGGCTCGGTACTGAATGGGTGCGGCACGAACCGCTCCGCCGTCAGCCCAGGTCGCTTCAGGTACCCACGCCCCAGCCCCTCGCCCCCGATGTAGAGTTCCCCAGCCACCCCCACCGGCACCGGCTTCTGCTCCCGGTCGAGGATGTAAATCCCCGTATTAGCGATGGGCCGCCCGATGGGAACCGACCGCCGCCCGCCGCCCCGCTCGCACGCCCAGTACGTCACGTCCACCGCCGCCTCCGTCGGCCCGTACAGGTTATGCAGCTCGACCCCGGGCAGTTGCGCGTGAAAGCGCTCCTGTAGCTCGTAGCCGAGTGCCTCCCCGCTACAGATGACCCGTTTGAGCCAGGACCCTCGGGCCGCCTCCCCCTTCGTCAGAAACGCCTGCAGCATGGACGGGACGAAATGCAGCGTCGTGATCCGCTCCTCTTCGATTACCTCGGTGAGGTAGGCCGCGTCCTGATGCCCCCCGGGCCGGGCCATGACCAACCGCGCCCCAATCATCAGCGGCCAGAAGAACTCCCAGACCGACACGTCGAAGCTGAAAGGCGTCTTCTGCAAGACACTGTCGGAGGCCGAAAGGCCATAGGCGTCCTGCATCCACAGCAGGCGGTTGACAATGCCCCGGTGGGTGTTCATCGCGCCCTTCGGCTTGCCCGTCGAGCCGGAGGTGTAAATGACGTAAGCGAGGTTCGAGGCTGCCGCACCGTCGGATAGATTCTCTCCGCTCTCACTCTCTAACTCGTCACCCGCGTCGAGGCAGATCACCTGGGCGGCGTGCTCCGGCAGGTCGCGAAGCAAACTCTGCTGCGTCAGCAAGACGGGCACCCCAGCGTCATTCAGCATGAAGGCGAGCCGCGCGGGCGGGTAACTCGGGTCGAGCGGCACATAGGCAGCCCCCGCTTTGAGGACGCCCAGCAGCGCCACCACCATCTCGATTGAGCGCTCCATCAGCACGCCCACCAGTGATTCCCTCCCGGCCCCCACCGAGCGCAGCCGCCGGGCCAGTTGGTTGGCGCGGCGGTTGAGTTCCTCGTAGCTGACCTGCTCGCCGCCGCTGCTGACGGCGACCGCCGTGGGGGTGCGGCCAACCTGCTCTTCGATGAACCGATGCAGCGCGACTTCGGTGTCATAGGGAACAGCTGTGTCGTTCCATTCGATGAGCAACTGTCGCTCTTCGGCCTCCGTCAGGACCGGCAGTTCCCACAGCCGCCGGTGCGGATCGGCGGCGATGGCCGTGAGCAAACGGCAGAGGTGGCCGAGGATGAGCCCGACGGCAGCGTCGTCGAAGCGACCGAAGTCGTAGAGGATTTTGACGACCAACTCGCTGCCGGGCTCGATGATGAGGTTGATGGGATAGCCGGTCGCGGTGTGATAGTGAACCACGTCGTTCAACTCCACCTTGTCGCTCCGGCCCAGCAACGAGTGGTCAATAGGGTGGTTCTCGAACGAGACGATGGACTCGAACAAAGGGGTGCTGCGGATTACGTCGCTCAAACCCTGTACCTCTACGAGCGGGCTGTACTCGTACCGGCGCATCTCCACCTGCGCGTTCTGAATCTCCTTGAGCCAGGGGATGAACGTCCGTTCGGGGGCCACCGCGACGCGCGCGGGCAGCGTGTTGATGAACATCCCGATGGTCGTCTCGACGTGTTCGAGCGCGGGCGGGCGGCCCGAAACGGCGACTCCGAAGACCACGTCCTGATCGCCGCTGTAGCAACTCAAAAGCAACGCCCACGCGCCCTGACACACGGTATTAAGTGTCAGTTGGTGCCGCCGCGACAGGCGCACCAGCTCGGCGGTCGCTTCCCCCGGGAGGTTGAACTGCTGCTCGCGGTAGCTCCTCGTCTCTTCGGGGGCGAACATCTCGCCCCGGCGCGGCGCGGCCGTGTCACCGCCGCCAATCCTGATGGAGGTCGCGGCGCGGAAACCCTTCAGCGTGCGCCGCCAGTAATCGTGCGCTTCGGGTAAGTCTTGCCGCTGCAACCAGTCGATGTAGTGGCGGAAGGGGCGCGGCGGCGGCAGTGGTATCTCGACGCCCCGGCACAGGCCCTCGTAGGCGGCGAACACATCGTTGAGGATTAGCGAACCCGACCAGCCGTCCACCAGCCCGTGGTAATAGCTCCACACGAACCGGTAGCTATCTTCGCCCATCTGAATGAGGGCCACGCGCATCAGCGGGGCTTTGGCGAGATCGAAGCCGCGCTCGCGCTCTTCGGCGTAAAACTGCATCACCATCTCTTCCTGCCGCTCCGCCGAAATCCCCCGCCAGTCGTGATAGGCGAGGGTGAGCTTCGCGCGCTGACGCACGACCTGCAAAGGCTCGTCGAGCCCTTCCCAGACGAAGACCGTGCGCAGCACTTGATGTCGGTCAACGACGCGCTGCCAGGCCCGCCCGAACGCCGGAATGTTCACTTCCCCGCGCATCAGCCACGTAATGATCTCGAAGTACATCGCGAACACGGGGTCGTGGCGCGTATGAAAGAGGATGCCCTCCTGCATCGGCGAAAGCGGGTATATGTCTTCGACGTTTTTCATTCTCATCTCGGCGACCTCTGGCTGAAGTAGGTCACGGGAATGGTTGCCTCGCCAATGGCGAGAGACTTGCTTTCGCGCACGACGCCATCGATCTCTTGCCAGGGTCCCGTGGTGCCGTTGAACCTTCCTCGGTGGCCCAGCACTTCCTCATTGGGAAAGTGCCGTCGAGCAAAAGCTTCGTGACGGTAATCACCCTTGGCCGCCCGGCGCCATCCTGGCCGTTGAAATCGCGACCACGCACTAAATTGATGCCATAGTCTGGAAATATTTCTGGCCCTCAAATCCTGGGGTCGATCGGCTGCGCCTACTGCGTATGAACAGGCCCGCGGAGATGAGCAATACCAGCCACAATGCAACTTGGGTAACGGTCAGAATACTTCTGAGGTTGAAAGGGTGAGCAGTTCACCGGGTGCGAGGGTTTCATCTTTCAGAGACGACACCAGGTCCGGGCTAGAGGTACGAAGTGAGGGAGCCAATTCTAAACAGTGCCTAGCTGACGCTGGATGTTGTAAAGCAAACTGTTAGTTTGCGACGCTTAGTCGCCATTCAGCTTGATAGGTATTCCACGCCACACAAACTAACAGTTTGCTTAACGATTGTTCTTAGCGATCATTCATTGCGAAGCGCAACCAATGGATTGACCCGAGTGGCGCGCCGTGCCGGAACATAACAGGCAAGCATCGCTACTCCCGCCAGCAGCACGGCGAGGCCCGCGTACGTCATAAGATCATTTGGCGCAACTCCAAACAACAGACTCCGCAGCGAGCGGGTGAGCGCAAAGGCACCCAGCAAACCGATCCCCACACCGGCAATCGTGAGCAGCATTCCCTGCCAAAGGAGCGGGCGCAGAATTTTCCCGGCGCTGGCTCCCAGCGCCAAACGGATGCCTATTTCGCGAGTACGCTGGCTCACCGAATAAGCCATCACCCCGTAAATGCCTATGCTGGCCAACAACAGCGCGAGGACTCCAAAGAGGCTTACCACCTGCATGGCGAACCGGCGCTGTGCTAATGACGCTGAGACCACATCCTCCATCGTTCGCTCACCGAAAATGGGCAGATTTGGATCGACAGCCTGCACTTGCTGTCGCAATACGTTAGTTAAGCTTGAGGGGTTAACGTCGGTCCGCAAATAGACAGCCATCGCATAACCGGGATTCTGAAGAATCGGCAGGTAGAGGTGAGGCTGATCGGGTTGATCGAAGCCGTCAGTTTTGATATTTCCGACCACGCCCGCAATCGTCAGCCACGGCGCTTTCGAGTCGCGCCGCCCTTGCTTGATGCGTCTGCCTACCGGGTCTTGATCGGGAAACCATCTGCGCGCCAGTGCGTCGTCAATCAATACCACTCTGGGCGCCTGAACATCGTCACCGGGCAAGAAGAGCCGCCCGCGCAACAACGGCGTGCCTAAGACGCGAAAGTAGTCTGGGCTGACAGTAGAGACCTGTGCGCTTGGCAGCGTCGCGTCAACCGCGGGCTGATCCTCGATGGTAAACCCGCCGGTGTTGTGTGGGCCCAACAGAGGAACGCCGTTCCCGCTGCCGACCGCCGCGTACTGTACGCCCGGGAGTGCGCTCGTTCGACGCAGGACCTCCTTTACAAAGGCAACGCGTTTCTCCACCGGCCGGTAAGGATCGAGTTCTGGATTGTTAGGGACGGGCAGCCAGATGCGGGCCATCAGAACGTTGCTTGGGTTGAAGCCCGGATTCACTTCCAACAGTCGCCCGAAGCTGCGAAGCAGCAGGCCTGCTCCAATCATGACCACCAGTGATAAGGCGAACTCGATCACCACCAGCGCACTGCGGACCCGATGATGACGGGCTCCGGAGCCGCCGCCCTGACCTCCTTCTTTCAAGTTCACCACCAAATCGGGATGAGAAGCTTGCAGCGCTGGTACGAGGCCAAAGAGCAAACCAGTCACGGTGGATATGAGAAACACGAAACCCAGCACGCTTACATTTACACCCACCTCGTTAAGCCGTGGGATATCGGCAGGCACGAGTCCAAGCAGCAGGTTCATCAAGGAAGCCACCACCAGCAGCGCCACGGCGCCACCGAGAAACGCCAGCACCAGGCTTTCGATGAGAAGTTGGACCACCAATCGTCGACGGCCGGCGCCCAAAGCCAGTCGAATTGCCATCTCGCGGTGGCGTCCTGAAGAGCGCGCCAGCAACAGATTGGCAATATTGGCGCAGCCAATCAGCAGGACTAACCCAACAGCAGCTAACAAGACCAGGAGGGTTGTCTGCACATTCTCGACCAGCGTTTCGCGCGCAGGCAGCACCCTAACCGCCCAGCCCACTTCGGGCGGATACTCTTTTGGATACTCTGCGCGCAGGTTTGCTACTAAGGCATTAATCTTTGCCTGCGCTTGCTGAACACTCAAGCCTGGTTTCAGGCGGCCGATCGCGCCGGGCAACATTCGCTGTGCCCGCACCGGCGCCCCAAACGGGTTCGCCGTAAAACCGGCCGTGGCCCAAATCTCCACGTCGTTGCGCAGCGTGCGCCCAGGATGGCGAAAACCAGGTGGCATCACGCCGATGATGGTGTAGACGTCGCTATCGGCGGAGATTTTTCTACCCAATACATTCTGGTCAGCGCCGAAAAGGCGATGCCACAATCCGTCGCTGATTACGACACCTTCTGCAAACCCGGGGGTTTGGTCCTGTTGTCCAAAAACCCGGCCTAATCGCGCATTCGCGCCCAGCAAAGAAAAATAATTAGGACTCACCGCCAGCAACTCGATGCGCTCGGGCCGATCTGATCCAGTCAAATTCGCATCTACGGCCCAGAGCGCCGACACCTGATCAAAAGCGCCGGAGCGTTCTTGAAGATCTTTCAGTTCATCAACGGACATACCAACGTCCGTGAGCTGCCGTCCGGTCAGATCATCACGCAATAGCACGATTTGTTCAGGGTGAGGAAACGGCAACGGCCTAAGCAGCACCGCGTTTACGACGCTGAAGATAGCGGTGTTTGCGCCGATGCCCAGTGCGAGCGTGATGACAACAACAGCCGAAAAACCCGGCTTCCTTCGCAGCATTCGCAATGCGTAGCGCAGGTCCTGCCATATTGGTTGCATTTCTCTTTCTCTCCAAACCACCGGACGATAGGTCCGATACTCCTATCTGAGCGCCACCAGCGGATCCACTCTGGTTGCGAGGCGGGCAGCGCGACCGCCGTGAGCAGAAGCGACACCATCGCAAATGTTCCTGCACCCGCGAGGTTCACAAACTGCAGAGAAGTCTGCGACGCACCATTACCGCCAAAGAGGGTCCCGCGTCAATAACAAAGGCCGGCGGTGGGCGTCATTACGAAACGCCGCTTAGTCCGGCGGGGCTCAGGCGGTGCTTCGCATCGAGCCGCCGGAGTCTTGCCCGAAGCTTTCGGGCGCGGGCAGCGCGTGATAATCGACAGTTCCGTGTGGAGTAACTGGCAGCACTTCGAGCACGACGAAGGAAGTGTCTTTCGTGTGCTCCGGGAGTTTTTCTCTAACGAATCGGTCGAGAGCGCATAAGGTCTCCGACGCCTCCGCGCTGTTCCCCTCCGCGAGCGCGACGTGTGTTTCGTCGGAGAGTTCTTTGAGCGCGTTCAGGTGTCTCAAGCCCCCGAGGACATCGCTCACTTCAGCCCCGAAGTCGATGAAGCACGCCACCTCGTTGACGCCGATCTCGCCGAGGCGATTAACCAAATGCAGGCACTTGTCGGGCGTGCCGATGAGAGAGGCCGTCTGGTAATAGCGCTCGAAGGCGAAAGCGACGAGGTAGTCGAGATACTGCTCCTTGTCGATATCGATCTTGATGTCGAGACTCTTCGTCATCGTCTCGATGAGCCCGACGTGGGCCTTGAGGTAATCGGTGAGCGGCGTCCGTACCTTGTCGAGGATGGCGCGCTCGTCGTCTCCGACGAACGTGTGCAACATCACGGTGACATGTCCTGCGTCAGAGTCGTGTCCGTGCCGGGCGCGGGCCTCGCGGTAGAGTTCAAGCTTACCCCCCACCTCCTCGACCGACTGCGAGAGCAGCGCGGTCAGCACGTTGAGCCCGAGTTCGCCCGCCTTGACGAACATCTGCGGGTCGCCGCTACAGGTGAGCCAAACGGGCAGCTCCGACTGGACGGGCCGTGGAAGAATCTTGAGCTCGCAACTCTTCCCCGCGCCGTCGCGCGCCGTGATCGTGTGGCCGCGCCAGAGGCGTTGAACCTCCTCGAGGCCGCGCAGCATTTCCTCCTGCTTGTTGGCGAAGCGCTCGGGGAAGAAAGCGAAATCGTTCGGGATCCAACCGGAGGTGAAGGACAACCCGACGCGCCCACGCGAAAGATTGTCGACCACCGACCACTCCTCGGCGACGCGGATGGAGTGGTGCAGCGGGAGCACTACGCTCCCTGCGCGCAGCTTGATGTTTTCGGTGGTCGCGGCCAGCGCGGCGCTCAACACCGACGGGTTCGGGTATAGCCCGCCGCTCTCGTGGAAATGGCGCTCCGGCGTCCACACCGCCTCGAACCCGTGCCGGTCGGCGTAGTTCGCCCCTTCGAGGTAGAGGCGATACTTGTCCGCACCGGACCGGGAATCATCGGCGGCGAAGTAGAAGAGGCTGAACCCCATCTTCTTCGTCTCGAGGCGGCGTGAGCGTTCACCATCGAGGACGACGTAAGCGACGAGGCCGTCGTCCCCGTTGCCGTTACGCGCGACGACTGCCGCTTCGCGCACCGAAGGGTGCTGGCGCAAAGCCAACTCGACATCGATGGCCCCGACGAATGGCACGCCAAGGACTGCCGGTGGCTCTGCAAAGTCTT
>Ga0190272_10000370_pt1 | contig 24715 bp, 17 predicted proteins | sample Popmic504T_FD_133746 | JGI IMG/M metagenome (GOLD analysis project Ga0190272, IMG submission 133746) | Populus adjacent soil microbial communities from riparian zone of Shoshone River, Wyoming, USA - 504 T | ecosystem: Environmental > Terrestrial > Soil > Riparian zone | place: USA: Wyoming... | reverse complement strand
GCCCAAGGAATTACTCGACACGATGCTCGGTTACCTAGGCTTTGTGGTGCAGATCGACGAGACCCAAAGCGAAGGCGGCAATCCGACGTTGCAGATTTACATGGAGGAAAGCCACACCCTCATCGGCCGCGACGGCGAGACGCTGGAAGCGATCCAGTTTCTCCTCAACCGGTTGATCCAGGCGAAGGATAAGGACGCGCCGAAAGTAATTGTCGATTGCGAGCATTACCGCTCGATGCGTGAAGATCGGATTGTGCAGCGGGTGAGAGAACTGGCCGAGCGCGTGCGTATTTCCGGCCGTTCCCTGCAGCTCGAGCCGATGAATTCGTACGAGCGGCGCATCGTGCATAACGCATTCAAGGATGATCCCGATGTGGCTACCTGGAGTCCTTCTGATTCCGCCCGGATCAAGCAAATTACGCTGCTCAAGCGCCAGGCGAAACGCGAAGCCGCGCCGCAACAATAACGCTGTAGCAACCGCGCTCTGTCGCCGTTCAGCCGTCGAAGCGAAACACAATCTTCCCGCTCCGTTTGTCCTGCGCTGCGTGGGTCAGCGCGGCCGTTGCCTCGGCGAGCGGATATGTTTTCTCCACCTTCGTCCGGAGCAATCCGCGTTGCGCCATCTCGAAGAGCGGGGCAAACGTCTCCGCGCGTTGCTTGGGCGTAGCAGCATCGTACCACTTGTTCACCCAGAATCCGGTGAAGCGCAGGTTCTTGAAAATGAACATGCCGTTGGGAATGCAGAGCGGCTGCAAACTCATGGCGCCGTAGGTGACCATCGTAGCATCGGATGCGAGCGTTTTTGCCACGCGCAACGCGTTTTCACCGCCAACTGCATTCAGCGCCAGTCGGATCGGCGCCCGCTCCGTTGCCTCCGCGACTTCATGGCGGAGACTCTCGCCATCCACCAACACCACGTCGCCACCCTGAGCGCGCAGCTCTTCGACTAGCTCCGCTCGCCGAACGACGTTGACCGTCTTGTACCCCAGTTCTCGTGCGATCTGAATAACGCAGCGTCCCGCCGCCGAGTTCGCCGTGTTTTGAATCACCCAGTCGCCCGGCCGCAGCGAAACGAAATCATGCAACATTCGCCAGGCGGTGACCGGGTTCACTTTTAACATCGCTGCCTGGACCGGTTCGATTCCGCCGGGAACGATCACCAACTTTTCCGCCGGGACCGCGCACGCCTCGCGCCATGTTCCAAAGCTGTGGGGCAAAATTACCAGCTCCCCCAGTTTGACATTCCGCACCCGCGATCCCACTTCCACCACCACCCCGGCGCCCTCCATTCCCGGCGTCGCCGGCAGCGTCGGCCGGATCGGATACGTGCCTTCGATCGAGTTCAGGTCAGCAGGATTAATCGGCGCAGCCACCATCTTGACCAAAGCCTCATCTGGCGCCGGCACCGGCCGGGATTGGGCGACAATTCGCAAAACTTCCGCGGGAATTCCGTGCGTTTCGTAAATCGCGGCCTTAAGACTTTTGCTCATAGATGCCGCAGGCCTTTCATCCTACAACGAACGATCCCGCCAGCAATATGCAAACCGGTGCGCGCGTGGCCCTGGCTGGCTTGATCGTGAATGTATTTCTGGCGGCCGCGAAGGTGACAGCCGGGGTCGTCGGAAATTCTTATGTGTTGATTGCGGATGGGATCGAATCGGTCCTCGATATTGGCGGCTCAGCGGTGATTTGGGGCGGACTCAAGTTTGCCTCACGCCCACCCGACGCGACGCATCCCTACGGCCATGGAAAAGCCGAGCCGCTGGCCGCGGGTATTGTTGCTGCGGGGGTGCTTTTAGCCGCGGTTGGCCTGGCGATCCAAAGCGTGCGGGAGATTTTTTCGCCGTATCGGGCGCCGGCGCCGTTCACGTTGATCGTCCTGGTCGTGGTGATTATCGTGAAGGAGTTTCTTTATCGCTCCGTCATCCGGCTGGGAAAAAATGTGGAGAGCACGGCAGTTCAAACCGATGCTTGGCACCACCGGGCGGACGCCCTGACCTCGATCGCGGCCTTCATCGGAATTTCGATTGCCTTGATCGGCGGCGAACGCTGGCAAAGCGCGGATGCCTGGGCCGCACTTTTTGCCTGTGCGATAATTGGCGCAAATGGCTACCGACTTCTATTTCCCGCGCTCCACGAAATGCTGGACACCGCGCCGCGCGGCGAAATCGTTGCGATCATCAAGAAGGCGGCGATCTTGGTGCCGGGAATCCTTGAAGTTGAAAAGTGCCTCGTCCGGAAGATGGGCCTTTCCTTTTACGTTGACCTTCACATCGGCGTGAATGGCGGAATTTCGGTCCGCGACGGACATGACATCGCGCATCAAGTAAAGGATGCGATCAAACGAACGGATTCGCGGATCGCCGATGTCCTGGTCCACGTCGAACCGGCAGGCTCCGCCTCAGATCAAATCGACGCGCAATAATTTATCGAGAGCGGATGTGATCGATTGCCGGGCGAGCACGACACGTTGGCGAAAGGCGTTTAAACGCAGCACGGCGAGTGGATGCGTCGCCAAATAGAAGGCGAGGCGGCCGAAATTTGTTTTTTGCCTCTCCAAGTCGAACAAAACGTTCGGCGGAGCGGGGAACGGCTCCGATGGTGTATCGCTTATCACGCGTAATGACAGCATTGGGACCCGGTGAGCAATACACGCTGCCCAGATGAACTCCGTTTCCATATCGACCGCGGCGGCACCAGTTTCGGTCGCCCAGCGATCACGCTCCGATTTGGAATCCACGATCCCCGGCACGGTCGCCAGTTTTCCGAGGAAAAGCCCAGCGTCCGCGAAGTCGAGACGCTCGGAGCCCAGAAGCTCCGGGCTGGAAAAATTTTCCGAGAGCAGCAAGTCCCCGATCTGCAATTCCTGGTCAAGTGCCCCGGCAAACCCGGCGCTGATCAAGTATTTCGCCTGGTGCTTGCACAGAAAATTTTCGATCTGCGTCCGGCAACTCTTCTCACCCACGCCCGTATGAAAGACCGTGACCGACCGATCGTGAAACTGGCCTCGAATGGTTTCCACGCCTTCGCGGGCGGAGGTAATTGGCTTCGTGAGCAAGCGCACGAAGTCTGAACTTTCCGCCGGCAGGGCGAATGTAATCGCGATCGTTGGACCGCCGTCGCTCACGGATTCGGAGTCGGCGAAGCCTGGGTGATCCGAACGTAGATATTTATTCTTTCTTCGGCGGCGGGCGTTTCGCGGCGCGGCGCCGGAGAGGAGAAATTCGCCTGGGCGAGCGGCGCCAGGGCATTTCGGAATTCGTCCTCCCGGCTCGCCGGAAGGTCTGCCAGGACGGTGATGCCTTCGTCGTCCGGTGGAGCTTTCGCAGCCGATCCGCCGCATTGGGTCGCAAGCATGACCACGTTATTCGCCATTGCTTCGCGTTCGTTCGCCGGAGCAAACAAAAAGATCTCATTCGCTATGAGCGTCGGTGCCGGCAGAGCGCTTTCCGCCGTCTTCTCCAGCGAGGCAGTGAGCTGCTGGCGCATGGCCATTTCCCTGGCGAGACGATCGTCCGATTTTCCGGCCCCATTTTTTCCGATGATGAATGCGATGCCGACCAGCACATTAACCAGAACCAAAAGGCCAAAGGCCGCGGCCAGGCGACGTCCTAATTTGCCGCTCGGAGGCGCGATCTCCGGACTCTCGCTTTCTCCCAGGACCTCGCGAGAGCCGCGCGAGCGCGTGTGCATTTCACGCGCGATGTCGAGTTCGCGTTGCAACTGCGGGTCGGCCGCGAGCTTTTCTTCGAGCTCGGCTCGTTCGACGGCGGAAAGATTTCCCTCCAGATAATCGAAAAGCTTTTCGGGGTTCATGCGCTGGCGCCAACCATCGCCATAGGGAGCAAGGCGAGCAAGCAAACAAGGCCGAGCCTTCCAGCCTCCCGTTTACAAGATCTCAAAGCCGATCGGTTTGAATCGGTAGTTATTCGACATCTCCGCTGAACATGCGGTTAGCCCGACAATCAGATCCATCTCAGCTCTGAGTGTTATCGAGTCACCCGCTTTTGAACGGGGCGGAAGGATCTTGAGCTCACCCTTTGAGCCGACCTCGACGTTCATGAAAATATTAAACGTCGTCGGGATCGAGTTCGGATCGACCCCGAAGCGTTGGAGATTTGCCGCCAAGTTTTCAAAACAACTCGGATGATAATCCGAGTTCTTGTAGATGATCTGAAACGTTTCGGGGCTGCACGGTGTGAGCAGGAAGTCATGCCGGCCAACGTCGTCTTCCGAAATCGTTAGCATCGGCCGGCTGCGGTTCGAATAGAGGATGTCTCCACGCGTCAGGTAAATCCGGTTCGCGTAATCGATGCTGCGTCCGGACGACAGCCACTCGTTCTTGTCTGCGCCATTGAAGGCGACCAAATCCGCGACTTGCTCGCCCTCGATGTCGGTTACGCGAAGAAGTTGGCCGCCGGTCAACTTAAAGGCGGTGCCGGTTTGCGGCTCCAGGCGATTCATTATTGACGGAGAAATCTAATGCGCGAAGGGACACTTGGATCTGATTGGCGAAAACGGCGCGCGCCAGGCTTCTTCGACCGCGCGTCCCGAGTATTGCCGCGCTTCCGATCGCTGTCCGAAATCGCTTAACATCGGATTGATGCTGCCCTGCAAAGCGTAGTCGCGCGAGCGAATCGTCTCTTGCATTTTTTTCCATTTCCCGTGGGCGCGGAGTTGCTCGAACTGCTCGTGCGGATTGAAGACAAGCGTTGGCCATTTGAACCGGCGGGCCTCGCGTGAACTGTTGGCATGCATCCCGATTACGTAAAGCGCTTGTCCGGCCAGGCTGAAAGAAAAGTGCGGGTCATTTGGGTCCGAGCGGACGCTTGGATCCCAATCGAATTGTCCCGCCTCAGCACGATGCAGATTGCGCAACTCCTGCCAAAGAAGATTCTCAAATTCCACCTCGTCGATTTCAAGTGGCCCCGCGAAAACGGCCACGAAGGTCGCGTACTCACTGTTGTGCCGGATTTCGGATCTAGTGAAATCGAAAAGATCGGTGCCTAGCCGGGCGGTCGAATCGCTAACGCCAAGCTCCCCGTAGACATTCAGGACGTACGCCTCCGAATTAAAGGCGGCCTTTGCTCCCACGCACGGAAAATCCGGCTGCAAGACGAATTGCCGGAAGTGTTCTCGGGCCTCGGCCGCGAACTGTCCCTCTCTGGCTGGATTTCCCGTCATTGCGTAATTACTTGCAATACGGTTTTCGCTGAACGCTCGGACGCAAATATTCGCCCGGCCGCTTTAGCCGCCTCGGCTATTGCTCTTTACCGTCGCAGAAATACATTACCGCCCTCGTGGATGAAGACGGTAGGACACTCAATCAAAGGCATCGACGCTGGCCCCGACTGGTCCGCTGGGGTCTGCTCGTTTTACTCGCGGTCGTCCTGATATTTCACCGGCCAATCATCTTTGGGGTTGGGCGGTCCATCGCGAATCGTTATGCCGCCAAGGTAAACCTCAGGATTGATTGCGCGCTTGGAGGGACAATTTTCACCGGCCTTGTCGTGAAAAATCTTCGCGTGGTGCCGATCGGTCCTACCGTCGTTGAGTCGATTGACGTCGATTACATCCGGGCAGATTACAGCCTGCTTGACCTGTGGCGGCAGGGCGCGTCCGAGGCTCTAAAAAACATCGAGGTGCGCACCGCGCGGATTGTTTTAAACCCGGCCAAAGCGTCGTTGAAGGCAAAGGTACCTCGGCCCGACGAGAGGATCACGCTTTTTCCGGTTTTCCCCGAGCGCCTCCGTTTGGCTGACATAAGCCTCCTCATTCGATCGACCACCCGGGAGCAGGACTTCGTTTTAGAACACCTTGACGTCGATTTGGATCCGAAGAAACCCGGTGAGCTCCGCATCGCCAAATTGCAACTTCCGAGCGCGCCAGCCTGGAAGGGACTATCGGCGCGAACTTCCTATACAAATAAAAACCTCATCCTCGGAGGCTTGGTTTTGGACACTGAAAACCAGATCCGACTTCTCGCTTTCGACGCCTCCCATATAAACTCGCGATCGCTTGAGGTGGTGCTCGACGCCTCCCTGGCCGGCGGAACAGTGGCCGGATCGGCGGCCCTGAAAGAGACGGAGCGATCCCTCCAAACCAAGCTTCGACTCGTGGCGGAGAACGTTTCGCTCGATACGTTGCGCGGTTATCTGGGCCGGCCCGAGGAATTCCTCACGGGTGACGTGGAACGGCTCTCCATCGCCTGCGATGGCGTGATCGATGCCCCGCGAACCTGGCAGGGGACGCTCGAAGCAAGGGTCAACAACCTAAGGCAGGGGAATCTATTTTTTGACAAGTGTGTCCTCAACCTGGCGGCGCGGGACGGGATGGCTGTGCTGGAGTCGGGCGAAGCATCGACCGGGCAAAACAAGATCCAGCTAAAGGGGGCCACGGAGCTGCCCGAACACATCCGTCATTTTGGTCAAAGTCCCGCAGCGTTCGAAGTCAGCGCGCTATTGCCCGATCTCCAATCGATCACGGCCAAATTTCCCCAGCCGCTCACGGGTTCTGCGACGGTCAATGGTAAGGCGGAAATCAAGGACGCCGTCCTGAGAATGGATCTGAACTTCGGCGGCGGGCCAATCGGGTTCGCGAATGGTTCCGCAGCGCAGGTGAACGGAACGATCAAGGCCTCGAAAGAAATGCCGGCCACCAACGATTCGAAAATCTATTACTCCGGCCTTCGCTCGCAAATTCACGTCGAAATGACCGACGTCCGTTCGGGTGAAAATCTCTTCGACTCCATCGTAGCCGACCTGACCAGTGAGGGGGCGTCGGTCAAGCTCGAGCGCGTGGTGACTCTTCGAAAACAAAACAGCATCACTGTGGCCGGCGATTATTTATTGCCTGACGATTTCACCCGCGCGGCCACCCAGCCGGGGAATTTCACGGTGTCGTTAGGCGCGGTCGAGCTGGGCGATTATTGGCCTGAGGACTCCCCGAACAGGATCACGGGTCCTTTGCAGCTCAACGGCGGCGTGACCGTGCGTGAGGGAAAGGCGGACGGAGAAGTCTCGGTCTACGGCTCGAATCTCAAGTTTCGCAACCTGACGGTGCCGCAGGTGAGCGGGCAGGTCTCCATCTCGAAGAACGTCGTTTACGTAAACGACTTCACCGCGAGCTTGAACGAGGTGGACCATGTCGCGGGCAGCGGAATCTTTTCACTCGAAAAACCTTACCCTTACAGCGGAAAAGTGTTCGGGCGTGTGGCAGATCTCGGGCGACTGAAGCCGCTCCTGGCCGCGTTCGGGAATAACAATGAGATCGCCGGGTCTCTTGTGATTGACTGGGAAGGAAGCGGCCGCGCCGCCGAGTTCAACAATTCCGGAAAGCTAAAGCTGACCTTGGAGAAAGGGCGTTATGCGAACCTGCAAGCGCTCCAGGCCAACATCGACGCGACCTATTCGCCCGAGGGCCTCGACATTCCGACGATCTTCCTCGGGAGCGACAAGATGAGTTTCCAGGCGAACCTCACGGCGAAAGGCTCAGCCATGGAGATTTCGAATATCCAGGTCGACCAGGGCGCCGCCAAATACGCGGCAGGTTACGTTTCGTTACCGTTCGTCTGGAAAAACATCGGAACCCCCGAACCTCTTTTTCCTCCCGATGGCAAAGTTTTGGTGACATTTCAGTCTGAGAACCTCGACCTGAAAAAGCTTTTTGCCGATCTCGGGGCGAAGCCGCTGGCCACCGGGTTGATCAACGTGAAGCTCGAAGCCCAGGGCACGCTCGCGCAGCTGGGCGCGCGCCTCGATGTGCAAATGAGGGACCTCCACAGCTCGGAGTTCCCGAAGCTCGAGCCCGCGACTTTCGATCTCGTCGCCGAATTGCAAAACAATCAGCTCGCGCTCAACGGCAAGCTGCAACAGGCCAAGATTCAGCCGCTGCAGATTACCGCGAGTCTTCCCTTCGATGTTTCCAGGATTGTGGCGGAAAGAGAGTTCGATGAGGAGACGCCGTTAAGCGCGAAAGTGCAGTTACCCCGCAGTTCCGTGAACTTCCTGCGGCAATTTCTTCCGGCCATCACCCAACTCGATGGCGACCTGGTGCTGGATGCCAACATCAACGGCACGATCGCAAAGCCGGTCTTGAGCGGATCCGGCGATATCACGATCAACATGGCGCGATTCAGTAATGCGTCGTTGCCGACCCTGAGCGGCTTCCGGTCGCGTCTGACGTTCGATGGGGATGTCCTCAACTTCGAGCGCTTCAACGGCGATCTTGCTGGCGGACCATTCACCATCTCGGGCCGGGTCACCTTCCCAAAACTCACGGAGCCGAATCTCGATTTTCAACTCAAGGCGCAAAGCGTCCTGGTCGCCCGAAACGATTCGCTGACCGCCCGCGCCGATGCCGATATAAGCGTGACTGGTCCGCTCGCCAGCGCGACGGTGACGGGTAACGTCGCCCTGACGAACAGTCAGTTTCTGAAGAACATCGATCTGCTCCCAATCGGCCTCCCGGGCCGTCCCGCGCCGCAGCCGCCCTCGGATCGTCCTGATTTTTCGGTCCCACAGCCTCCGATTCGGGATTGGAAGTTTGACGTCACAATCAAAACCAAGGACCCGTTTCTCATCCGAGGGAATCTTGCCAATGGTGGCGCCATCGTGGATGTGCATCTGACCGGCACCGGCCTGCGGCCTGCTCTCCAAGGGGTGGTGCGCCTCGAAAACGTGGAAGCGACCCTCCCGTTCAGCCGGATGGAAATTGCGCAGGGTTTTCTTTACTTCGACCCCAGCGATTCGTTCAATCCGAAGATCGAGTTGCAGGGCACTTCTCTTATTCGCGATTACACCGTCCACGTTTACGTTTATGGCACATCGCTTTCACCGGAAGCCATTTTCAGCAGCGAGCCGCCTTTGCCGCAGGAAGAAATCATCTCATTGCTTGCGACTGGGGTGACGCGGGGAGAATTGGTCGGGAACAACAATGTCCTGGCCGGCCGGGCGGCCATGCTCCTGATTCAGCAGCTTTACCAAAAGGTTTTCAAGAAAGGCGAAACGACCAAGCCCAATTCCACTTTTGACCGGTTGCAAGTTGATATCGGCAACGTCGATCCGCGCACCGGGCAACAAACGGCTACCGCGCGTTTTAAGGTGAATGACAGGTTTGTGCTCGTCGGCGATCTGGGCGTGGGCGGAGATTTTCGCGGCATGGTGAAGTATTTGATTCGATTCAAATGAGATGAGCTGGATATTTCCGATGAAAACGCGGCTGCGGCACTCATGGCTGACGTGGGTGCTGGCCCTTTTTTTCGCGGCCTCAAATTCGCCGGCCCAAACCGCGGTGAAGGTTCCGAAGCCTGAAGAGAAGGACCGTGCCGAACGCAAGGTGGAAAAGCAGCAGGAGAAGAAGGCCCAGCGCACCAGTGTGATTGAGTTCCATGGCCAGACAGCTTTCGACGAAAAGGAACTGCGCTCCCAGTTAAAGGAGCAAATTACGACGATCGACGATTTCGGTCTGACCGCGGCCCGCGGCGATGACGCGGCCTTCTTCCTCGAGCTGTTTTATCGCAAACACGGATACGCGAAGGTAAACGTGCGGTATACGATCCAGTCGGGTGATCGTTTGCGCCTCGACATCAGCGAAGGGCCGCTCGTCACCCTGGGGTTGGTAAACTTTGTCGGGAACCAGAATCAACCGACCGAGCTGCTCTTTGATTACGCGGTGGGGCCGACCCGGGAACGTTATTCGAAACTTCAGAAAAAGCTCCCGTTCGTCTCGGCGGACGTGGAGGAAGGGGCCGATCTCGTGCATCGCCTTTACGTCTCTCAAGGGTTTCTCGACGCGAAAATCGATCCACCGCTTTACCACTACGCCGAGGATGGCTCGCACGTGGATGCGACGATTCCGATCACAGAGGGCCGGCAATATTTCTTTGGCCACATCTCCTTTGCCGGCCCGACCATCTATGGACCGGATGTCTTGCACGGACAAATGCTGGATCTGGTCGAACAACCGTACACCGATGGCCGCCTCGCGGACATTCCCCGCCGGTTACAGGCATACTACAGGGCGCGAGGGTATTATGAAGTGAAGGTGGATGCGACCGGCGATCCTCCCGCGGCCCGCGGCGGCAAAGTTCCCGTTTTGGTCACGATCACGCCAGGGCGGGTTTACCATTTTGATGGCGTGACGGTGAAAGGTCTGGAACGCCTGCGGCCGAGCTATCTCACCCGCCGGTTCAGCAAGTTCAGCGGCAAAACCTACAGTCCGGATATTGTTGACGAGAAGTTTCGCGAATTGATGCGCTCGGGCCTGTTTACGGTCCTCCAGATCAAACCGACGCCAGTCGGTGGCGACGCGTTGAGGCTCGACATCTCCGCCGAGGAAGCGAAGAGCAAGGAGTTCGGTTTCTCCCTGGGATACGGCTCATACGCGGGCGCGATCGTGGGAGCGAGTTATCGCGACCGCAACCTTTTCGGATACGGGCGGCCGCTCACGACTTCAGCCGAATGGTCGCAGCGCGGCTATAAAGGCGAAGTGCTTTGGGAGGATCCCTACTTCTTCGATACGGAGTTTGGCTTCAAGGCCCGGCTCGCCGCGCTCACTTTTGAATATGACGGCTACACCAAGTTTGAGGCTGGCACCCGCTTCGATCTGACCAGAAAGCTCTCTAAACAATATGAGGTAGGGCTTGTCCTGACCGAACGGCATGTCGAGATCACGAGCGCCGACATCGATCCGCAATTTCTCGGACGCACTTCTTATTTCGTCAGTTCGATTGGGCTGACGCAAACGCTCGATCTCCGCGACAGCAAGGTGAACCCGAGCCGCGGCCTGATTTTCGACAACACTTTCGATTTCGCCTCGAGTGCGATCGGCAGCCAGATCGATTTCATCCGGAGCACCGCTCGCTCTACCTATTTCCTGCCGATTGGCTCCGCGCCAAAGCCGGGGCAGCCGGACCGGCGCACCTTGCTCGCCCTCGGCGCGCGGGCCGGCATCATTCACAGTTTGAGCGGCTCAAATGTGCTCTCGGAAATTCCGATCGACGAAAGATTTTTCAATGGCGGCAACACCACGGTGCGTAGCTTCACCGAGCGCGACCTGGGACCCAAAGACGATGGCAATCCGATCGGCGGTGAGTTTTTCACCGTCTTCAATGTGGAATACACCTTCCCGATTTACGGCGAATTGCAGGGGGCGGCGTTTTTCGATGCTGGCAATCTTCTGCCGAGCTCGGAAGATCCATTCGCCCGGGTGAGCGCAGGTCTCGATGATATGCGCTACGCGATTGGATTGGGATTGCGCTACAGACTCCCCATCGGCCCTATCCGGCTCGACTACGGCTACAATCCAGACCGGCGCGCGGGCGAAGATATTGGCGCATTTCATTTCAGTTTTGGCTTCGCCTTCTAAATTTATCTCCTGCACCTATCTCTTGCCGATTCGCCGGGCTGCCTTCTCTCCGGTGGAAGCGGCAGAACTTGCGGAATATTTTCAGGTCCTGGGAAATGCCGGATGCGACGTTCTTGTCGTCGATGGCTCGCCTGATTTGGTCGTGGAACAACACCGGCAGGCATGGACTCTGTTCTGCCGGCATGAGCAAGTCGATCGCTCTTTCGGCTATCTCAACGACAAGGTGAATGCCATTCACACCGGAGTAGGTCTTGCCTCATTCGGCAAGATTATCCTGGCCGACGACGACATCCGCTACACGCGAACGCAAATCGATCGGGTTTGCGAACTTCTCGACGAGTTCGAGGTGGTGCGTCCCCAGAATTTTCTTTGGCCCCTTCCGTGGTGGGCGCGAATGGAAGCCGCGCGCATGTTGATCAACCGCGCCACCCTGCGGATTGCCGACTACCCGGGCACGTGCGCGTTTCGGCGCGCCACCATGCTGCGGGTCGGTCACTACGATGGCGATGTTCTGTTCGACAATGAAGAAATCATCCGCCACTTCGCGCGCGGCGAGGCAGCGATCAGGTACGCGACGAATCTATTCGTCCGAAAACGGCCTCCCAATTTTCAAAAATGGATCGAGCAGCGCCCACGGCAGGCCTACGAAGATTTTGGTTTGCGGGCAAAGACCGCATTCTTTTTCTCCCTGCCGCTCCTGGCAATGCTGTTCATCCTGGCGGCTGGCTGGGAGGCAATCATGCTTTTTACGACAGTCCTAATCGTAACAGCAATTGCGCTGGCGGCCGCCGGGCGCCGGCGTGGAACCGCGGCTCAATACTTCCCGTGGTCAGTCTGCCTTTTTGCCCCGCTCTGGATGGTTGAGCGCGCTCTCAGCACCTATTGGGCGATCTATTGGTGGCTGACGCGCGGCGGATATCCGTTTGGCGATAAAATCTTGTCGAAAGGAATCGGACGCGATTGGGTGAGCGGAGGAAAAATCGCTTCCGCCAGCGTCGCCCGACAATCCAACGAATGAACCGAGAATCAAAGAATCGCCTCGCGGAACTCGGCGACATCCCGGCGGATGTTTTTCGCCGGCACCTCCACGAAGTCGCTGATTGGATCGCGGATTACCGGGAAAACATCGCAACCAGGCGAATTTCGCCCAGCGCGAAGGCCGGCGCGATTCTGGCTGCTTTGCCGGCAAGTCCTCCGGAAAATCCCGAATCACTGGAACAGATTTTCGCGGACTTCGAGCACCTGCTCCTGCCTGGCGTGGTGCATTGGGCGCATCCCCAATTCATGGGTTATTTCGGTTCCACCACCACCGGCCCGGGAATCCTGGCCGAGCTCATCGCCGCGGCTCTCAATCTCAACGCCATGACCTGGCGCACCTCTCCGGTGGCTACTGAACTCGAAACGCTCGTGCTCGATTGGTTGCGGCAATGGCTCGGGTTGCCTGAAGAGTTTTCCGGAGTGGTATACGACACCGCTTCGATCGGGACCATGCATGCTCTCGCGGTGGCCCGGGAGGAAGCTAGCACTTCGGTCCGCACTCTTGGGCTCTCCGGGCGGTCCGAGCTGCCGATCTTCCGCATTTATGTTTCGGATCAGGCCCATAGCTCGATCGACAAAGCAGCGATCGCGCTCGGCTTGGGCGAGCACAACGTCCGGAAAGTTGCGAGCGATGCCGATTTTCGGATAAACGTGGCCGCTCTGCGCGAAGCGGTGGTCACGGATCTTCGGAAAGGATTCAAGCCGCTGGCGGTCGTCGCCTCCGTCGGCAGCACTTCCACGGCCAGCGTCGATCCGGTGCCGGAAATGGCGGCCATTTGCGCCGAATATCAGATGTGGCTCCACATTGATGCGGCCTACGGCGGCGGATTGGCCCTCTTGCCGGAGTGCGAATGGGTCAAACAAGGGTGGAGCGAGGCCGATTCGCTCGTCGTCAATCCGCACAAAATGCTTTTTGTCCCCTTCGATTTCAGCGCGCTCTACGTGCGTGACATTCAGCGGCTGCGGCGCGTCTTCACGCTCGTCCCGGAGTATCTGCGCGGCGATGCGGCCGGCGCGGAGATCAACTACATGGACTACGGCATCCAGCTCGGCCGGCGTTTCCGCGCGTTAAAGGCATGGATGGTTTTCCGGACGTTTGGTCGAACTGGTCTTGCTTCACGCATTCGCGACCATCTGCGGTTAGCCCAATTGTTCGCCGCTTGGATAAAGGAGGACGTTCGCTTTGAATTGTCCGCGCCCGTGGTCATGGGCGTAGTCTGTTTTCGACTAAAGGGCGCCGATGATACCGAATCCGATCGAAAGAACGCCAAGGTCGTCGAGACGATCAACGCGGCCGGTGAAGCCTATTTAATGCAGACCAAGCTGAGAGGACGCGTCGTGATGCGTCTTGGGTTGGGAAATTTGCTCACGACTGAAGCGCATCTTCAGCGGGTCTGGGAAATCATCCGCGAAGCGGTTTAGCTCGGCGGGGGCAGTCCCCGGGGGCGCGGAACGGATCCACCCCGCCGTGCTTTATTTCATTTTGGACAGATAGGCGAAACCGATAGCGATAACGACGGCCGGAATCAGCAAGGCCAAAATGGTCCAAACGCCCATCGCCATCAGCACAATCTGATTTACGACGACGAAGGCGGTGTAGGCGAAGACGGCCCACTTCATCATCCTCCAGAGGCCAATCATGCAAACCAGGCCGATCACGGCGGTGAGTGCCAGGTATGGTGGATACCAGGATCCAATGTTTCCGGCGGCGGCCGTGAAAATCATCGGAATGGTTAGGGCGGCGCCGATAAACCCGAGGACGCAAATGATTGTAATGGCGATCGGGCGGTCGCTTGCTGAGGTGTCGTTCATGATTGGATGGTATTTTTCGTTGGTTTAGGTGGTCGAAGTCTGACGCGAAGAACTGGCGGCGGGAATTTGCGGGCTGAGCGTGGCAAACGTTAAAGACGTTGTCATTCCGAAAATTTGGGCCGCGCGACGGAAGATTGTCGGTCCAGCCTCCAGACCCAGTAGCTTTGTTAGCAACACGCATCCGATCTGGCGGCTCTCCTGCCGCCGTTTGAAAGCTGTTCGCAGTGGGGTTAACGTATCAGGATCGGAAAAATCTATGGAAACAACTATCGCCGCCCCGAAAGCACGTCCCCCAGCCGAAGTCGATTTTCTGCCTCTCCAAGGCACTGATTATGTCGAGTTCTATGTCGGAAATGCCAAGCAGGCAGCGCATTTTTATAAGACGGCGTTCGGCTTTCAAAGTCTGGCTTACGCAGGACCGGAAACCGGCACGAAAGACAGGGCCAGCTATGTCATTCGTCAGAATAAGCTGACCTTTGTTCTGACCACGCCGCTGAGGCCGGACAACCCGATCGCGGACCACATCTATAAGCACGGAGACGGTGTGAAAGTGATCGCGCTGAAAGTGGAAGATGCCACCTCGGCCTGGAACGAAACAACGAAGCGGGGCGGCAAAAGTTTCATGGAACCGGTCACGCTCTCGGATGACCACGGTGAAGTGGTCATGAGCGGTATCCACACTTATGGAGAGACCGTTCACCTTTTCATCGAGCGAAATGGTTATTCCGGCGTCTTCATGCCCGGCTTTAGAAAGTGGGAGTCAGCGTATCAACCCTTGGACACGGGGCTCCTCTATGTCGACCATTGCGTTGGGAATGTCGGTTGGAACCAGATGAATCCCTGGGTGAAGTTTTACGAAGAAGTGATGGGGTTTCGCAACATCCTCACCTTCGATGACAAGGACATCTCAACCGAATATTCGGCCCTCATGAGCAAGGTGATGAGCAACGGAAATGGGTTCGTAAAGTTTCCGATCAATGAGCCGGCCGAAGGCAAGAAGAAGTCGCAGGTGGAGGAATACCTCGATTTCTATAACGGCGAAGGCGTGCAGCACGTAGCCATCGCCACGAACGACATCGTCACGACCGTGACCGAAATTCAAAAGCGCGGCGTCGAGTTCTTGAATATTCCATCAAGCTATTACGATGAGTTGCCCGATCGCGTGGGCCACATCGATGAAGACCTCGAGCCGCTAAAGCAGCTCGGCATTTTGGTTGATCGCGACAACGAAGGTTACCTGCTCCAGATCTTCACCAAACCGGTGGAAGACCGGCCGACGCTTTTCTTCGAAATCATTCAACGCAAGGGGGCGAAGAGTTTCGGGAAGGGTAATTTCAAAGCCCTCTTTGAGGCGTTGGAAAAAGAGCAGGACGCGAGGGGTAATCTCTAAAGAAGGAACGACATGCCGTATTATCAGAAGCTGGGTCAGATTCCGAAAAAGCATCACATCTGGTTTCATCGTAACGGGAGCGGGCCCTCGTTTAAGAATGAGGGTATTGCGTATGAGCACGTCATCACGACCGAGGGCTTCAACGAAGCTTACTCGATCATTTACCACCTCAGGCCGCCCACCCGCGTGCGAAGCGTCGAACTGATCAAGTATTGGGCGCCGAAAAAAATCACGGAGAGTCCGCTGCGCCATCACCACATCAAGACCGCGGAAATTCCGCGGCGGGGGGATCTCTACACTGGTCGCATACCGATGCTCTTCAACGAGGACATCACCGCGTACCGCGCGCGCCCGGAAAAGGCATACGGCGAATACGAATATTACAAGAATGGCGGCGCCGATGAGGTCATCTTCGTGTTTCACGGCGGCGGCACGCTGGAAACGGTTTTCGGAAAGCTCCGTTATCGCGCGGAAGACTATGTTGTCATTCCGCGCGGCATAACGTATCGCCTCGTACCAGACAAGGTAGAGGAGGAAGATTACCTGATCTTGGAATCAGCTGGTCCGGTGCGGATTCCGCCCCGCTACCTGAATCATGAAGGCCAAATCCGGATGGGTTCGCCTTATTCCGAGCGCGATTTCCACGGCCCGAGCGAGATGCTCACGGTCGATAGCGAAGAAGATGTAGCCGTCTTGGTGAAGGATGGACCCCGTCTCACGCGAGTGGTCCACGCGCACCACCCTTTCGACGCGCTCGGCTGGGATGGGTATCTTTATCCATTCACGTTCAACGCGGCCGATTTCGAACCGATCACGGGCACGGTGCACCAGCCGCCGCCTATTCATCAGACCTTTGAAGTACGCGGCTATGTTATTTGCACTTTCGCGCCTCGCCTCCTCGATACTCACCCGGAAGCGGTCAAGATCCCGTGGGTGCACGACAACGTGGAGGCCGACGAGGTTTTGTTTTACGTGCGTGGAAATTTTGGATCCCGGCGCGGCATCGAAAGCGGTTCGATCACGTTGCACCCACGTGGAATTCCGCATGGACCGCATCCAGGCACGATCATGGCGAGCAAGGATGCGCTGCGCACAGAGGAGCTGGCCGTCATGTTCGACACAGCGCATACGCTCGAGTTGACCGAAGAATCGCTTGCCCTCGACGATCCAAAATATCCGTTGAGCTGGTTGGATTAGGCGAACAGGGGGTGCGCGGCACCGCAGGAGGGCCAGGCTCTTCCTGAAGGCGCTACGTGCTGGTTTTCCGGCAGGCAAGGATATAGTTTTCCTCAGCCGTGAAAGAGTTCTTAGCTCGGTCGCTCATCCTGCTCTTGCTGCTGGCGCCGTGTGACGGGCAGCCCATCGCCGGCCAGTGGCAACAACTGGCATCGATGCCCTCCGAAAGGCAGGAACTGGCGAGCGCCGTCTTAAACGGCAAAATCTACGTTCTCGGCGGACTCAACCAGAGCGGTGTCTCAACGAATAATGTTGAGGTCTACAATCCAGCGACGGACAGCTGGGCTTCAGTGCAGCCGCTTCCGCTCGCAACGGATCACAACAACGCAGCCGTGGCGGCGGGAAAACTTTATTCTCTGAACGGTAATCGGACGTTTCTCTACGATCCAATAGGCAATTCCTGGGCGCAGGTTGCCACGATGAATTTTCCCCACGGGCGCACCGCCGCCGTTGGCGTCATCAACGACAAGATTTATGTGGCAGGAGGGATGGGAGTTGGGATGACGCAGCGCGAGCTGGAAGTCTTCGACCCGCTGACTAATACCTGGACGAATCGTGCCCCAATGTCTGTGGGACGAAATCACTGCGCTGGCGGCGTGATTAACGGCAAATTTTATGTCGTGGGTGGACGCGATTCGGCCCAGGCGCCGACCGCTCTTGAAGTGTATGACCCATCAACCAACAGTTGGCAGACCCTCGCCTCGATGCCTACCGGGCGTTCGGGCATCGCGGCTGGAGTCGTTCATGGCGAGCTTTATGTCTTTGGGGGCGAGGTAGGTGGCGTGCACAATGAAGTAGAGGTTTATAATCCGGCCAGCAACACTTGGCGCAGAATCCAGCCGGACATGGCCGTTCCGCGGCACGGCATTTGGGCTTCAGTCATCGGCAATAGGGTTTATCTCGCGGGAGGCGGGAGTCAGGAAAACCTATTTCCTACGTCCCACCACGATGTCTTCATCGTCGCCGGCAAAGCGAACTTTGCCAATATCTCTACGCGCCTGAAAGTGGAACCTGGCCAAAACGTGCTTATTGGCGGTTTTATCGTCACCGGCACCGCGTCGAAGCGAATCATTCTGCGTGCGATTGGCCCGTCGCTTCCGGTCTCGGGCGTCCTCGTCAACCCGCGCCTCGAACTTTATAACAATGCGGGTCAATTAGTTGCGGCGAACGACAATTGGCGGGATGCGCCCAACGAACAGGAAATCATCGACAGCGCAATTTCGCCGACGCATGACTCGGAGTCCGCAATCCTCACGACCGTCGCCCCGGGCAATCACACCGTGGTGGTGCAGGGAGAAAATGATTCAACGGGAGTCGCTTTGGTGGAGATTTACGACCTGGAGGCAGGATCTGACGCCCGGCTGGCCAACATTTCCACACGCGGTTTTGTCCAGACTGGCGAGAATGTCTTGATTGGGGGGCTGATTCTCACCGGGCTGGAACCGCGCAGAGTGATTGTGCGGGCCATTGGTCCGTCGTTGGCCCTGACGGGCGCGCTGGCAAATCCGACGCTGGAGTTGCGCGATAACAACGGCGGTTTGGTGGCGTTTAACGACGATTGGCGCACGTCCCAGGAGGCCGAGATCATCGGCACGGGCATTCCGCCGTCCCACGATCTGGAATCGGCCGTTGTTCAGACCTTGCCGCCGGCCCTTTATACCGCAATCGTCCAAGGTCATAACGCGACTTCCGGGATCGGGTTGGTCGAGGCCTACGCCTTGGAATAGCGAGCCTCGCTTAGTCGAGATGTCTGTCCGTGATTACATGGACCGCTTCGATTGCGGCGACACTGGCGCCTCGGCACGGCGCTTGATCTTTCATTCGCGTTTTTTGGCAGACTCGACGTTGTGGCCGCGTGACAGCGGGCCGCTGAGGTCTCGCCGTCTTTACAGCCTCAGGTGCGGGTTTATACTCAGTTCGCTGTATGCAAAATCACGAGACGGAACTTGAGGCCGCGGAACGCCGGATGGGAGCGTTGCCTCGGTGCGGCGCCGCCAAACTTGCGGGAATGGAACGCTCGTTTCACGATTTGCTCGAAGCTGTCGGCGAAGATCCGCAACGCCAGGGGTTGCTCAAGACGCCTAACCGCGCCGCCCGTGCCTTTGAGTTTCTGACCAACGGCTACCGGCAAAGTCTGGATGATATCGTCAACAACGCCATTTTCGATTCGGACGCGAGTGAGATCGTTTTGGTGAAGGACATAGAGCTCTACTCAATGTGCGAACATCATTTGCTGCCGTTCATTGGCAAAGCCCACGTGGCTTACATCCCGAATGGGAAGGTGATCGGACTTTCAAAAGTGGCGCGCATTGTCGACGTCTTTGCCCGGCGTTTGCAGATCCAGGAACATCTCACCATGCAAGTCGCCGATGCGTTAATGAAAACCATCCGGCCCGCCGGAGTGGCCGTGGTCATCGAGGCAAAACACCTTTGTATGATGATGCGCGGCGTCGAAAAGCAAAATTCCGTAATGACAACGTCGTGTCTTCTCGGCTCATTTAAAGAGGACGCACGGACCCGGTCCGAATTTCTCGCTTTGTTGACCTAACGAGCTGTCACGTCATGCTTCTGACGGTCAGCAAACGGCTCGAATTCTCTGCCTCCCGGCGGCTGTTCGTGAAGGAATGGAGCGACGCCGAAAACCGGGCCGCGTTCGGGCCGGAAACAGCCGCGCGCTATGGCACGGGAAGAAATTACGTGGCCTATTTCGTTTTCTCCGGAGTCGTCGATCCCGAGACCGGGATGTTGATGAACATCAGCGAGATCAAGGAACGAGTGGGCGGGGTTTTGCGCGACGGCTTCGATCACAAATTCTTGAATGAAGATAACAAGGCGTTCGCGCAGGTTCCTCCGACGACGGAAAACGTGGCCCGCCAGCTTTTCCGGGATGCCGCGCCTCTCTTCAGCGCTTCAAGCGCGAAACTCGTTGCGTGTCATTTGTCAGAGTCCGAGGAACGCAGTGCCACCTACTTCGGCACGGGCGTTTCGGAAACGAATTACTGGTTCGAGTTTTCCGCCGCGCGCCAGACGACTTCACCGCGGCTTACGCCGGAAGAAAATCAAAAGTTGTTTGGCGTGGCTTCCTCGCCCTTTGGGCATGGGCATAATTATCGCGCCCGGCTAACTCTTCAGGGGAAACCAGACGGGAGCGATCTCCCGCTGGTGCGTTTTGCGGATATTCAGAACTGCCTGGAATCGCTGCGAGACGAACTTGATCACAAAAATTTGAATCGCGAGGTCCTGGCCTTGATCGATCAACCGATTACGACCGAGAACCTCGCGCGTCATATTCACGAACGGGTGAGCGAACAGCTGCGGATAAACCGAGTGCGGCTGCACGAACGGGATGATTTTTTTGCCGAGTATTGGGACGGCGGGAAATACTTTCTTGGAATGCAAATTCCGTTCAGCGCAGCTCACCGGTTGCACGCTCCGAAGCTCGTCTTGGAAGACAACCTCGCGCTTTACGGGAAATGCAACAACCCGCTCGGGCACGGCCACCGTTATCTGACGGAAGCGACTATTGCCGGTGCCTTCGACGAGCGGAGCGGCGCGCTCATGGACTTCACGACGTTTCAAAGTGCGATCGCCGAGGCCGTGCAACCCTTGCAGGACAAGCATTTGGACCTCGAGTTGGAAGAGTTCCGGAACAAGCCGTCAACGGGTGAGAACATCGTGCAAGCGCTATGGCCGCGCTTTGACTCGCGCCTGGATGGCCGGCTCATTCGGCTCCGTCTTTGGGAGACGGCCAACAATCGCTTCACGCTGCGGCGATAATCAAGAAATGAAGCGTTACCCCTCTAGCTGTAGCCGCCGCCCTGTGGGCGGCGTCCCAGTCCGCTAGAACACCCTGACGCTTCGCACAGCGAAGCGGCTACAGTGGCCGTTCCGCCGGTTCCAGATTTGTCTTGTGATAGGTCACAAGCCGGAAACCCCATTCGATCAGAGTGGCGTTGCCTTTATCCAGCGTTTTCCTGCCGTTCAGGAACGTCATGACCTGCTGCTTGAGCGCGTTCTGTTGGCCGGTCTCGTCGAGGATTTCGAAGATTTCCATCGAGAGGAGCCAGTCATCAGCGTGCTCCTTTTGTTGCGTTTCCCAGATTTCTCCCAGACGCTCATATCCAACTTTGCGGTCCCGGATAGCGCGCACCTGCGCGTAAAGACTTTCCAGTCTCTTGCGCTTTGCGTCCGAGGGCGATTTGATGGTGCGTTCGCGCGGAATTAGCGCGACTTGATTGTAAGCATCTTTATCGGCCGCGCCGTTGAAGACCGATGCGATCCGCTCGCCCACTGCCATATCGAAATTGCCCCAGGCCGGTTCGAATAAAACACGATCGCCGAAGTGCACCCGGCAGTTCGTAAAAGTGACGAGGAGCAGTTTGCCATCACGCCGCAGGATGTTTTCGACGCGGCCGCTGACGGTAACGCCGCTCATGAACTCCACTTTCGAATCTTTGCCCGGCGCGATTCCCAGCGAGACCAGCTCTTCGTCGGTGAGCGTTTCTGGCGATCTATCCGACGACTTCCAAAGGCCGATCGGCGCGCCAAAGCCTTCCGCATGGTAATCGCGGCCGTGTCCCGAAAGTTCCTTGCTCCCGAAGGCGAGCGCGGTAGGTCCGGTCGTGCGCAGATAAATTGCGTTGCCTTCATGTGTGATCATATCGGTGAAGACACCGGAGACTTGGAGTCCGGACGAGTATTCACACGTCGCGGTGTTCTTGCATTCGATGGCTTTGGCAATTCCCTCCAGGCCGCCAACCCGGAACGCCATCTTGCTGGCGAATTGTTCCAACACCTCGCCGAGCTGCTGGAAATCGCGCGTGACAAAGAGTTGCGGCTGCTTCGTCGTGATGTCGAACGGCACATCCTGCGCGTCGATCGAATACGGAATCTTCTTTACGTTGGGCTCAAGGCAGCTGACCGATTCGCCGATCGACGAAAGCAGGCCGGCGCCATAGATTTTCGGCTTATCGAGCGGCCCGATCAGGCCGTATTCGACCGTCCACCAATGGAGGCGGGAGAGCAGCGCCATCTCGGATGGGTCGCCGAGATTTTTCTGCCGCTCTTCGACGAGCTTCGTCGCTTTCTCCAACGCCTCGGGATCTGGGTTCGGTTGTTCCTTCAAGATCGAGAGGTGCCGGATCGCTTCGTAAAGCTCGAAATCTTTCTGGGAAGACATCGCCTTCGCGCCGACCTCTCCGAACCGCTGCAAATAATCCGCGTATTCCTGATCGACAATGATCGGAGCATGTCCCGCCGCTTCGTGCACGATGTCCGGTGCCGGGGTGTATTCGATGTGATTGATCTGCCGCATGTCGCAGGCGATCACGAGGACGCGATACGCCTGGAACTCCATGAACGCTGCCGGCGGAATAAAACCGTCCACCGCCACGCCGCCCCAGCCGATCTTGCCGAGAATTTCGTTCATCTCTTCGATGCGCGGAATGCGATCGAAGGAAATTCCCGTATCGAGAAGGCCCTGGAAGTAAAGTTTGTGCGCATATTCGCGCAGGAAAAACATGTTCTGCCGCATGATGAAGCGCCAGACGGCGTGATCGACCGGGGTGTAGTCGTCGTAACGCTGGTCGACTGCGAACTGAAGCAGATGTTTCGGAAGCGAAGCCACGGCTTTGTTGGTCATCGAGACAGGAATTGATTTCATAAGCGGTGGGCCTCTTCGCGCGACGAGTTTAAAATATGGGCGATTGGAGCCTGAGCAAGCGCATTCAACAGGTGGAGCACTGTCGCGCCATGCTGTCATCCCGAGCAGCGCAGACGGCGAGGGACCCCGCGATTACTCAGGCGCTTCCGCGAAACGGCTGGCGCCCATCCGCGAGTGGCGGTCGGCTTTTCCTGAGTAACGCAACTGCGACTGTGAGGTCCCTCGCCGTCTGCGCGACTTGGGATGACAGCGTTCGGCAGATCACCTCTAACTCAGCCCGCCCTCTTCTTCCGCGCGCTGTTTCCGTGCACGCCGGGCGCGTGAAATGCGCCGCATCACCCAACCGGCACCGACAATCGCCAGAACCCAAGGCGCGATAAACGCGAGCGCGACACCGATCATGCGCGCGCTCCACATCAGGGCCGCCGCACCCTGGCCGATAGTGCGTCGGAGCGTGGCAATCACCCCGGTCTCCTCAGAGACGATGTTGCCCTGGCTGTAAACCTGAATCGAAATGTCGGCGGGCGCATCGGCTTGGTTAGCTTGCGCGTCGGGGCGGTCGTTGCGTTGAATACTGACGTTTTCGACTTTGCCGAGCGCGTTGAGCGAATCCATCAGCGCGCTGTAATTTTTCATCGGCACGCGCAACGAAACATTGGCGGACTCGCGACCGTTCGGGTCGCGCGCGAACGATGAGCTGCGGACCCGGCCGTTCTGTTTCTCCGCGAGATCTCGAAGTTGCTTCGTTCGGTCGTTCACGTCTGTTGAACGAATCCGGAGCGAGGTCTGCTGCACCGCTTGCTCCTGTTCCTCCCGCGAGATCGTGACATTCAACACCACTTTGTCGCGCTCGGTTTTTGCACTCTCCCCGAGACCGTCGCCGCCTTGCGCAATGCGTTCGGTCTGGACCTGGAAATTCTCCACCCGCGCCATGCTTTTGACGCGTGAAATGATGGCCTCGCTTTCCTCCGGCGCGATCAACATATAGACGTAGCCGGAAACGCGCCCCGTGTTGTCGCGATGGATCTGGGCATTGGTGATCTGCACTTTCGGCGACGCAAGGGCCTTGATGTCGTTATAGGTCTTCTCGACTTCCGGCGCGTAGAGCGCGAGCTGCGCGCGCTCCTTCAAGAGGAACGCCGCGGGGACGTTCATGTTTTTCTCGGAAAGCTGAATCGTCACGGTGGCGAACTGCACCTGCGAATCCATGAACTTCAATTCGCCCTGCATTTTCTCGATCTCCTCGCGCACGCGCCCGATTTCTTTCTCAACCTTGAGCAAATCCGCCACGTCCTTGCTTTTCGTTTTGAGGATCTCCATCAAGCGCTGTTCCATCAGGCGCGCGTTTTTCAGCCGCGATTCGGTGTCGAAATAGGCCTTCGTTACATCTTCCGTGGTCAGCGCCTGGTTCTTCAGCTCGCCAATCCCGCGAAGTTTCTGAAGGAACCGATCGAGATTGTCTGGAAGGACCTTCACCACCACTTCTCCGCTCAGCTTGCCGTTCGCTTGTTTCTCGGAGCTGCTCGTCGCGACGTAGCCTTTGTCATCTGCGGCAAATCCAGTGATTTTTTGAACCGCGTCTTCAAAGCTTACGACCTCGAGTTCCGCCGTCGCGTTTCGAAAAAGTTTGCGCGCGGTAGTGGCAGTGCTCGATAGGGATTCCGCACTGTAAACGGAAGCGGGAAGAGCACTCTCGGTCTCCGCACTTGGGATGTATGAACCGGTGACGATAGCCTTCTCCGTGGTCACTTCAGTCTCCGCCGGCTCGGCTGTGCTATCCTTCTCGGTTTTTGTCTCGCCCACGAAAGATGGCATCTGACGCAAGGCTGCATCCGGCTCCAAAGCCTTGTCCTGCGCCGGCGGTGGCGCCGGCTTTGGTGCCAAAATGCCTGAAGCTGGAGCCGAACTGTTGCTCGCAAACTGGTCGGCGCCGCGGCCTCGCGTATCGGTTTTCGCGGCCAGCGTTGTGGAATCCCGCCGAGCACCCGGAGCCGTCTTCGAGAAACCAGATTCGTCGATACCCAATGCGTTTTCGCGGCGGGCGGATGGCCTCATGGATTCCCCGGTAATGACCCCCCCCAACTGGACCATGCTAAGCAACAGCGCCGCCGCGGCGGTGAGCTGAACGGCGCGGAGCCGGGTGAGATTCATGATCAGCTGAATAAGACCAGCGCGTTGCGGAACTCGATCGCGAAAGCGTGAGACCATGC
>Ga0190272_10000369_pt1 | contig 24750 bp, 24 predicted proteins | sample Popmic504T_FD_133746 | JGI IMG/M metagenome (GOLD analysis project Ga0190272, IMG submission 133746) | Populus adjacent soil microbial communities from riparian zone of Shoshone River, Wyoming, USA - 504 T | ecosystem: Environmental > Terrestrial > Soil > Riparian zone | place: USA: Wyoming... | reverse complement strand
GAAAGCTGTAGGGCTCGCCGAAGTTCAGCCAGTGACCATCGAAGAGCTCCGAGTGGGTCGTCGGCCTCCCCGAACAGCCCCTCGGCCAGTTCCCGTCGCGTCGGTGAACGCTCCGCCAAGACGGTGTAGGCGAGCAACACCCACGCCTTTCGCCCCCGGGGAGGGCGAACTGCCGGGTCGTCACCGTGGAGGCTCGGGGGACCGAGCAACGTCACCGTCAACATGTCATCACCTCGGCGGAGCAGTTCATCGACTCATTCGGCTCAGGCGCGCAGCACTCCAACTGCCTCAAGGTACTCGGCCGGCGCCACGACCGTGCCGTCGTCTGCCCGGTTGTACTGCCGAGCGACGTCTGCCAGGTCCTCGGCAAACTGTTGCAGATCTGCTGGCTCCAAGGTGCCTGCGAGTTTGGTGATCGGGCCGTAGTGCGTCCGGAACCATTCGGAGAAGTGGGCTGCTGAGTGATAGCGAAACGCATAGGTGCGTTTGGTCAGTTGTTGCCACTCGACGCGGTCACCGAACAGTTCTGACAGGTGTTCGGGCCTACCCCACAGCGTGGGTGGCCGAACGCCTGCTGGCGGTGGTGCCCAACTACCCACGGTCTTGAATAGCTGTCCAATCATGCCGTCGGGTGTCCAACTAGCCAGGGCAATCTGACCACCAGGTCGAGTGACCCGGGCCAGTTCGTCGGCCGCGCGCTGATGATTGGGCGCGAACATCACACCCACAGTGCTGAGGCTGGCATCGAAACTGTCGTCCGCAAGGGGTAGTTCTTCTGCGTCGCCCTCGAGGAAATCCACCTCTAGGTGCTCAGCGCCAGCTCGCGCCCTTCCCTGCTCCAGCAAGTTTGTCGCGTAGTCGACGCCGGTCGCGACGGCGAAGCGGCGAGCGGCTGCCATGGCTACGTTTCCTTGGCCACAGGCCACATCAAGAACGGCTTGCCCCGCCCGCACGTCAGCCGCTTCGACGAGCTGTTCGGCGATGATTTGCAGGGTGTTGCCCACGCGGGGGTAGTCGCCGGTCTCCCAACCATTCCTCTGGGCGACCTTGATGGCCGTGAAATCGATCGTGGTGCTGGTCATTGCATTCCTCCTCCACGGCCAGCGCGGTTGCTGGCCTGCTGAAGCAAGCCAAAACCCCTGGCGTGTGAGCGGGCGTGTGACGCGGTTGTGACGGGTTGGGTGGGATTCTCCAGGCTTGCGTGGGAGCCTCAGCGATATGGATGACGACCGAGGGGACTCGCGGCTCAGGGGCCTGCTGGAAGCGGTGGTAGCTGTCAACGCCGACATGGGCCTTAACGTCGTGCTCGACAAGATTGTGTCTACCGCGTGTGACTTGGTTGGGGCGCGCTACGGCGCGCTCGGCGTCGTGGCGCCCGGAACTCAACGGTTATCTGAGTTCGTCACTTTTGGAATACCCGACGATGAACGTGAGGTCATCGGCCCCAATCCAACCGGACATGGGGTGCTAGGCGCACTCATCAAACACCCGCAGCCGCTCCGGCTCGATGATGTGTCGAAGCATCCGCAATCGGTTGGTTTTCCGGCTGCGCACCCGCCTATGAAAACGTTCCTGGGTGTGCCAGTTCGTGTCGAAGACAAGGTCTTCGGAAACCTTTACTTGACAGAGAAGAAGGGGGGGTTGCCGTTCACATTGGGTGATGAGGAGGTGCTGGTTGCGCTGGCGGCGGCTGCTGGAATTGCCATACGTAAGGCCGAGCTCTATCACCTCAGTCGCAAACGAACCCAGTGGCTGGGTGCTGCTGCAGAGATGACCAACGCCTTGCTGTCGCAGACGCCACGTCACGAGGCGCTAACACTGCTTTGCACCCGGGCTCGAGAGGTTGCGGATGTGGAAGTCGCGTCCATCTTGCTTGGCCCCCGGGATGGGTTGATCGTAGAAGTTGCTGAAGGCGCTAGTCGCGTCCTTGCGGAGGGCAATGAGATCGCGGCCGACGGGCCAATAGCTACGGCGTTCGAAAAGAAGCGCGCACTCATGATTGAGGGCGGTGAGTGGTGTTCAGACTTTGGACTCGAGCAGGTCATCGTGGCCCCCATGCAGTCGGCTGGGGCGGTGTTGGGTGTGTTGATTCTTGGGCGCGAGAGCAGTCCAGAACATCTGACGATCGAGCAGGACGTGACAATGGCCGCTGGATTTGCCGAGCAAGCCGCGCTGGCTATCCAACTCGCGGGAGCACAAAGTGATCGAGTGCGCCTGGGTATCTATGAGGAGCGAGATCGCATCGCCCGCGACTTGCATGACCTAGTCGTGCAACGGCTCTTTGCCGTGGGATTGTCGTTACGTCAGGTGTCGGAGCAAGAGTTGCCCGCCGCCGATCAGGAGCGCCGCCTTGAGCAGGCAATCGACGATATGGACGACACTGTCCGTGAACTCCGCCGCTCCATCTTCCGGCTGCATTCCCGACCAGGAGAAGGGGACCTGCGTTCAGACCTTGAAGGCATCGTCCTGGAGGCCCACGCGACGTTGGGATTTCCCCCGACACTTGTCATTGAGGGGGACGTGTTGTCCCTCACCGACAACCTGGCACAAGATTTGGTTGCCGTGCTTCGTGAATCGTTGTCTAACGTGGCTCGTCACGCGGACGCATCGAGAGTCACGATTTCGGTGACTGCAGATGACGATCGAGTCGAGTTGGCCGTCACCGACAACGGTCGGGGTCTCTCACCGGGTAACCACGAGGGCGGTCTGGCCAATATGCGCAGCAGAGCGCAAGGGCACGGTGGTCACTGCGAGTTTCACACACTTGCCGAGGGCGGGACACAAATCGTTTGGCATGCCCCGAGCGCTTATGAGTAGTGACGCATAGGAGACTAAGGGTGGAGGTCACCCGCTCTTGATGCGTGTGGCCAGAATTGCCGCTTGTGTCCGACGTTGCATGCCCAACTTACTGAGCAGGCTTGACACATAGTTCTTCACAGTCTTCTCGGCAAGAAACATTTGTTCGGCGATCTGCCGATTTGTCAATCCTTCACCGACGAGATCGAGAACCCGGCGTTCCTGGTCGGACAGCGACTCCAACCGCTGGTCCCGGGCCTTTCCTTGCCGGAGACGTTCCATGACCTGGCCGGTGACGGCTGGGTCCAGCAGTGACTGCCCCGCGTGCACTCGCCGAATGCCATCAATGAGGTCGTTTCCGCGGACATCTTTGAGGATGTAGCCAGCGGCACCCGCCATGATTGCGGCAAAGAGCGCATCGTCGTCGTCGAAGGACGTCAGAATCAGCACCTTAATTGCGGGGTCGCGACTGCGGATTTCGCGGCAGACGTCAATGCCAGAGCCATCAGGTAGGCGGGCGTCGAGGACGGCGACATCGGGACGGATAGCGGGTATTCGTCGTTGCGCCTCCGCAGCTGAAGAGGACTCCCCAACGACCGTGATGCCCTGGGCAGTCTCGATTAATTCGCGAAGTCCCCTCCTAACAACCTCGTGATCGTCAAGCAGGTACACGCTGATGGTTGCCACCTGGGCATTGTCGCGCACATGGGTGGATATGTGACGGGGACTTTCGACCCGACCTTCCAGGCTCTTGGCCCCTAGGCAAGGCAACCTCGTTTGTGACTTCCTTGAACATGCCAGAAACGAGGCAACTGATGAGTTCCATGTCGCCTATCGAGTTGGATGCGGTAGTGGCTGCTGCCACCCGCGCACCTTCGGTGCTGAATACCCAGCCCTGGAAATTCCACGCCAGCGGATCTGTGTCTGGTCAATTCGACGTCATTGACCTGCAGGCAGACCGCAGTCGCCAACTCGCTGAACTCGACCCCAACGGCCGAGAAATGCTGATCTCGTGCGGAGCGAGCCTCTTTAACCTCACTCTTGCCGTTGCTGCGCTCGGCAGATCGCATACCTGCGAATACTTTCCTGACGAGGCTGACCCAGACTTGCTTGCCAGACTGGTCCTACGTGGCAGCCATCGCACCAGCGAAGAGGAGGACGCCCTCTTTACTGCCCTGCCAGCACGTCGAACGAGTCGGCAACCGTTCCACGGCGACGATGTCCCAGCCTCCATGATTGCCAGACTGCGGCACGCAGCACATCGCGAAGGGACGCGCCTGGACGAGCCACAAGACTCTGAGCAAGCCAATGTGGCCGCCTTGCTTCAGGAGGCTGACACAACACAGCGAAACGACGAGTCGTTGGTCGCCGAGGTGCAAACCTGGGTGGGTGAGGAGTCTCCGCCCGGTGCTGGCATTCCTGTGAATCGGCTCGGTCCACGACCGAAAGGGCTCGATCATCCGGTGCGTGATCTGTCACTTGGGGCTTCGAACCCGCAGCGGGGACGCGCTCGATTTCCTCACCCGGGCAGGCTCTTGGTGCTCCTCACGCACTCGGATACTGCGGCGGATCAGGTCCAAGTCGGCCGGGCGCTTGAGCGTGTCTGGCTGACGGCCACCTCCGCGGGGATTTCGGTGGCCCTGCACACTTCGCCCACTGAGGTTCCGGAACTCCGTCCCCTTCTTCGAGATCCAGACTCTGGGATTGGCGTGCCTCAGATTGTCCTTCGGCTTGGTTACGGCCCGACTCCCGAGCCGACACCGCGGCGGGCTGTGACGGACGTACTGGAAACCAGCACTCGCCCCGCTGGTCGCAGTCACCAATCTGTGTGAAGGTTGCCCCAGAAATTCGCTACGGACCTTCATCAGAGGAGCCAGCGTGAATCAGGCCGTTCGAAAGCACTTGACGTCCGCTGAAGTTGAGTTGATCGAGGCTACTAAGGCAACCAATCTGACGAGCCTGGACGAGGATGAACTTGGTGATCTGCACCATCGAGTTCGGCGAGCCAGCGCCAAGTATCGAAAGCTCCATCGCCGGCAAGCTAGCGAGCAGGTGGGGAAAGACCGCAGCCGGGCCAAGGCATCGACCAAGAACGTGCGGACCCTCGTTAAGGCGGAAGTCTTCGAGGATGCTCTTGCTCGCGTCAGCCGTTCGCTAAGTGCGGCGGCTAAGAAATCGGCTACCGAGTTGAAAGTTGAGCGGTTGGCTGCTGCTCGAACTGACTCGCCCGCCGCAGAGCGGAAGTCGACAGCGAAGAAAGGTCAATCAGCGACATCTAGCCGAAAGGCAGCGAAGAAGCGCTCACCCGTCTCGAAGAAGAATGTCGCGTCAACCCGCGCGAAAGGCGCGCGGCGGCAGGCAAAGCGAGACACGCGCTAGGGGCGCGAGTGTGCCTCCTGATGGGGGCGGTAGGGCGTTCGCGTTCCGATGAGCCGGTCGAGCCAGCTTCGGCGAGCAGCATCGGCCACAGTTCCATACATGCCAAGAATCCAAAGCGGCATGAGGAGGAGCGCAAGAAGCGCGCGGGCTAGGGATCGGCCGAAGCGAAGTTCACTCCCGTCGTCTCGTCGGACGGCAAAGCCGCTCACGGCAGCGCCCAGCGTCTTACCGCCGAACCGCCAGCACAATGTGAAGTACAGCGGTGCCAGGACGGCCGCGAAGAATGTCAGCGTGGCTACAACTGCTCCTGGAATTGGGTCGACCAGAGCGTTGAGGACGCTGATGACCGCAGCCAAACCTTGTGTTGCCACGAAGGAAACCATGCTCAGGTCGATGACCAACCCGACGGTTCGCGTCAAGATGCCGGCATGCGACCGCGAGCGGCCCCGCGGCATCTGACCCGCGTCAGTGACATCGGTAACGACGCCCTTCCGGAAAGTTAGGCGGCGCAGGACTCGCTCAACCAGATCGTCGCCGCGCGCCATCATTCGGCGAAACGACTCCAAGGCATCCCACACCAGGCCGAGGCTTTGCTCGCGGATGAGATCCCGCACGCGAGGGTCATCAACGATGTCGTCCAGAACGGCGGGTACGACTTCTGCGCGAATCATCGGCATCGACTCGGAAATGATCCGGGGCACTGTCTTCTCGACGATATGGGGAGTCACGCCATCCACAATTGCGGGGATTAGCTGCTGTTCGAGGTAGGGGCGCAGTCGGTCGAGAATGACGGGGATCAGCTCGTCGGTCAGCTGCGGAGTGGCCGCTGCGAGCACTTGTGGTGTGGTGGTCGCAGCAAGATGAGCGGTGATTCCATCGACGATGTCCGGGACTACGGATTCGATGAGCTGCGGCATGAGCGCATCCACGAGGTTGGGAATGGTCTCTTCGGCTAGGTGCGGCTCCAAGTCATCCACGATGGCACGAGCAGTGGCCGCCATCCGATCCTCTACGCGGCCAACGGTGGCGCCCATGGCCCCTGACACTGCACGCTGGATCAAAGAGTCGCGTTCGCTCGCGTCGGCCATGCTCGAAGGTTAGCCCTGAGTGCCCGCCGTAGACCTGAGAGCCGCGAACTTATGACAAGTAGACTTTGCGGTGGATCGGGCAGCGCGTGCCTAAATCAGCAGCAGGGAGATCTCTGTGAATACTTTCCAGCAACTCATCGAGGGGCCGCAGCCGCTGCTCTTCGATGGCGGAATGGGCACCTTGCTGCAGGAGCGCGGGCTTTCCGACGGTGGGTGCGGTGAACTCTGGAACGTCGAAAGCGTCGGCGATGTTCGGGGCATCCACGAGGAGTATGTAGAGGCCGGAGCGCAGTTCGTCACCACGAATACGTTCGGAGGCTCAGCCCCGCGGCTCGCCATGCACGGCTGTTCGGACCGCGTCGCAGAGCTCAATCAAGCCGCTGCGGAGATAGCCCGCGAGGTCGCTGAACGCAAGGGCGCCGTCGTAGCTGGAAACCTTGGCCCGACCGGCGATCTCCTGGAACCCATGGGCACGTTGACCGTGGAAGGTGCGCGCGAGATCTTCGAAGTGCAAGCGGCCGCGCTGTTGGCCGGCGGGGCTGACGTCATCGCCATCGAGACAATGAGCGACTTGTCAGAAGTGCAGGCGGCGATCGAGGCAGTGCGCAGCATCTCGCCCCAAACGCCCATTCTGGCAACCATGAGTTTCGACACGAATTTGCACACCATGATGGGTGTCTCTCCGGAGGTTGCCGTCAAGACATTGGCGGATGAAGGCGTGGCGGCTGTGGGGGCAAACTGTGGGCGCGGCCCAGAGGAGATGGAGGCCATCATGACCCAAATGGCGTCCGCGCGCCCTGATGGCTTGCTGCTGATAGCGCAGTCGAATGCCGGCTTGCCGAAACTGGTTGGCGACGTTTTCGTCTACGACGCTCCACCCGAACAAATGGCGGCGCATGCACTGCGCCTGCGCGAGATCGGCGTCGACATCATCGGTGCTTGCTGCGGCTCAACGCCAGCACATATCCGGGCCATCGGCGCAGCGCTCAATGGGTGACTATACAAGCCCCGAATTCCGGGTCGAGGGAATCGCTAGTCAGGGGATTCGGACGAAAGCGTGCCGTGTTCGACGCAGCGCGCGCTCCAACCGTTCGGAGTCACCTGCACGACCATCCGCCTTCCGCACGACGAGCACCAGCGGGGCGGCTCCAGGTCGGCGCGGGCTTGGCATGTCGGATGTGGAGCGGTATCCAACCGTTCGCCGCACATGGAGCACCAGGTGTTGGTCTGCACAGGGGAGGGTCTCAGAGCGTGTCCGACAAAGCTTTCACTGGCATGCTGAGTTCAGTCAGCAGCCCAAGGTCGCGTTCGGTCGAACGGCCCAGTGTCGTTAAGTAGTTCCCGACAATGATGGCGTTGATCCCGCCAGTGAGTCCCTGTTCGGTTCCCAAATCACCAAGGGTTATTTCCCGACCACCGGCATAGCGGAGGATCGTCTTGGGCAGGGCTAGCCGAAACGCGGCAATGGTCCGTAGGGCTTCGCGGCTGTCCATGACGGGCAGCTCGCCGAAGGGGGTTCCCGGCCGCGGGTTGAGGAAGTTCAACGGCACTTCGTCAGGGCCTAGCTCGCCTAACTCGGCGGCGAACTCGGCTCGTTGCTCGATCGACTCGCCCATCCCGACGATCCCGCCGCAGCAGACCTCCATGCCAGCCTCGCGAACCATGGTGAGCGTTTCCCAGCGCTCTTCCCAGGTGTGCGTCGTCACGACTTTCGGGAAGTACGAACGCGCAGTTTCCAGATTGTGGTTGTAGCGGTGCACCCCCATGTCGGCCAGTTCGTCGACTTGTTCTTGGGTGAGCATCCCCAACGAACAGGCGATGTTTATCTCGACTTCTTCTTGAATGGCAATGACACCTTCGCGAACTTGTTTCATGAGGCGTTCGTCTGGGCCGCGCACCGCCGCGACGATGCAGAACTCTGTTGCGCCGGTCTCCGCAGTCTCTTTGGCGGCTTCGACTAGGGATGGGATGTCTAGCCATGCCGCCCGAACCGGCGAAGAGAACTGACCAGACTGGCTACAGAAGTGACAGTCTTCTGGGCACCCCCCAGTCTTGACGGACACGATGCCTTCAACCTCGACCTCCGGTCCGCACCAGCGCATTCGGACTTCGTGGGCGAGCTGAAGCAGGTCAGGCAGCGCATCATCCGGCAGACGCAATACCTGCAGCACCTGAGATTCAGTGGCCCCAAACCCTTGCGCGAGCACATGCTCGCGTAGTTCGTCCAGGATCGTGGCGGCACCTTGAGTGGCTGTAGGAGTGGCTGTAGGAGTGGCTGTAGGAGTGGGTGTCGGAGTGGGTGTCGCGGTCATGGCCCTACTTTCTGCGTTGCTGGGTCCTGCGTTGCCGGGTCAAGGGTTGAAAGGTCGTGACGCCTCCGAAAGTCTGCCGCATCGAAGTTCCCGTCAAGGGCTGCGTCGAGGCTAGTTTGCGCGATGCCCGCGAAAGAACGATGGTCGCCAGCCGCAGCACCAGCGGGCAGCGCTCCTCTGAGCGGCTTGCCAGAGATGACTTCCAGGTCGCGCAGGTTGCTTCTCATCGCGAGGTCTGGCTCTACTGGCCACGACCCAATAACGATCCCCTCGCTCGCCACGCCTATGGAAGCCATGTGGTTCAGGGTGAGCTCGGTGTGGTTCAGAGTGCCGAGTGACGCATGCACCACAAGGAGTACGGGTGCGGCTAGCCAGCCTGCGAGGTCGGCCAGCGATGTGGGTGTGTCGTCGAAGCGCACCAGCAGCCCGCCCGCTCCCTCAATCACGACCAGGTCATAGTTGTCTGCCAGCGTTTGCAAATCGGCAACGCGAGATTTGAGATCCAGCTCAGCGCGCCCACTCAGGCGTGACGCTGATGCTGGCGCTAGCGGATCGGGGTAGCGCGCGTACTCGATGGCGGATGCAACACCGGTAAGTCGCTGCACCTCCTGTAGATCGCCGTTTTCCGTTTCAGAGACGCCTGTTTGTGCCGGCTTCACAACGGCAACGCGTTGCTCGGCTCCCATCGCGTTGGCGACGACGGCCGCTGTCACGACAGTCTTCCCGACCTCAGTTCCAGTCCCGGAGACGATGAGAAAGTTCATGGGCGGGTGCCTGGAAGCCGCGTGGCGACGGCGCGCAGTGCGGCCTCAACGAGGGTGAAGTCAGCCTCGGACAGGTTGGCGCGCGCCGTAAGGCGGATCCGGGAGACGCCGTCTGAGACCGAGGGTGGCCGAAAGCATCCAACGCGAATACCCATGGAGAGGCATAGTTCGCGGGCAGCAACGGCACTCATCGGATCGCCTATCAATACGGAGCACACTGCGGCGTCCGGCTGAGAAATGGCCAGACCAGATTGCTGCGCGATCGCAGCGATGCGACAGGCGTTGGCGCGCGTCATCTCGGCTAGTTCCGGGTGGGCTTGCAGCTGCCGCAAGGCCGCTAAGGCGGCGGCTGCACTTGCGGGCGCCAAACCGGTGTCAAAGATGAAGGGTCGAGCAGAATTAATGATGTGCTCGATCACGGCAGATGAGCCTGCGACGAGCCCACCCTGACTAGCGAGAGATTTGCTCAACGTGGCCGTCACGATGATGTCCGAAGCACCGGCGAGTCCGACGCCTGCGACAACGCCTTCGCCCCGTTGGCCGATGACGCCCAGCCCGTGCGCCTCGTCGACGATGAGAAGTGCGTCCGCCCGGCGTGCCGCCGATGCCAGCCTGCCCAGCGGGGCTCTCTCGCCGTCGACTGAGAAGACAGAGTCGGTAACAGCGAGCGCGCTCACTTCTGAGCGCTCAGTCAATATCTTCTCGAACGCGTCCGCGTCACAGTGAGGTGCCACCTCGATGCGCGCACGTGATAGCCGACAGGCATCGATGAGGGAGGCGTGATTGGTCGAGTCGGAGACGATGAGATCGTCCTTGTCCGCCAGAGCGGTAACCGTACCGAGATTGGCCAAGTACCCAGAGGAAAAGACCAGGGCTGATTCAGTGCCGAGATGATCGGCGAGCGACTCTTCGAGTTCTCGATGAGCGTTCACGCTGCCAGTGACCAGCCGTGATCCGGTGGAACCCGCACCCCAGGTTTCCAGCGCTCGTTGCGCTGCGGCTACGACATCGGGATGTCGCGAAAGCCCGAGGTAGTCATTGCTGGCCAAATCCAACACAGAGTCATCTGACCGCCGGTAACTTAGCTCGCGCTGCATTCCGGCACTGCGTCGAGCGTTTCCCTGTTGTTTGATGCGCGTAAGCGGGTCGCTGACGCGAACGTGCAACTGCTGCGGACCGCGGACAAGGAGCCCGGGGCGCCAAGGAATCTGTTCGACATCGTCGACAAGGCGTAGGTCAGGGAAGCGGTCGTAGAGCCTGGAGAGGGCAATCTGGGTTTCGATACGTGCGAGCCGGGCGCCCACGCAGTGATGCGGGCCATGGCCGAAGGCAATGTGCCGGTTCGGCGTGCGTCCGATATCGAACTGATGAGGAGAGACGTGTTGCTGCGGGTCGTGGTTGGCGGCGGCCAGCGAAACAAGCACCGAAGACCCCTCCGGCACTACGGCGCCCTCGATCGCAACATCTGTCCGTGCGAAGCGCCACGTCGCCCCCTCCAGTGGAGAGACGAAGCGAAGCAACTCCTCAACAGCGTGCTCCCAGGTGCTCCCCGTGGTATCTGCCATGCACGTGCGGAGTTGGGGTTGATGCGTCGACAACGTTAAAACGCCGCCCGCTACCAGATTCATGGTGGTCTCGTATCCGGCGAAGAGCAGCAGGAAGGCCATCGGCAACAGCTCCTGCGAGGTAAGTGCGCCCCCTTCATCTTCAGCGTTCGCTAAATGACTGAAGAGGTCTTCTTGCGGGTTGCGGCGTTTACTGTCGATGAGTTCGGCGAAGTAATCGTGCAGGTTCGTCCATGCCTCCGCTTGCGCTGCCTCGCCGGTGGCTGCCTTGGGGGCAGAGACGGTGTAGGTCCAACCACGGAGTCGATGACGGTCTCGGCGCGGAACGCCGAGCACCTCACACATGACCGCAACCGGTAGTGGAAAGGCGTACTCATTAACGATGTCGACGGTGGGGTTGACGCCCGCGTCGCTGCCGATGTGCTGGCAAATTTCGTCGAGCAACTCATCGGCGAGCTCTTTGATCCGCGGACTAAGCGCATCGACTCTCGCGTTTGAGAATGTTCCAGCAACCAGCCGGCGTAACCTCGTGTGCGCGGGCGCGTCAGTGTTGAGCATGTGGCCTTCGAGCCCGGCGCGCTCGACCTGACGGTCTTTGACTGGGGGCTTAGCCGAGAACCGCTCATCCATGAGGACCCGGCGGGCGAGATCGGCGGAGGTGACAAACCACGCTGTGCGCCCGTTGGGAAGCTCGACTTCGGCGAATGATCCCACTGCCCGGAGGGTGTCGTACTGGGGAAATGGGTTCGCGCTGAACTGAGGATCCGCGGGGTCGATGGGGCAGGACTTGGCGGGCGGCGTCATCGATCTACTCCACGACCGCAGCAATGCTTTGTTCGGTGACCTGGACCAACTCGCCCAATTGCTCGTCGGAGATGCCAAGTGGCGGCATCAGCACAACGACATCGCCCAGCGGACGTAGGAGGACGCCGAGTTCGCGGGCGTGCTGGCACACGCGAAAGCCGGTGCGTTCGCCGCTTGAGCGAACGTCGATCCCGGTCATTGTTCCTATGCGTCGAATCTCTTTCACGCTGTCGCTGTCAGCCAAAGGCTTGGTCAGTTGTCCGATGCGTTCACCAATCTCGTGCGCCCGCGCCACCGTGTTGTTGGACTTCATGAGGTCCAGGTTGGCAATGGCAGCGGCGGCACAAAGCGGGTTCGCGGTGTAGCTGTGGCCGTGGAAGAAGGTGCGGCCGGAGGACGGTGGGCCAAGAAATGACTCATAGACCTCATTGGTCGCCAGCACCGCCGACAGCGGCAGGTAACCTCCGGTGATTCCCTTGCCGCAGGTGAGCAGGTCAGGCACTACCCCGGCGTGCTCGACCGCCCACATCTGTCCGGTGCGTCCGATTCCGGTAGCCACTTCGTCGGCGATGAGGAAGGCTCCGAACTCGTCGGCGAGGTCTCGGACGCCGGCGACGAAAGCGGCGTCGTGAGTGAGCATTCCGCCAGCGGCCTGCACCATCGGCTCGATCACGATGGCGCAAACCGCATGGCCCTGGGTCTGCAAGAGAGCGCGCAACTCACCGAGGACCGCGGCGGCTCGCTGCCCCCGTGTTTCATTGCCGCTCAAGATGCCAGGGGAACTCACCATCAACGTGTCGAGCAGGATCGGTCGATAAGTGTGATGAAACAACTCGATGCCACCCACGCTCACGGCTCCGAGCGTGTCGCCGTGATAGCCCTCCGCGAAATGAACGTAGTACGGACGATCCTCACCGCGCTGCGCCTTCGCTTGGTACGCCATCTTGATGGCGGCCTCTACTGCAGATGCACCATCGCCGGCATAGAACACCTTCGACAGGGGCGCGCGCGAACTGCCGGGCGGTGGCTTTGGTGCGACATCAAGCAATTTCTCAGCGAGTTCGATTCCTGGTTCGTGGGTAAAACCCAGAAACGTCGAATGGTCCAGGCGCGTGAGTTGGGCGGTAATCGCGTTATTGATCTCGGGCACGGAATGACCGTGAACTGTCACCCAGAGAGATGAAATCCCATCGAGGTAGCGCCGACCGTCGACGTCGAACAGATACATGCCCTCCGCGCGATCCACGACCAGTGGCTGGTCGTCGATCCATTGGGAGTGCTGGGTGAAGGGGTGCCAGACCGCCGAGGCATCGCGGGCTCTGAGGTCGCGTGACGCGCCCGATCCGTCGGTGCTTGGCATGGCCGCGATCCTGCCACGATGGCCGGCACCTCTCACGCTGAGGTAGCGTTCAAACACGCCTGGCCACCCAGCCGAGGAGGTGGCAAAAACCCATCTCAGTGGTACCGAGGAATAGTTGACTCGGCAATTACCTTGTGGGATCGGAACCTGATGCGACAGGGAAAGGAGCACCATGCCTGCTGTCACCGTTGAAAACGTGCTGGCCCTGCCTCGTGTCCCGGAGGTAGACACAGCGACTGACCAGCCTCGCCCCGTTCGCTCTGTGACGACCGCCCCCGCCGGCTTTGAGGGAGAGGGCTTTCCGGTGCGACGTGCCTTCGCGGGCATCGATCTGCGCGACCTCGATCCGTTCATCCACATGGATCAGATGGGTGAAGTGGAGTACGCGCCGGGCGAACCCAAAGGAACGCCGTGGCATCCGCACCGTGGCTTCGAAACCGTCACCTACATGATCGATGGGCTCTTCGAGCATCAAGACTCCAACGGCGGAGGCGGGCTCATTACCAATGGCGACACTCAGTGGATGACCGCAGGGAGCGGCCTACTTCATATCGAGGCGCCACCTGAACACGTCGTCGTGCAGGGTGGGTTGTTCCATGGGCTGCAGCTCTGGGTGAACCTGCCGAAGGCCAACAAGTTCGCGGAGCCGCGCTACCAGGACATCACGTCCGGCAGGGTCACATTGCTGAGCTCGCCCGATGGCGGCGCGCTGATCCGTATCATCGCGGGTGAACTCGGAGGACACAAAGGTCCGGGTTCCACCTACACCCCCATCACTTTGATTCACGCGACGATCGCGCCGGGTGCATCCATGACCTTGCCGTGGCGTTCCGACTTCAACGCGCTGGTCTACGGGCTTTCAGGTGCCGGCACGGTGGGGCCTGAGCACCGGCCGCTCGAGGCAGGACAATTGGCTGTTTTCGGAGCGGGTGCGTCGATCACGGTCGCCGCGAACCAGTCGCAGGACTCGCGTGTTGATGCTTTCGATGTCTACATCCTGGGCGGTCAGCCGATCCGCGAGCCCGTCGCGCACTACGGTCCCTTCGTGATGAATACCAAGGCGGAGCTCATCGAAGCCTTCGAAGACTTTCAGGCGGGACGCCTCGGCACTATCCCGGCTGCCCACGCTGACATCTCAGGTAGCACCCCCGACGCATAGGACTTCTCACCCACAGGGTCTGACGCCTAGGGCTCCACATCGTGGTGGCGCGCCCCAAGTAACTACGTGGACGGTCGGGGGGCTCGTCAGTTAACCTGCGTGGCGATCATTTCGCTGGGAGTCCGGGAGTTCACTTCGTGCACCGTCTTGCTGAGTTTGTGCTGCGTCATCGTCGTTGGGTCATGCTCTTCTGGGCACTGAGTTTTGTTGTCGGGGGAGTTGCGTCGGGCCAAGTCACCGACCGTCTGACCACAGATTTCTCGATGCCCGGGCAGCCCTCGGACACCACGAGCAAGGCCATCATCGCCGAGTACGGGAACGGTGGTGGTAACTGGCAGCCATTCATTCCAGTCGTCACCGTGCCCGAGGGAACGACGGTGGAAAGCGAGCTTGACTCGATTTCTCAGGTATTCGATGACATCTCGGAGCAGCTCGACAACGTCCGAGTTGTCGACTACACCGACACGCAGGACCCGGTTTTCATCAGCGACGATGGTCGAACCACCTACGGGTTGGTCTTCGGCCCAGACCCGGTGTCGTTCGAAGGCCCTTTCCTCAACGAGGAAATCGAGCCGATCCTGGAGGAAGCGAGCCAGGCGACTGGATTCACGTGGCAGTTGACTAGCTACGACATGCTGGCTGCCGGAGACACCAGTGACACCGAGGCTCCTAGCGTCCTGGCCGAGACACTTCTTGGTGCGCTCGGCGCACTCGCGGTGCTGCTGTTCTTGTTCGCGTCATTCCTGGCGCTGGTGCCGCTCGTCGTTGCGGCAGTATCGATTTTGACGACCTTCACCATCGTGCTCTTACTCACCTACGTCACGGACATGAGTTTCATCGTTCAGTTCCTCATTGCCTTGGTTGGACTAGGTGTAGCTGTCGACTATTCCTTGCTCTTGGTGACGCGTTGGCGGGAGGAGCGCGAACATGGGAAGGACAATCACGACGCGGTCGTCATCGCCATGAACACAGCAGGACGGGCAGTGGTGGCCAGCGCGGGAACGGTTGCCATCAGTTTGATAGCCCTGCTCGTGATTCCCGTGCCATTCATCAGAAGTATGGGCCTTGGCGGAATGCTGATACCGGTGGTGAGCACCATCGTCGTGCTGACTTTGCTGCCAGCCCTTCTGGGTGGCATCGGGCCGCGAGTCGACTGGCCGAAGATTCGCCACGAGAACAAGGCCTCCCGGGTGTGGGAGTCATGGGCGGCCATGATTGTGCGTCGGCGCTGGTGGGCTGCTGGCATCGCCAGCGTACTTCTCATCATCATGATCGTGCCGGTCTTCGGAATCAAGATTGGCCAGGCCCAAACCGACGCCCTGGCAAGTAGTGGCCCGGCGCATGAAGCGCTGCAAACCTTGCGTGGTGGAGGGATCCCCGAAGGTCTGCCGTCTCCCCTCGAGGTGCTCGTGCAGGCTGATTCCCAAGCTGATTTGGATGCGGCTGTCGATGAGGTCGTGGCACAGACCCGCGACGTCGATGGGGTGAGTGCAGCTGTCGCGCCCGACAACGAGGTCTGGCGCACAGATGACTCTGCGGTCGTTGTTGTCATCCCAACTGAAGAACTCGTCAACAGCGAAAACGCAGCCGTAGCAACCCGTGCCGCTGATGCCAACGCCGACGTCGCCGGATATGTCGGGGTGACCGGTACGGGTGCTTTCGTCCTTGACTACATCGACGCGGTCTACGGCAGCTTCCCGCTCGTACTCCTGTTGATTTCTGTCGTGACGTTCTTGCTATTGGCTCGGGCCTTCCGGTCGATTCTGTTGCCCGCCAAAGCTGTGCTTCTCAATATTGCCTCGGTTGCGGCCACCTTCGGTGTCGTCGTTTGGTTCTGGCAAGAGGGCAATGGCTCGGAAGCAATATTCGGAATCTCGGCGACGGGATCTGTGACGTTCTGGCTGCCCGTCCTCATCTTCGCGTTCCTCTTTGGGCTTTCCATGGACTACGAGGTCTTCATCTTGTCCCGCATGCGTGAGGAGTACGACGCGTCCGGGAACACTCGACTGGCAGTGACTCATGGGCTTGGGAGGACAGGACGACTTGTCACCGGTGCTGCGCTCATTCTGTTCTTTGCGTTCATCGCCCTCGCATCATCTCCGGGTACAGACATCAAGGTTTTCGCCACTGCCTTGGGATTTGGCATCTTGCTGGATGCCACGATCGTGCGGGCCTTGATGGTGCCGGCGCTGGTTTCGTTGTTCGGGCGGTGGAACTGGTATCTACCAGGGTGGGCAGCGAAAGCACTCTTCGTCCAGCCTCATGCGGCCGTGATTGAACTGCCTGAGGCGAAAGCGCAACCAGGAGAGGATCCCAAGCCGCCCGCCTCGGTAGGTGTAGGCACCTAGGTGACAGCCAACGCTACGAAGGCAAGTGCGACGGTGCCCAGGCGCGCACGATGTCGCGCATCGAGAGCATGCCTAGCACGTCGCCACCACCGACGACCACGAGGTGACGGAAGCCGCCTCGACGCATAGCTTCGCTGGCGTCTTCCAGGGTCCAGTCGGGATCGGCGAAGGTAGCGTCTGCCGTGAGGAACTCACTTGTTGTCGCGGTATCTAAATCTGAACCGTTTGCGATGGCGCGCACGATGTCACGTTCAGTGAGGATCCCTGGGCCATTTGAATCTGGATCGATAATCACCACAGATCCAATATTGCGCTCTGCCATCACCTTACTGGCTTGTTTGAGGGTGTGACCTGACCCAACAGTGACGACCGAACTGGTCATCGCGTCGCGAACTTTCATCGCTGCCGCCCCTTCTGGTGGTACCTGTCATGGTGGCCGGTTTTGGAGCAGGGATCAAGCAGCGGCGCAATTGTCGGGTGCCAAACTGGGGCAATGGTCGGTCCACTAGCCCCCGCAGGTGCGCGGGACTTCTGGGTGCCGCTGACCGTCATGATCTGGATTCCCAGCGTCCTCCTGCTTGATCGTGGTGCCAGCCTCTGGCAGCAGCACTTGCTCGGACTGGGAACCTGGGCGCTTTTGGTGGTCTTGCTCAGCCGTGAGCCACGACTGGTGCAAGCGCAGACGGCGGTGGTGATCGTGTTCGCCACTCTGGTGGAGTACACGTTCTCGCCGCTGCTTGAGGTCTACGTCTACCGTCTCGAGAACGTGCCCTCGTTCGTCCCTCCTGGCCACGGGTTGGTGTACCTGGCTGCCCTCAGTATGGGTCGCTCCACATGGTTTCGAGCGCATGCTCGGACGTTGATCTCGGTCACACTTGTCGCTGGTGGCTTGTACGCCCTTTGGGGCATCTCTTCATTTGCGCCGCACCCGGACGCGCTCGGTGTCTTCTGGTATGCCTGCCTTGTTGGCTTCATGGCCTTTGGGCGTTCGCGGCTGTTATACGTGGGCGCTTTCATCGTGGTGACCTACCTTGAGATTCTGGGCACTTGGTTCGGTACCTGGACGTGGGCAGCAACAGACCCCACCGGCATCGTCAGCATTGGCAACCCGCCTAGTGGCGCAGCCGGCGGCTACGGCTGGTTCGATCTCGTCGCGCTGTGCGCCGCACCTGCACTCGTTCGGTTGCTCGGCCGTATGGTCACCCTTCGCCCGCCGCGAAAACGACTACGAGTTGAGTAGGTCAACGACTTGCTGATGCAGCAGGCCGTTGGAGGTGAGGGAGTTCTCACCCTCGATGGGGTCGAATCCTCCGAATGAGGTGACCTTTCCACCGGCTTCTCGCACAATCGGGATCACCGCAGCCTGGTCCCACACACTGAGCTCCGGCTCAACCGCGATATCCATGGCTCCTTCGGCCACCAGCATGTGCGACCAGAAGTCGCCAAATGCGCGACTGCGCCAGGCAGTTTCCAATAGTCGTTGAAACCCGTTTTTCGTTCCGGACGCCTCCCAGGCAGGATCATTCCAGTCGGAATAGGAGACCGAGGCGTCGCCGATCTGCTGGACAGCGGAGACGTGGATCCGCCGCGGCGGCTGCCCGCTTGCCTGCATCCACGCACCGTCGCCGAGGGCTGCCCACCAACGCATCCCAATTGCGGGCGCGCTGACCACCCCCAGCACGATGTCGTCACTCCGCCTCCTGGCACGCGACGATCCGCTGGCGGATCCGCTGGTGGATCCGCTGATGGAATCCGTCAACGCGATGAGAGTGGCCCAAGCAGGCACACCACGGACGTAGTTCTTGGTGCCGTCGATGGGATCAATGATCCACTGCCGCGAGGAACGACCACTCGTGCCGAACTCCTCACCCTGAATGGCATCGTCTGCGCGAGCCGCGCTGAGGTAGCTGCGGATCTCTTCCTCAACTGCGCGGTCGGCGTCGCTCACGGGCGTGAGATCCGGTTTGGTTTCCACCACGAGATCCAGCGCCCGGAAGCGGTCAAGAGCGATGGCATCTGCTCGATCGGCCACCTCAAGGGCCAGCGCCAAGTCAGGGTTCAATGCTGAGGTCATGGCGAAAGGCTAGTCAGCCGGCTCGATAGCCACGAAATAGCACTAGCCTTGCGTCACTGTGCACCTAGCAAGCACGTAGCAATCACGCCGAAGGGAGTGGGATGCCACAAGACGTGCTCGGTCTTCCCGTGCACCCACTCAGCGTGCATGCGCCGCTCGTCTTGGTGCCGCTGGCAGCGATTCTGACCATCATCGTCGCCGCCAGTCCAGACCGACGGGCCAAGTGGGGTTGGCTCACCGCGATCGTCGCTACCGCGGCGCTTGCGAGCACTTACGTCGCGCGCCTTTCTGGTCGGGACCTTGAAGAGGCTTTGTTTCCCGACACTGTGCCGCCCTTGGTCGCCGACCACAAAGAACTTGGGTCAAATGCCATCTGGTTTGTGCTGGCTCTGTGGCTTGCGGTGTGTGCCCTGTTGTTGCTCGATTTGGATCGTCGGCGGCGAACCGACATCTCCAGCCCGATCCTTCCGACCGTCTTGGCCGTGGTCACCATCATGGTAGCCATGGCAGCCATCGCGCAGATTCTTTGGACGGGATGGTCGGGTGCAAAGAGTCACTGGCAACCGGCGGCAGACACGGGACAAAGTGAAGTGATCCTGAGCGAAGCAAGGAGCAGGTAATGCCAGAAACTGTCGGGGGGATTCCCCTCCACCCTCTCGTCGTGCATGGGGCGGTCGTACTCGTTCCGCTCGCTGCCCTTGGGGTCATCGTCCTCGCGCTTGTGCCCCGATGGCGCAGCCAATACAGCGTGCTGGTTTTCCTGCTCGCGCTGGTCGCGACCGCGAATGTTCAGATTGCCGCGATGACCGGTGAAACTTTTAAGGACAGTTTCGGCGAGGCGCCAAAGATTGAACGACATGCCGACCTCGGCGATGTCATGGTGTGGTTCGCCCTGCCTCTGCTGCTTGCCTCGATCGTGCTTTGGTGGCTAGGGCGACGAGCGAGAAACGAGCGACCAGTGTCGTCGGGGCTAGGCATACTGCTCTCGGTTTTGTGCATCGTCGCGGCATCGGCCGCCGTGGTCCAAGTCATCCGAGTCGGTCACAGTGGTGCCGATGCAGTCTGGTCTGGGACGGTCTCTGACGGCTAGCTGGCGTCGCTAGCCCCAGCCTTCATCGTCACCCGACTTGCTGGCAAGGAGCCGACGCAGTGAGTCCAGTCGACTGCGCTCTGCGTGTCCGGCTTCGACCCACGCGTCGAGCCGGCAGTGCTCATCGTCGTGAGTGCATCCACGCGGGCATTCACGAACCCCGGGCGCCAAATCGGGAAAGGCGTGCATGAACTTGTCGAGGTTGACGTGGGCCAGACCGAAAGAGCGAATGCCAGGAGTGTCGATAATCCAGCCGCCGGTAGGCAGCTCGAGCGCCACCGCCGACGTCGACGTGTGCCGCCCTCGACCGGTGACCGCATTGACATGGCCGGTGGTGCGATCTGCGCTGGGGACAAGAGCGTTGACCAGTGTCGACTTCCCGACCCCTGAATGTCCCACGAAGACCGTTCGGTGCCCGGTTAATGAGGGCAGCAACGATCCCGTTCGATCGGTCGGCGTGGTCTCCACCAAGGGAACGCGCAGTGCGTCGTAGAGCGATTGCAGTTCTCGGGCGTCGCCGATGTCGGTTTTAGTGATGACAAGCAGGGGAGCGAGCCCACCGTCGAAAGCGGCGACGAGTGCTCGGTCGATTAGGCGGGGACGAGGTTTCGGATCTGTGGTGGACACCACGACTGCCAACTGATCTGCGTTGGCAACGACCACTTTCTCGGTGCCCTCGGTCGTGCCCGAGTCGTCTGCTGATCGGCGGAGGGTTGTTTCACGGGGGAGACGCCGGACAATTCTGTTCAGGGCATCCTCACTGTCGCTAAGTTCGCCGACTACTTCGACCTCGTCCCCGACGGCGATTCCCTTTCGGCCAATCTGTCTCGCTTTGACCGCGTAGATCCTGAGGGCAGAAGAGAGGTGGTCGGAATTGGTGAGTGCGACGGTAAAGCGGCCCCGATCAACGGCGACGACCATCCCGCTGGCCGCGTCCTCGTGCTCGGGGCGAATCTTTGTACGGGCGCGAGACTTTCGCTTGTTTGGTCTGACCCGGACGTCGTCTTCGTCGAGCCGCCGACTACGTGAGCTCATGCACCTAATGTCCCAGCATCTGTCGCCATAGCGCCGGGAAGTCGGGGAGCGTTTTGCGCGTCGTGGCGATGTCTTCGACTTCGACGCCGGACGTCGTCAGTCCAATCAGTGCGCCGCTCGTGGCCATTCGGTGATCGTGGTAGGTGTGAAAGACGCCGCCTGTGAGTGGGCCGGGATTGATGGTGAGGCCATCAGCCGTCTCGGCAATGTCGCAGCCCAAGGCACTGAGCTCTGCGACCAAGGCCGCCAGGCGATCGGTTTCGTGTCCACGCAGGTGTGCCACCCCTCGAATTCGGGACGGTGAACTGGCGGTAGCCGCTAGGGCAGCAACATTGGGAACGAGTTCTCCTACTTCTCCGAGGTCGAGGTCGACGCCTTGGAGGGTGTCGGCAGCCGAAACTCGCAAAGTATCGCGTTTTTGGTGAAACGCCCCACCGAAAGCCTCCACAATTTCCTGGACCTTGTGGATTGGCTGGACACTCTTGGGCGGAAAGTCCGTCACGGTGCAGGTGCCTCGTGTCGCGAGAGCAGCGCAGAAAAACGCGAAGGCATTGGACAAGTCGGGTTCCACAACCGCATTTGTCACCCTTGGAATGCCGGGCTTAACGTTCCACGCACCTTCGCCCGGCGCGGTGACATCAACACTGCTTAGTTCCAGGAGTCGCAGAGTCATGTCAATGTGCGGTCGAGAAGGAAGGGCCTCGCCAACGTGACGCAACTGCAAACCCTCGTCGTAGCGGCAGCCAGCCAACAGCATCGCGGTGACGAACTGGCTTGACGCACTGCTGTCGATCGCCACCTCGCCGCCATGGATATGGCCACGACCTTTGATCGAGAAGGGAAGTCCACCGCGGCCACCGTCGTCGATGACCACTCCAGAGCGGCGTAATGCGTCAAGCAGTGGGGCAAGGGGGCGTTCTCGAGCGCGCGGGTCGCCGTCGAAGTGCACTATCCCCTGAGCCAGACCGCTGACTGCGGGCACAAAGCGCATCACGTTTCCGGCAAGCCCGCAGTCGATGTCGGCCGATCCCCAGCTATTGACGGGTGTGATGCTCACCGTGTCTGTGCGCCATTCGATGCCGCAGCCCAGTGCCTGCAAGGCCGCTGTCATCAACTCGGTGTCGCGAGCGCGGAGCGGACGGCCCAGCACAGTTGATTGGTCAGACAGGGCCGCGATGAGTAGCCATCGGTTGGTGATCGATTTTGAACCCGGGAGGTTCAGTGTCGCGTCGATGCCGCTGCTCGCAAAAGGCGCGGACCACGTTGTCGATGAAGGATCACTCACACCCGCACCCTATCGACGCGGCCACGCAGTTCTACGCTGCCGATATGTGCGGACGCTATGCAGCGGCGAAGGCCCAGGATGGGCTCGTCGAGGAATTTGAGATCGAAGAGGCGATGGTGGAAAAGCCGCTGGCGCCCGACTACAACGTTGCCCCTACTAAAGAGGTGAGCGCGGTCCTCACCCGCAGGCGTAGGGATGCGGCGGAGGATGCGCCTCCGACGAGGCAACTCAGAACTGTTAAGTGGGGGCTGGTGCCATCGTGGGCCAAGGACCCTTCCATCGGATCTCGCTTAATCAATGCACGTGTAGAGACCGTCGCGGAAAAGCCGTCGTTTCGGCGTGCATTCAAGTCGCGACGTTGCTTGCTGCCCGCCGACGGTTACTACGAGTGGTACACCCCGACCGGCGACGACGTACCCAAGACGAAGGCCGGCAAGCCGCAGAAACAACCGTTCTTCATTCACCGGGCGGACGGAAAATCGCTCGCGATGGCCGGCCTGTACGAGTGGTGGCGCGATAAGTCGAAGGACGAGAACGATGAGTCGGCTTGGCTGCTAACCGGAACCATCATCACGACGAGTTCTACCGATGCTTTGGGTCGCATCCACGACCGAATGCCTTTGATTGTGGAGTCCCAGAACTGGGCGCAATGGCTCGACCCCGACGTTGGTACGGCGGCCGAGCTTCATGGGCTCCTTGTGCCGGCCGGCGATGCCACGCTGGATGCTTATCCGGTCGCGCCGAGAGTAAACAACGTTCGCAACAACGGCCCGGAGCTCATTGATCCCCTGCCTCTCGAAGATGCACTGCCGGGAACCGTGCAGTCATGAGCGCGGTTGCTGTGCGCGCCCCCGCAGATGAAGTCATCGAAACCGAATCCACGGTGGGGATGGGACGCTTGCACTACACGTTCGCGAAAGGTCGGCGAGTAGCCACCGTGGTGCTTGGGCACGGAGCCGGTGGGGGCATCGAGGTTGTCGACCTGGTGGCGCTCTCGCTGTCGTTGCCCGCATGCGGGTACGACGTTGTGCGAGTCGAGCAGCCTTGGCGGCTATCTGATCGCAAGGTTGCTCCGCGTCCCGAAGTTTTGGATCGCGCCTGGCTGGGCCTGCTAGCCGGCGAGGAATTTACGAACCGACGACACGAACAACTTGTCCTCGGAGGTCGTAGCGCGGGAGCCCGGGTGGCGGCCAGAACAGCGTCGGTGCTCAAGGCGCGTGCTGTTGTCGCGCTCTCATTCCCGTTGCATCCTCCGGGCAAGCCCGAACGCAGCCGACGAGAGGAACTCTCCGAGAGTCTGCCGACACTCGTCGTACAGGGTGACCGCGATCCCTTCGGTAGGCCGCCAGAGTTTCTTCCCCTTGCGAAAACCTTGGAAGTGGCAGTCGTGCCTGGGGCTGATCACAGCTTCGCCGTGAGGAGAACAGCACCGATCACTCAGGTCGAAGTCGGGGAACTCATTAGCGACCACGTACGCAGCTGGCTGGCGCGCGTCTTTGCAGTCGTTTCTGCGGAATCAAAGGAATCCGGGGAATCTGATCCGGGCCAGGGGCGTTGAGAGGTTCGTGATCACGTTGAATACCGCACCCGCGGAGTTGGGACAGCCCTTGACGCTACCCTTACGCACGATGAGTGAGGACGTGGCCGAGCAGCCAGAAGAGTCAGTTGAAGAGCGTGCTGCCAGGTTTGAACGTGATGCCTTGCCCTTCCTTGATCAGTTGTACGGTGCGGCGCTGCGGATGACACGCAATCCGTCCGATGCCGAAGACCTCGTGCAAGAGGCGTACGCCAAGGCATTTGCGGCCTTCCACCAATACCGGGATGGCACCAACCTCAAAGCCTGGCTCTATCGGATCCTCACCAACACGTTCATCAACAGTTATCGCAAGAAGCAGCGTGAGCCGCAGCAGTCTGGCACTGAAGACGTCGAGGACTGGCAGCTTCACCGCGCTGAGTCACACACCTCGACGGGCCTGCGATCCGCTGAGATCGAGGCGCTGGATCGGCTGCCGGATAGCGATGTCAAACAAGCACTCGCGGAGTTGTCTGACGAGTTCCGACTCGCTGTCTACTTAGCTGACGTCGAGGGATTTGCTTACAAGGAGATCGCCGAGATTATGGACACCCCGATCGGCACGGTGATGTCACGGCTGCACCGTGGACGTCGGCAGTTGCGTGGGCTCCTTGAAGACTATGCACGCGACCGAGGTTTTGTGGGTGCGGTCACATCGTCATCAGGGTCGGAGGACGACGAATGAGTGGCGAGCACGACGTCGACTGCGGCGACGTTATCGAGGCGGTCTACTTGTATCTCGACGGCGAACTCGATGGAGAGTCGCTCGACCACATCCGCCAACACCTCGACGAATGTTCGCCCTGTCTGCGTGAATACGGCATTGAGCGGGAAGTAAAAGTGTTGATCGCCCGGAGTTGCGCTGAGAGTGCACCTCAGGCGCTCCGAAACTCAGTGGTCAACCAGATCCGGATCGTGCAGACCGAAATGACGCAGGTGGAGTTTCGGCCCGAGTAGCGGGCCTGCCGCTAGGGAAGTGCTGGTATCTAGGCCGTGGGGCGCTTACCGTGGTTGGCGCCCTTTTTCTTGCGGTCCCGACGCTTGCGTGCGCGCTTGCTCATGCGGATTCTCCTGCTGTGTAGGGGTCTTAGATATGCCAGTACTGGGGCGACAAGTCG
>Ga0190272_10000368_pt1 | contig 24826 bp, 22 predicted proteins | sample Popmic504T_FD_133746 | JGI IMG/M metagenome (GOLD analysis project Ga0190272, IMG submission 133746) | Populus adjacent soil microbial communities from riparian zone of Shoshone River, Wyoming, USA - 504 T | ecosystem: Environmental > Terrestrial > Soil > Riparian zone | place: USA: Wyoming... | reverse complement strand
TGACGCCCGCGGCCACCACACGATCTTGAGTTGTCCACACAACTGCTCATGATCAACTGGTGGCCGCACCCGTCTCCGCCCACCCCACCAGCCAAGATCACGAAGTCCGGCTGGAGTACTAGGCCGACTGAAGGCGCCCTTCAGCCAATAGCCGGGTGGGGCTAGGCGGGGAGGTCGAACTGCATCACGGGGTCCGCGCTCGGGGTGGTCGAGCCACCGCGGGGTTCGATGGTGACGCCGATGGCCGTGCCGTCGGCGAGCGCGCCGAGCAGCGGAGCCGGGTCGGCGCCGTCCGTCATCACCCCGACGGAGTGCATACCGCTCGGGCCGATCGACCACACCTGGTAGCTGCGGTCCTCCGGCAACGGTGGCATCCCCATGGCCATGAACGCCACCTTGCCCTGCGACTGCGACACCACGGCGGTGGCGCGGCTGTCCCCCGCCGACGCGGTCGCGATCTTGGCGTCGGGGGCGGACAGCACCGACAGCATCAGGTCGAGCTGCTCCTGCGCCTGCCGGGTCTCACGCTGCGCGGAGACCGACTGCACGCCGAACACCGCGGCCACCACCAGGCACGCGGCCGCGGCCGCGGAGGCCGTCCACACCTGCCAGCGGGGCCGGAGGGTCACCACCGGCGCGATCTGCCCGGTCGGCGTGACGGGTCCGTCCGGCGCGTCGGGCCCGTCCGGCACCCCCGACGGGGCGAGCGGCGGCTGCTGGCGTACCTGGCGCGCGGCGGCCAGGACGTCCTTCCTGAGCGACGGCGGCGGTGTCACGGCGACCGCCGAGCCGAGGCGGCCGGCGGTGTCCTGCAGCTCGGCGACCTCGGCCGCGCACGACTCGCACTCGGCCATGTGGTGCTCGAACACCACCCGCTCGGTCCCGGACAGCGCGTCCAGCGCGTAGGCGCCGGTCAGCATGTGGATCTCGGCGTTCATCCCGCCACCCCCAGGCAGTCCCGCAGCCGGATGAGGCCGTCCCGCAGCCTCGTCTTCACCGTTCCGAGCGGGACATCGAGCAGCTGCGCGACCTCACGGTAGGTGTTGCCGCCGTAGTAGGCGAGCACGACGGACTCGCGTTGCAGCGCCGTCAGCGTGTCCATGCACCGGCGCACCTGCTCGCGCTCCAACCGGCTGCTGACCTCGTCGGCCACCTGGTCGAACGGGCGGTCGACCTCCGACCTGGCCACCCGGTCCTCCCGGTTGATGGTCGCCTGCGCGGACCGCACCCGGTCAACGGCCCTGCGGTGCGCGAGGGTCAGCGCCCAGGTGCGGACGCTGCCCAGGTCGGGCCGGTACCGGGTGGCCGTGCGCCACAGCTCGACCAGCACCTCCTGGGCGACCTCCTCGGACTGCGCGGGGTCGCGCAGCACCCGCTGCACCAGGCCGAGGATCGGGCCGGCCAGCACGTCGTACAGCCGCTCGAACGCCCCCTCGTCGCCGCGCGCCACCAACGCCATCAGGTCCTCCGGTGTCGGCTCCGCGTCAACGGCGTGCAGCGTGCCGTGCTGCGGTCCGCGTGCTCGTTCGCGCATCGCACCCCCTCGTTCCGGCCGACGTCCACTCCAATTCGGAGCGGTGGGCCGTTCGGATTGGTGTCACGGCCGCTTCGACCTCGGCAACCGCCGGACCACATCGTCGTAGGAGGCGTCGACCAGTTCGATCACGTCGTCGTCGGGCACCCCGGCGAGCCGCACCGCGTTCCAGCCGTAGCGGCCGATGTAGGCGCTGGCCGTGATCGCGTCGGGGTGGCGTTCCCGCCAGTGCCCGGCCTCGTCGGCGTTCGCGCCGCACTTGAGCCCCGCCGTGGCGTTGGTGAGCCCGATGAAGGCGAAGACCTTGCCGCCGACCTTGGCGGTGAGCTCCTCGTCGCCCCACGGGTAGTCCTCGGTGGCGCCCGGCTTCGCCAGGCAGTACTTGACGAGCTCGTCCACCGTCATGCCGGCACGCTACTCCGGCCGGCCGGCCGGGACCGCTAGGTCACCCCGGCCGCGTCCATCCCCCGCAGCTCCTTCTTCAGGTCCTGGATCTCGTCACGCAGCCGCGCGGCCAGCTCGAACTGCAGCTCGCGGGCGGCGTTCATCATCTGGGCGGTCAGCTGCTGGACGAGGTCGGCCAGCTCGGCCCTGGCCATCGACCCGCGTTCGCGACCCTCCAGCACTCCCGCGCTGGCGCCGCCGACCCGACCGGGCTCCCCGGCGGCGCGCTTGCCCCGCGACGAGTTGCGGCCGGAGCCCCCGACGGAGATCCCCGCGGAGTCCTCCGCCTCGGCGTACACCCGGTCCAGGATGTCGTTGATCTTCTTGCGCAGCGGCTGGGGGTCGACACCGGCCGCCTCGTTGTACGCGACCTGCTTGGCGCGGCGTCGGCTGGTCTCGTCGATCGCCGTCCGCATCGAGTCGGTGACCTTGTCCGCGTACATGTGCACCTGGCCGGACACGTTGCGCGCGGCTCGGCCGATGGTCTGGATGAGGCTGCGCTCCGAGCGCAGGAACCCCTCCTTGTCGGCGTCGAGGATGGCGACGAGCGACACCTCCGGCAGGTCGAGCCCCTCGCGCAGCAGGTTGATGCCGATCAGCACGTCGTACTCGCCCAGCCGCAGCTGCCGCAACAGCTCGACGCGGCGCAGGGTGTCCACCTCGGAGTGCAGGTAGCGCACCCTGATGCCGAGCTCCAGCAGGTAGTCCGTGAGGTCCTCGGCCATCTTCTTGGTGAGGGTGGTGACCAACACCCGCTCGTCGCGGTCGGCGCGTGCCCTGATCTCGTGCACCAGGTCGTCGATCTGGCCCTCGGTCGGCTTGACCACGATCTCGGGGTCGACGAGGCCGGTCGGCCGGATCACCTGCTCGACGAACTCGCCGCCGGCCTGGGCCAGCTCGTAGTTGCCGGGGGTGGCCGACAGGTACACGGTCTGGCCGATGCGGTCCTGGAACTCCTCCCAGGTCAGCGGGCGGTTGTCCATCGCGGACGGCAGCCGGAAGCCATGCTCGACGAGCATCCGCTTGCGGGAGGCGTCGCCCTCGTACATGCCGCCCACCTGGGGCACCGTCACGTGCGACTCGTCGATCACCATGAGGAAGTCGTCGGGGAAGTAGTCGAGCAGGGTGGCCGGCGCGGAGCCGCCCTCGCGGCCGTCGATGTGCCGCGAGTAGTTCTCGATGCCGTTGCAGAAGCCGACCTGGCGCATCATCTCGACGTCGTACGCGGTGCGCATGCGCAACCGCTGCGCCTCCAGGAGCTTGCCCTGCTGCTCCATGACGGCCAGCCGCTCGCCCAGCTCCTGCTCGATCTGCCGGATGGCCCGCTCCATCCGCTCGGGGCCGGCGACGTAGTGCGTGGCCGGCGAGATGCGCAGCGTCTCCACCTGACGCACCACGTCACCGGTCAGCGGATGCAGGTAGTAGAGCGCCTCCACCTCGTCGCCGAAGAACTCGATGCGGACCGCCAGCTCCTCGTACGCCGGGATCACCTCGACCGTGTCACCGCGCACCCGGAACGACCCACGGGTGAAGGACATGTCGTTGCGCGTGTACTGGATGTCCACCAGCGCCCGCAGCAGCAGGTCCCGCGGCACCTCCTGGCCGACCTGCAGCGCGATCGTGCGGTCCAGGTACTCCTGCGGGCTGCCCAGGCCGTAGATGCACGACACGGACGCCACGACGATGACGTCGCGGCGCGACAGCAGGCTCCACGTCGTGGAGTGCCGCAGCCGCTCGACGTCGTCGTTGACCGACGAGTCCTTCTCGATGTAGGTGTCGGTCTGCGGGATGTACGCCTCTGGCTGGTAGTAGTCGTAGTAGCTGACGAAGTACTCGACCGCGTTGTTCGGGAACAGCTCCCGCAGCTCGTTCGCCAGCTGCGCGGCCAGGGTCTTGTTCGGCGCCAGCACCAGCGTGGGGCGTTGCAGCCGCTCGACCAGCCACGCCGTGGTGGCCGACTTGCCGGTCCCGGTGGCACCGAGCAGCACGATGTCCCGCTCGCCGTCACGGACACGCCGTTCCAGCTCCTCGATGGCGGCGGGCTGGTCACCGGCCGGTTGGAAGTCGCTGACCACCCGGAAGGTGCCCTCGGTACGGGGGATGTCGCCGATCGGGCGGTGCTCAGATGTCGCTGTGACGGTGGAAGTCTGTGGCACGTCATCGAGGGTAGGCCGCCGGTCCGACAAGATGGCCGGGTGGCCCACATCCATCCGCAGAAGGTCGAGGTGTTCGACCTCGACGCCGGCACCAACACCGACCCCAAGGGCCTGGTCCGCGTCGTCGACGAGTACCGGGTCGAGCCGTTCGGCCTGTTCATGGCGCGCCGGGTGGTGGGGCATCCACGGATCGCCTACCTGCAGTCCTGGCTGCTGCCGGGCCTCGGGATCAGGGTCAACGACTTCCGGCACCACCCCGGCGACGAGCGCGAGTGGGACACCTACGTCGACATCGCCGACAGCACCGTCGACGGCGGGGTGTGGCGCACCGTCGACCACTACCTCGACCTCGGCCTGCGGTCCGGCGAGGCCGTCGAGGTGCTCGACGTCGACGAGTTCACGGCGGCGTTGCTGGGCGGGCTGATCGACGGCGACACCGCGCAGCGGGCCATGAAGGTGACGTTCGACGCGGTCGACGGCATCGCCGCCAACGGCTACGACCTGACCGCGTGGCTCGCCACCCTGGGCCTCCCGCTCACCTGGCGGGACCGCTGACCGGCGGGATCCAGCCGGTGCGGGCCGCCCACTCCTCGGCGAGGTGCCACGCGCTGTCGAACCACGGTTCCTTGGCGTCGTTGTACGCGACGCGGTCGGTGACGCCGACCTCGGCCGCGCGGCGCTTCACCGCCAGGTAGCCGGCCCGCGCGTCGGCGTCGGCCAGCAGCCAGTCGCGGACCAGCAGCGCGTACCGCCACGCCGGCGAGCCGTCCACCCGGACGTGCAGGTTCACCAGCCGCCCCGGGTCGGCGGACTGGTGGAACCGCTTGCGCCACCGCTCGGGGTCCGGCTCCGACGGCTTGGGGTTGTCCGCCGGCTTGGGGTTGTCCGCGTCGACACCGTCCACGCGCGGGAATCCGGCATCGGCGAGGGCGTCAGCGAGGGCGTCGGCCTGGGCCAGGGAGGCGACCGTCAGCTGCAGGTCGAGCACGTCCTTGGCCGGCAGCCCTGGGATCACCGTCGACCCGATGTGGTCCACCCGCCGTCCGCCGGCGGCGAGGGCGATCCGAGCGGCCAGGCGCCGCGCCTGCCGCGGCCACGTCGGATCGGGGTCGACGAGGACCGGCTGCCACCGCTCCGGCCGGCGCAGGCGCACGTTCGCCTCGTAGGGCACCAGCCGCTCGGCCCACAGCGCGTCGACGGCGGCCTGCACCTGCTCCGGCCAGCCGCCGTTGTCCAGCCACACGTCGGCGGCGTCGCGGCGCTCCTCGTCGCTCGCCTGGGCAGCGATCCTGGCCAGCGCGTCCTCCTCGGCGAGGCCGCGGTCCACCAGCCTGGCCACCCTCGTGTCCGTTGGCGCGTCCACCACCAGCACCAGATGGAACGCCGGCGCGAGGTGGTTCTCGACGAGCAGCGGGATGTCGTGGACCAGGACCGCGTCCGGCGCCGCGGTGGCCACCAGCTCGTCGGAGCGGGCCCTGACCAGCGGGTGCACGATGCCGTTGAGCGTGGCCAACGCCTCGGCGTCGCCGAACACGATCCGGGCGACGGCCGGGCGGTCGAGCGACCCGTCGGTCGCCAGCACCCCGTCGCCGAACGCCGCCGCGACCGCGGCCAGCCCGGCGGTGCCCGGCGCGACCACCTCGCGGGCGATCACGTCGGAGTCGATCACGATCGCGCCGTGCTCGGCGAGCCGCGACGCCACCGTCGACTTGCCCGCGCCGATACCACCGGTCAGTCCCACCCTCAGCACGCAGGCAGTCTGCCAGCACAAACGGGTCCCGGCGTGTTGCGGCGCGCCTCACTGGGCAACTCTGGTCACACCAGTACCGTGCGCCGCACCTGCCCCACCCGTACGGAGGCCGCATGCGCAGCGCCGTTCGCCATGGCCGGCACCGGCTCCACACGCCGGGGCTCGTCCACTGCGTGCGCCACCCCGAGGTCGCGACCGCGCTCGAGGAGTTCCGCCGCGGGTGGCTGTGGGCGCTGCTCACCCCGGCCCGGCACAGCCTCGCGGGCCTGCGCCGCCGCGCGATGGCGGTGGCCGCCCAACAGGCGTGGACCCCGGCCGCCACCCCCGCCGCTATTGGCTGAAGGGCGCCTTCAGTCGGCCTACCCGACTGAAGGCGCCCTTCAGTCAATACGAACGGGCGCGCGTCAGGTCGTGACCGTGGTGAGGACGCGGCCGCCCAGGTCCGCGAGCACGGCGGCCACGCGGTCGTCGACCAGGCCAGGGGCGAGGGTCACGGCCACCGTGTGCACGCCGGACGAGGCCACCAGGAGCCGCCGGTCCGCAGTCACCAGGACCGTGCCCTCGACCGGCCCCACCGCCACCGTGGTCGGGGCCGCGCCGTTGGCCCGCTCGCTCTGCACGGTCTCGCCGACCCGCTCGGTGGCCGACGCCTCGTCGGCGTAGACCGACACGCTGACCTCCAGCGGAATGGGCGGGGCCGGTTGCCCGGCGGGGGGCGGCACCTCCGGCAGCCCGTACTGGCAGGTGAGGCGCTCCAGCCGGGAGATCTTGGGCTCCGGCACACCGACGATGCTGCGGACCCGTCCGACCAGCGGCACGCCCAGCGCCAGGTCGACGTTCTGGCTGTTCAGCACGGCGCCGCAGTTCGCCGGCAGACGCGGGCCGGTGCTGGTCGGCGCCGCCGACGAGGTGGCGGTCGCGCTCGACGAGAAGGCGGGCACCGTCGGCTCGGGCGCCGGCGAGCCGGACGCGCAGCCGACGCTCAACGCACACACGGCCAGCACGGGGGCCACCAGCTGACGTGGGTTCACCCGCGCCACGGTAGTCACTCGACACGAAAGAGGGGCACCTCCCACCGGCGTGCCGGTGGAAAGTGCCCCTCGGTTCGTTCGGCTACTGCTCAGGCGCCGCCGGACAGCTTCTCGCGCAGCAGGGCGAGCTGCTCGTCGCTGGCGAGGGTGCCTCCGGTGGCAGCCACGTCGCCGCCGCCGGAGGAGTAGTTCGACGCGGTCGACTCGCCGGTCGCCTCCGCCTCGGCCTCGGCCGCCTTGACGACCTGCTTCTTGTGCTGCTCGAAGCGCTCGTGGGCGTGGGCGTACTGGCGCTCCCACTCCTCACGCTGCTTGTCGAAGCCGTCCTGCCACTCCTGGGTCTCCGGGTCGAAGCCCTCGGGGTAGATGTAGTTGCCCTCGGGGTCGTACTCGGCGGCCATGCCGTACTGCGTCGGGTCGAACTCCATCTCGGGGGTGAGACCCTCGTTGGCCTGCTTGAGCGACAGCGAGATCCGCCGACGGTCCAGGTCGATGTCGATGACCTTGACCATCACGTCGTCGCTGACCTGCACGACCTGCTCCGGGATCTCCACGTGGCGCTCGGCCAGCTCGGAGATGTGCACCAGGCCCTCGATGCCCTCCTCGACGCGGACGAACGCACCGAACGGCACCAGCTTGGTGACCTTGCCCGGCACGATCTGCCCGATCGCGTGGGTCCGGGCGAACTGACGCCACGGGTCCTCCTGCGTCGCCTTGAGCGACAGCGACACGCGCTCGCGCTCCAGGTCGACGTCGAGCACCTCGACGGTGACCTCCTGGCCGACCTCGACAACCTCGCCCGGGTGGTCGATGTGCTTCCAGGACAGCTCGGACACGTGCACCAGACCGTCAACGCCACCCAGGTCGACGAACGCACCGAAGTTGACGATGGAGGACACGACACCCTTGCGCACCTGGCCCTTGGCCAGCTGGTTCAGGAACTCGCTGCGCACCTCGGACTGCGTCTGCTCCAACCACGCCCGCCGCGACAGGACCACGTTGTTGCGGTTCTTGTCCAGCTCGATGATCTTCGCCTCGAGCTCACGACCGACGTAGGGCTGCAGATCGCGGACCCGCCGCATCTCCACCAGCGACGCCGGCAGGAAGCCACGCAGCCCGATGTCCAGGATCAGACCGCCCTTGACGACCTCGATCACCTGGCCTTTGACCGGCTCGTCGGACTCCTTGAGAGCCTCGATCTTGCCCCACGCCCGCTCGTACTGCGCGCGCTTCTTGGACAGGATCAGCCGACCTTCCTTGTCCTCCTTCTGGAGGACAAGGGCCTCGATCTCGTCCCCGACCGTGACCACATCGGCCGGGTTGACATCGTGCTTGATCGACAACTCGCGCGAGGGAATGACACCCTCGGTCTTGTAGCCGATGTCGAGCAGGACCTCGTCCCGGTCGACCTTGACGATGGTGCCTTCGACGATATCGCCGTCGTTGAAGTACTTGATCGTCTTGTCGATGGCGGCGAGGAAGTCCTCCTCGGAACCGATGTCGTTGACGGCGATCTGCGAAGACGTGGCAGCCGGCGGGGCGGTGACGGTGTCGATGGACATGTAGTAGGTAGCTCCGGTACGGATAGGTGGTGTCGATGGGTGGGTATCGAGCTGTCGCGCAGCGGTTACCCCACTCGCGGACACCGGATCTCGGTCACAGTCGGTGACGATGACACCAATGTTCGACCAGCGCGGCCGGCCACCCACCACACGAGACTGCGTCAGGTCCATTGGGCGACGCGATACCGCAGCGCACCGGGTATCCTACGCGGCTCGACGAGCGGGCAGCAAACCTGGTAGGGGGTATCGGTCGAGTGTCGATCGGTAACGATTCGGCCGGTGGGCCGCGACTGAGCACGGAAGCGACGCTGGGGGCGGTCGGCATCAGCAGCCGCGTCGTCGAGCCGGGCGAGTCCGCCGCAGCCAACCGGACGTGGTGGGACGCCGACGCGGACGCCTACCACGCCGAACACGGCGACTTCCTCGGTGACGCGGAGTTCGTGTGGTGCCCGGAGAACCTCAGGGAGGACGACGCCCAACTGCTCGGCGAGGTGGCCGGCCGACGGGTGCTGGAGGTGGGCTGCGGCTCGGCGCCGTGCGCGCGCTGGCTCGCCGCCCACGGCGCGTCCGTGGTCGCCACCGACCTGTCGGCCGGGATGCTGCGTCACGCCAGGGCGGCCGCGAGCCGCACCGGGATCGTCGTGCCGCTCGTGCAGGCCGGCGCGGAGTCGCTGCCCTTCGCGGACGCCTCGTTCGACATCGCCTGCTCGGCGTTCGGGGCGGTGCCGTTCGTGTCCGACTCGGCCGGCGTCATGCGTGAGGTGGCGCGGGTTCTGCGGCCAGGCGGCAGCTGGGTGTTCGCCGTGACCCACCCGATGCGCTGGATCTTCTCCGACGACCCCGGCCTGTCCGGGCTGATGGTCCAGCAGTCCTACTTCGACCGGACCCCGTACGTCGAGGTCGACGGCACCGGCCGGCCCGTCTACGTGGAGCACCACCGGACCATCGGCGACCGGATCAGGGAGATCGTCGCCGCCGGGCTGGTGCTGACCGACCTCGTCGAGCCGGAGTGGCCGGACGGGCACGACCGCGAATGGGGTCAGTGGAGCCCGCTGCGCGGCCGGCTGTTCCCCGGCACCGCCATCTACCGCTGCCGCAAGCCGTCCCCCTAGCCCTGGCCCTTTATCGCTATACCTTTTGGAGACGTTGTCGAGGTTGACGCCGACCGCACCCTCGCTCGGCCGCAACCGTTGCCGGGCCGAAACCCGCTGGCTCGGGTGTCGGGGCGTACCGTCACTGGCAGCCCCAGGCCGGACCGACCGAGGTCGTGCATGTTCGAATGAGCGCCTTGACTACACGTAGCCGGATCGAGACGTTGATCGGATCGAGGTCATCGGATGCACGAGAAGCGTCACTACGGTCAGTTCTGCGGTCTCGCCGCCGGCCTGGACATCGTCGGTGAACGCTGGACGCTGCTGATCATCCGTGAGCTCCTGCTGGCCCCGGCGCGGTTCAGCGAGATCGCCGACAACCTGCCGGGCATCGGCCCCAACCTGCTCTCCGAACGGCTGCGCTCGCTGTCCGACCGCGGCCTCATCGAGGCCTCACCCGTCCCCGGTGACGGCCGCGGCAAGCGCTACCAGCTCACCGAGCTGGGTGAACGGCTGCGCGAGCCGGTCCTCGACCTGGCCAAATGGGGTATGCGCTTCCTGTCGGACCAGGACGTCGACGGCGTCACCCGCGCGTCGTGGGGGTTCCTCGCCGCGCAGACCATGGTCCGCGGCCGGCAGGTTCCCGACGTCGACGAGGAGTACGAGTTCCGGCTCGCCCATGAGGTGTTCCACCTCGAACTGACCATGGGTCGGGCGGCCGCCGTACGCGGCCCGGCCGCCGCCCCCGCGATCATCGTCCACGCCGACGCCACCACGTTCGTCCGCATCGGCGCCGGCCTGCTCACCCCGTTCGACGCGCTGGTGTCCGGGGCCCTGCGCATCGAGGGTGACGCCGCGGCCGCGCAACGCTGCACCCGACTGCTCGGCCTCTCCACCCCCGTGCTGGACACCCAGGCCGCCAGCTGACCCTCACCGCTCGCTGTCCCTCGGCTCCGTACCCCTCCGCACGGATCCGGTCCCCGCCCGGCACGCTCCGCACGCAACAAGAAGCCGCCGAGCTCCCAGGCCACCTATCGTTTCCGATGTCGATCGCGCCACCGACGCCGCGTGCAGCGGTACCAGCCACCGCTCCGCGGCGGGCGGGGTGGGCTGTGTGCCGTCCAGGCCGGCCCACCCCGCTTCACCCGTCCGTTGATTGGCTGAAGGGCGCTTTCAGTCGGCCTACCCGACTGAAAGCGCCCTTCAGTCAATAGCGGCGGTGCGTCAGTGCGCGGCGTCGTCCCAGGACTTGCCGAAGCCGACGGACACCTCGAGGGGTACCTCGCCGAGCTTGTAGGCGGAGCCCATCTCGGCACGGACCAGGGTCTCGAGGATCTCGTGCTCGCCGTCCGCGACCTCCAGGACCAGCTCGTCGTGCACCTGAAGCAGGGTCCGTGACCGGAGGCCCTCGGCCGCGAGGCGGCGCTGCACGCCCAGCATCGCCACCTTGATGATGTCCGCGGCCGAGCCCTGGATGGGAGCGTTGAGCGCCATCCGCTCGGCCATCTCCCTGCGCTGACGGTTGTCGCTGAGCAGGTCAGGCAGGTAACGGCGTCGCCCGAGAATGGTCTCGGTATAGCCGTCCTTGCACGCCTGCGCCACAACGTTGCGCAGGTACTCGCGGATACCGCCGAAGCGCTCGAAGTACTCGTCCATCAGCTGGCGGGCCTCGTCGGTGGAGATCCGTAGCTGTTGCGACAGCCCGAACGCCGACAGCCCGTAGGCCAGGCCGTAGTTCATGGCCTTGATCTTGGCGCGCTGCTCCAGCGTCACCTCGGTCGGTTCGACGCCGAACACCCGGCCCGCGGTCGCGGCGTGGAAGTCGAACCGCGACCGGAACGCCTCGATCAGCGCGGCGTCCTTGGAGAGGTACGCCATGATCCGCATCTCGATCTGGCTGTAGTCCGCGGTCATCAGCTCGGCATAGCCGTTGCCGACGACGAACGTCTTGCGGATGCGCCGGCCCTCCTCGGTGCGGATCGGCACGTTCTGCAGGTTCGGCTCGGTGGACGACAACCGGCCGGTGGCCGCCACCGCCTGGCTGAACGTGGTGTGGATCCGTCCGTCGTCGGCGATCGACTTGATCAGGCCGTCCACCGTCATCTTCAGCCGGGTGGCGTCGCGGTGTGCCAGCAGGTGCTGCAGGAACGGATGCTCGGTGGCCTCGAACAACGTCTGCAGCGCGTCGGCGTCGGTGGTGTAACCGGTCTTGGTCCGCTTGGTCTTCGGCATCTGCAGCTCGTCGAACAGCACCACCTGCAGCTGCTTGGGCGAGCCGAGGTTGATCTCCTTGCCGATCACCGCGAACGCGTCCTGCTCGGCCTGCTTCACCGCCGCGGTGAACTGCGAGTTCAGATCCGCGAGGTAGTCGCCGTCGACCGCGATCCCGGCCGCCTCCAGGTCCGCGAGGATGCCCTGCAGCGGCAGTTCGAGGTTCATCAGCAGCTCGGTGCCGCCCAGCGACGTCAGCTCGACGTCCAGCGCGTCGGCGAGGTCTGCGACCGCCCTGGCCCGCAGGTTGAGCGACGCGGCGCGCTTCTCGTCGGCGGCCTCCTCACCGCCGAACAGGTCCATCTGGTCGTCCGCCGGGTTGTCGTCGGCGCGTAGCTCGCGACGCAGGTACCGCAGCGCCAGGTCGGCCAGCTCGAACGACCGCTGGCCGGGCCGGGCCAGGTAGGCGGCCAGCGCGGTGTCGCTGGTCAGACCGTCGAGCCGCCACCCGTGGGCGCGCAGCGCGTGCAGCGCCGGCTTCGCGTCCTGGGCCGCCTTCGGGACCGTCGCGTCGGCCAGCCAGGCACCCAACGCGGCCTCGTCGTCGGGGGTCAGCTGAGCGAGCTCGATGAAGCCCGTCTCGCCGTCGGGGGTCGCGATCGACAGCGCCTCCAGTGAACCGCCGCCACTGATCCAGCGGCCGCGGAACTCGATGCCGGACCGGCGCCCATCGCGGCCGTGCTGGGCCAGCCAGGCCCCGACCGTGCCCGGTTCCAGGGTGCCGCCCCGGACCTGGAAGCCCTCGTCGGCCTCCGGCTCCGGCGTCGACAGCGTGCTGAACAGCCGATCGCGGAGCACCCGGAACTCCAGCTCGTCGAACAGCCGGTGCACCTGGTCGCGGTCCCAGCTCACCACGGCCAGATCGTCGGGCCGCAGGTCGAGCGGCACGGTCCGCACCAGCTCGGTGAGCTGCCGGTTCAGCGTCACCCCGGCGAGGTGCTCGCGCAGCGCGTCGCCCGCCTTGCCCTTCACCTCGTCGACGCGGTCGATCAGCTCGGCGAGCGAGCCGAACTGCTGCACCCACTTGGCCGCGGTCTTCTCGCCGACACCGGGGATGCTCGGCAGGTTGTCGCTGGGGTCGCCGCGCAGAGCCGCGAAGTCCGGGTACTGGGCCGGGCTCAGCCCGTACTTGTCCTGCACCTTCTCCGGGGTGAAGCGGGTGTGCTCCGACACCCCACGCAGCAGGTAGAGCACCGTCACCTGATCGCTCACCAGCTGGAGGGCATCCCGGTCGCCGGTGCAGATCTGCACCTGATAGCCCTGCTCGGCGGCCTGTGTGGTGAGCGTCGCGATCAGGTCGTCCGCCTCGTAGCCGGGCAGTTCCAGCCACTTGATGGACAATGCGTCGAGCACGTCCTTGATCAGGCTGAGCTGGCCGCCGAACTCGTCGGGGCTCCTGCTGCGGTTGGCCTTGTAGTCGGCGAACGCCTCCGACCGGAAGGTCTGCCTCGACACGTCGAACGCGACCGCGACGTGCGTCGGCTTCTCGTCACGCAGCAGGTTGATCAACATCGAGGTGAAGCCGTAGACCCCGTTGGTCGCCTGGCCGGTCTGGGTACGAAAGTTCTCCACCGGCAACGCGAAGAACGCCCGGTAGGCCAGCGAATGGCCGTCCAGCAGCAGCAACCGGCGGTCAGAGTCTGTCACGGCGGCCGAGTCTAGGCTGGTGCACCGACAGCTTCGATCCCGGCTCGAAAGAGGTGCCCGTGAGCTCATCCCCGTCGCAGTCGCTGTCGATGCCGGAGAAATGGGCCCATGAGCAGCTCAACTCCAGGATGGGCATCGAGCTCATCGAGGCCAGCGCGGACCGCGTCGTCGGCACCGTGCCGGTCGACGGCAACCGCCAACCGGCCGGGCTGCTGCACGGCGGCGCCAACGCCGTGCTCGCCGAGACCCTCGGCTCCGTGGCCGCGTCGATCTACGCCGGCGAGGACCGCGTCGCGATGGGATTGGAGCTGTCCTGTACCCACCACCGCCCGGCCGTCGACGGTCTCGTCACCGGCGTGTGCACCCCGCTGCACCGCGGCCGCACGACCACCACCTACGAGATCGTCCTCACCGACTCCGGCGGACGCCGCACCTGCACAGCCCGCCTCACCTGCGTCCTCCGCGACCGCCCCCCACCCGCCTGAGCCCCCGCTTCTATTGGCTGAAGGGCGCTTTCAGTCGGCCTACCCGACTGAAAGGCGCCTTCAGTCAGTCGGGGGGTGCCGCTAGGCGGCGGGGTGGCGCCAGGGTGCGGCGCGGATCGAGGGGCGGGGGCGGCGGGCCGCGTGGTCCAGGGCGGCGCGGAGTTCCCGGAGCACGACCAGCGGTTCGGTACGCAGCCGCGACGGAACGGTCGGCACCACGAGAACGCCGGCTGCGGCCAGCGCGGAGCGCCGTCGGGTCGTCCGCTCGTGGTCGGCGGGGCCGAGATGAAACTCGTGGGAGTCGATCTCCCACGCCACCGCGAGCGAGTCCCACCAGCAGTCCACGACGGCGATCAGCTGTCCCTCGTGGTCGTGCACCCCCACGTTCCACTCCGGCGGCGGCAGGGGGCTCCTCCGCACCAGGTCCATCGCCCACGACTCGGCCGCCGAGCGCACGCCTGCGCTCACCTCCTTCAGCACGCGCCTGGCCAGCGCCGAGCCGACCATCGTCGCGGCCTCGAGCTCCTCCTCGAGCTCTTCGATCAGGCAGATGCCGCGCTGCACGGCGTCGGCGATCATGGCGCGGACCTGGTCCAGCGCGGTCATCCGCCGAGCCGCGTCGATCAGCGCCCGCGCCGGGCTCGCCAACGGAAGCAGGCCCGACGCCGCCGGCGGCCGTATCGTCCGCTCGACGACCACGAACGACCGACCGCGGACATGGCGGTCGTGCGGGATGAGCACGTGGACATCGTCGTCATCAGGGAGGCGTCGGACACCGTGCCTGCGGAGCGCTTCGATGCCGGTCACGACCGCGCCCGGACCCGCGTGCACCAGCGCCGCTCTGACGAGCTGATACCGGCTGGGCCGGCCGCCCGCCACCAGGATCACGCCGGGCACCAGCCTGCGCCATTGGCCACCGTGCCGACATCGATGAGCCAGGGTCGACGACGCGACACCGAGCTTCAACAACGCGGCGCGCGACGCGACGCCGTCCGGAAACACCTCGCCAAGCCGATCGAAGTCGACCGCTCCCCACCTGGGCATGACAGTCAGCATGCACCCGACCACCGACAGTCTTGCTGAAGGCGCCTTTCAGCTCGGTAGGCCGACTGAAGGGCGCTTTCAGCCAACTTGGGGAGCGGGGTGCGGCTGGTGGTGCGGGCACCACCACACCTTGCGGGCGTCCAGCGGGGCCACCCTGATGGGGGTGCCGCACAGGCGGCACGGTTGGCCGTCGCGGCGGAATACGTGGAAGGTGTCGGCCAGGGTCCGGTGGCCGTCGGTGGGTGCGGGGGCGTCGGCCGGGCCGCCCCAGTCGACGGCGTCGCGCATGATCCGGCTGAGCTCGTGCCACAGGGTGGTCCACTCGTCGGTGGTGATGTCGCGGCCGGGGCGGTGCGGGGAGATGCGCGCCAGGAACGGCGCCTCGCAGCGCCAGATGAGCCCCGCCCCGGCGACCACACTCTGGTCGAGCAACAGCGTGCCGATCGCCTTGCCGCTGCGCCGGACCCGCTCCCCCGCCGCAGCGCCGTCGTTGATTGGCTGAAGGGCGCCTTCAGTCGGGCTAGCCGACTGAAGGGCGCTTTCAGCCAACGGGATGGGGTCCGGGCCTAGTGTGGACAGGACCTTGTCGACGGACTGTTCGTCGAGGATGGTGCAGGTCATGACGGCGCGCAGGTCGGCGGACGGGCCGCCGGGGACGGCCAGGCGCAGCCGGACGTTGGCGTCGGAGGTGGCGACCGGGCGGCCCGCGGTCTGCGCGCCGGTGGCGTCCCACCAGGACCAGGCGCCGATCAGGCCGAGGTGGACGTGCAGGTACGGCACCGCACCACGGCCGGAGCCGGAGAACCGCAGGAACAGGTGTTTCCCGTACGCCTGCGCGGCCTCCATGGTGCGGCCGTCGAGCCGCGCGGCGCCGTCGGCGAAGCGGCCCTGCGGGGAGGTCGCGCGCACGGTCCTGCCGACCATGGCCGCGGTGAAGCGACGCGCGTCGGCGTGGACGATGTGCCCCTCAGGCATGGCCGAACACGAGCGGCTACACGGTCTCCCCGAGGTACGCGGCCCGGACCCGCTCGTCGGCGAGCAGCTCGCGGCCGCTGCCGGTGAGGGTGGTGCGGCCCAGGTCGACGACGTGCCCCTGGTCGGACAGCGCCAGCGCGGCCAGCGCGTTCTGCTCGACCAGGAGGACCGTCGTGCCCTGTGAGCGCAGCTCGGCGAGCGTGTTGAAGATCAGCTGCGTCATGATCGGCGAGAGGCCCATCGACGGCTCGTCGAGCATCAGCAGGCGCGGCCGCGACATCATGGCGCGGCCGATCGCGAGCATCTGCTGCTCACCGCCGGAGAACAGCCCGGCCTTCTGCCTGCGACGCTGGCCGAGCACCTCGAACAAGCCGTACACCCGCTCCATGTCGGACTGGATCTCGTTGTCCCGCCGGGCGTACGCGCCGAGGAGGAGGTTCTCCTCGACGGTCATCCTGGGGAACAGCCGCCGCCCCTCCGGGCACTGGGCGATGCCGAGGCCGAGGATGGTGTGCGCGGCCAGCTTGGTGATGGACTCGCCCTCGTAGAGGATCTCGCCGCCGGCCGGGCGCAACAGCCCGGAGATGGTGCGCAGCGTGGTCGTCTTGCCCGCGCCGTTGCTGCCGATGAGGCAGACGATCTGGCCCTGCTCGACGCTGAAGGACACGTCTCGCACGGCCTCGATGGCCCCGTACTTGACCGACAGGCCGTTGACCTCCAGCAGCGCGCTCACCGGGCGTCCTCCTGCGGAGCGTCAGAACCAAGAGTGTCGGAACCAGGAACGTCAGAACCAGGAGTGTCGTCCTGCAGAGTGGATTGGGACTGGGCGGCCTGCAGCTCGGCCTCGATCTCCTCGGTCGGCTTGCCCAGGTAGGCCTCGATCACCCGCGGGTCGGCGCGGACCTCGTCGGGAGTGCCGCGGATCAGGAGCTCGCCCTGCACCAGCACCGACACCGAGTCGCACAGGGTGAAGATGAACTTGGTGTCGTGCTCGATCACCACGACCGCCACGCCGGTGTCCCTGATCGCGAAGATCAGCTGCCGGGTCGCCTCGGTCTCCTGCGGGTTCATGCCGGCGGTGGGCTCGTCCAGCAGCAGGACCTTGGGGTCGGTGGCCAGCGCCCTGGCGATCTCGAGCCGCCGCTGGTCGCCGTAGGGCAGGTTGCGGGCCAGCTCGTCGGACACCCTGGCGAGGCCCACGAACTCGAGCAGCTCGGACGAGCGCTCCCGCGCGGCCGCCTCGCCGCGCTTGAAGGTCGGCCCGTGGAACAGCGAGGCGATCGGCCCCTGCCGCATCCGCACGTGCCGGCCGACCATGACGTTCTCCAGCGCCGTCATGCTGGGGAACAGCCGGATGTTCTGGAAGGTGCGGGCCACCCCGGCCGAGGTCACCTTCGCCGGGTCGCCCGGCAGGCGGACACCGTTGAGCAGCACCTCGCCCTTGCTCGGGGTGTACAGCCCGGTGAGGCAGTTGAAGAACGTGGTCTTGCCCGCGCCGTTGGGCCCGATCAGGCCGACGATCTGCCCCTCGCCGAGCTCCAGCGACACGTCGGAGAGGGCGACCAGTCCGCCGAACACCATGGAGACGTCGCGCGCCTCCAACACCGCGCTCATGTCGCCTCCCTGGTGGTCGGACCGGTGGTCGGACCGACGTCGGGCAGGTGAGCCTGTCCCACGTCGGACTCGTCGAGCGGTTTGCCCTCCGGGTCCTCGCCGACCAGCTCGGCTCTGCGGTGCTTGTCGGGCACCAGCCCCTGCGGGCGGAACCGCATGATCAGCACGAGCGCGAGGCCGAACATCAGCAGCCGGTACTCGGAGAACTCCCGCAGCTTCTCCGGCAGCACGAACAGCAGCGACGCGCCCAGCACCGCGCCGGGGATGGACGCCATGCCGCCGAGGATCACCGCGGCGAGCAGGGTCACCGACTCGAGGAACTTGAAGCTCTCGTACGACACCGTCGACAGCTTGTGCGCGAACACCGCGCCGGCCAGGCCGGCGAGGGTCGCGCCGACCATGAACGCGAGGATCTTGGCCTGCCCGGTGCGGATGCCCATGGCGCGGGCGACGTCCTCGTCCTCCCGGATCGCCACCCAGGCCCGGCCGATCCGCGAGTTCTTGAGGTTCGCGAACACGGCCATCACGACCGCGACCAGCAGGACGATCAGGAAGTAGTACAGGACGCCGCTCGGCAGCTTGGCCCCGCCGATGGTGATCGACTCGTTGAAACCCTTGCCGAACAAGGAGATCGGCGGCAGGCCCGGGATGGCGTTCGAGCCATTGGTGAGGCCGCCGATGTCGTTCTGGGCGCTGCGCACGAAGATCTCGCCGAACGCCAACGTCACGATGGCCAGGTAGTCACCGCGCACCCGCAGCGTCGGCGAGCCGACGATGGCGCCGAAGATGCCGGCCACCACCGCCGCGATGAGCGCGGCCACGATGAACGGCAGCTCGATGTCGAACCTGGCGGCGGCGGCGCCGGACAGGTTGGCCGCGACGAACGCGCCGATGCCGAGGAACGCCACGTACCCCAGGTCGAGCAGGCCGGTGAGTCCGACGACCACATTGAGGCCGATGGCGGTCGCCGCGTAGACGCCGATGTTGGCCGCGACCGTCATCCAGTACTCGGTGCCGGCGTCCGTGAACGGCAACGCCAGCGCGCAGCCGAGCAGCACGACGATGGAGAAGGCGCGGTGTCCCTCCGAGAGCCGGGAGATCCACGGGAGCAGGCCGGCGCCGTGCAGCGCGGCGAGCAGCCCTCCTGCGTAGCCGACGAACGACAGGAACAGCGGGCCGGAGTACGGGTTGGCGACGCCGCCCTGGCCGCCGGCGGTGAGGGTGCGCGACACCAGCATGAGCAGCCCCGCGAAGCTCACCAGGAGCACCAGCCAGGCGACGTAGAACGGCATCTTGGTCGGCAGGTGCACCGGCCCCTCGAGACCGCCGCCGTGCGCTGCGAGCACGATCAGGATGCCGCCGACGAGGGTCGACCAGCTGCCGAACGCCGTGCCACCGGCGATGGCGCCGAGCCCACCCCCCTCGTAGGTCATGAACGCCATGTGGACCGCGGCGATCGCGATCACGCCCCACCCGAGGCCGCGCAGGATGCGGTTACGCCCGGGGACGGGGGCGAGCGCCACCGCGAGGGCCGCGATGCCGAGGATCGCGAGGTGCAGCCGGAAGCTGTTGAGAGCGAACGGGGCGTCGAAGTACTGCAGGGTGGCCTTGGCCGGGTACGCGCCGTTGTTGTAGACGAACGTTGCCCACGCCATCAGGGTGCCGATCAGCACCAGCACGGCGCCGACCACCCGGAACGCCAGCGCGTGGACCGGCCGCATCCATGACGTCACCCGGCTCATGCGCGCACCTTCTCCGGCTCGCCGAACAGGCCTTCCGGTCGGAACACCAGCACCAGGATCAGCACGACGAAGATCCACACGTAGTCGTACTGGTTGCCACCCGGCAGGTACTGGCCGCCGAGGGTCTTGATCAGCCCGATGCAGAACGCGCCGATCACCGCGCCGCGGAGGCTGCCGATGCCGCCCAGGACCGCGGCGGTGAACGCGAAGATGCCGTTCTGGAAGCCCATGTCGATGTTGATCGTGTTCTGGTACGCGCCGTACATGACGCCACCGACGCCGGCCAGAGCGGCGCCGAGGATGAACGTCAGAACGATCACCCGGTCCGGGTTGACGCCCATCAGCTTCGCGGTGTCGGCGTCCTGCGCGGTGGCGCGCATCGCGCGGCCCATCCGCGACCGGCTGACGTACATCTGCAGCCCGACGGCCAGCAGGACCGCCACGATCACCAGCAGCAGCTTGATCCAGGTGATCACCACGTCGCCGCCGCCACCCGGCACCGGGATGCGCAGGTCACCGTCGACGAACAGGGGCGGGAACGCGAGCGTCGCGGTCGCGCCGGGATAGAAGAGCCGCACGGCCTCCTGCAACGCGACCGACACCCCGAGCGCGGTGATCAGGGGTGCCAGCCGGGGGCCGCCGCGCAGTGGCCGGTAGGCGAACCGCTCCATGATCACCGCGGTGATCACGGAGATGACGATGCCGCCGACCAGGACCGCGGGCAGCGCTATCTGCCAGTCGTCGCGGAACTGCTCGGGAAGGATGTAGGTGTACGTGGCCAGGCCGCCGTAGGCGCCGACCATGAACACCTCGCCGTGCGCGAAGTTGATCAGTTGGATGATGCCGTAGACCATCGTGTAGCCCAGGGCGATCAGGCCGATCACCGCGCCGAGCACGATCCCGTTGGCAATCTGCTGGAACAGCGTGGTCACATGCACCTCCACCACATGCGGTGGGGACGGGCCGTAGTACGGCCCGTCCCCACCACTGCGGTCGTCAACTTCCGGACGCCGGAGTTACTTCTCGAAGGTTCCGGTCTCGGCCGGGTCCCACTTGCCGCCGGTCACCTGGTACACGGTGAGCAGCTTGTTGGTGCTGTCGCCGTACTCGTCGAACGCGACGTCGCCGGTGGCACCGGCGGCGCTGTACTTGCCGACGTTCTCCAGCAGCTTCATGCGCTGGTCCTCGCCCCACGTGCCACTGTCACCCAGGGTCGTGGCGAGCGCGCCGATGAGGGCGTTGGTGGCGTCGTAGGAGAAGGCACCGTAGGCGCTGTACTCCTCGCTGTAGCCCTTCTTGGCGTACGCGTCGATGAACGCCTTCGCGCTGTCGAGCGTCTCGGTGGGCGCCCCGACCGACGTGGCCAGGTCACCCTCCTTGCCGCCGAGCTCGATGAACTTGGCGTCGAAGATGCCGTCACCACCGAAGACCGGGATGTTGAGGCCGGCGTCCTTCATCTGCTTCGACAGCGGACCGGCTGCCGGGTACTCACCGCCGTAGTAGACGACCTCGGGGGCGCTCGGCGTCACCTTGGCGATCACGCCGGAGAAGTCGGTGTCCTTCTCGCCGACCTTCTCCTGCGCGACGACGGTGCCGCCCAGCGTCTCGAGCTGCTTCTTGAACTCGGCGGCCAGACCGTCACCGTAGGTCTTGCCGTCGGTGATGATCGCGACCTTCTTCTTGCCGGCCTTCTCGACGAGGTACTTGGCCGCGAACGGACCCTGCACGTCGTCGGTGGCGCACACCCGGAAGTAGGTGTCGAACTGACGCTCGGGAGCGTCCAGGAATTTCTCGCCCTTGGTCAGGGTCGGGTTCGTGTTGGCCGGCGAGATCTGCACGATGTCCTTGTCGGCCAGCACCGGCTGGACGTTCTGGGCCACCGAGGAGTTCAGGGTGCCGATCACGCCGACGACGTTCGCGTCGGAGGACAGCTTGGTGGCCGCCTGGGCGCCGACCTGCGGGTTGGCCTGGTCGTCCTCGGCCTGCAGGGCGAGCTTGTAGCCCTTGACCTTGCAGGCCTCGTTGGCCTGGTCCACCGCGAGGCTCGCGGAGTTCTCGATGCCGAGACCCAGGGCGGAGAGAGCACCGCTCAGCGGTGCCACCACACCGACGACCAGGGTGCCCTTGCTGGTGTCACACGCAGCGGCGCCACCGCCGCCACCTTCGGTCTCGGTCTTGTTCGTACCGCACGCCGCAAGCAGCAGCGCTCCGGCGACGATCGCTGCGGACTTGACGAGCTGGTTCCGCACGTGCGTCCCTCCATCCACAAGTCTGACGCGGCGGCCATCTCGCGACGGCCGCTTACCACCCTCCACCAACTGAAGGGCTGGGCGGACGGTAGGCGATCCGGAGAGGCCGCGCCAACTTCAGCAGCAGCCCGTAACCACACTGCAACGTGCCTCTACCAGTGCGTCCGCGCAGGGCTGCGAAAGGTCACCTCATCGGGGCACCGGTCACCCGCCGTCGGCAGTAGCGTGCGATGGGTGCAGCAGAGGCGCATGCTGGCGTGGCTGGGCGCCGCCGCGGTGCTGGCGACCGCGGTGGTCACGCTGCGCCAGGCCCAGCCCACGGTAGACCGGGACGCCGACCCGACGCCGCCGCCCCCACGACCGGTCCAGGTGGCGCGGTTCGTCGCCGACGGTGTCGTGCTGCCGGAACCGGCCGAGCCACCGGCCGCCGTGCCCCTCGTGGAGGCGTCCCGCACCGGCCCGGGACGGCTGCGCGTGGCGTGGGGTGACGCGCTGCCCGGCGGTACCCGGCCGGACCACGCCGCCGGGTACGAGGTGCGCTGGCGGGCCACCGACGGGGACGGCGAGGGACAGCGGTTGGTCGTCACGCCGGAGCTCGAGCTGGACGGAGCGGCCGTGGACGGCGGCGCCGTCATCGAGGTGCGCTCGGTCAACGCGTACGGGCGGCGCTCGGCGCCGACCGTGACGTCGGTGCCGGCATCGTCGTCTCCTGCGTCTCTTACGCCGGGGCCGGTGGTGGACCCGCGGCGGTTCACCGGCCTGGCCGAGCCGTTCGACGGCCCGTTCTCGGTGGACGGCTCGGTCCTCGCGGCCCGCTGGCACCTGTCCGGCTACCCCGGGTGCACCAGGGCCGACACCGACGACGGGATGTTGTTCGTCGACCTGGCCTGCGGGGCGGACGTCGCGGTGCTGCGCGCCAGGGCGCCGTTGCGGCTGCCCCCTTCGGGGTCGGGCTCGTCAGGGCTTTCTTCCGAGCCTTCCTCCGAGCGCGGTCGAGTGGTCGTGGTGACCGACGGCGCCGGGCCGCGCAGCTCCCTCAGCATCGACCTGGTGCCCGGCCCGGCGGACCGGATCGGCGTCGAGCGCACCCGCGGCGCCGGCCCCGTCGACCCGGCGCTGCCCGACGGCACCATCCGGGTGCTCATCGACGACACCGGGGTGCGGGTGCTGAGCGGGCCGGGGGTGCCGCGGGTGTCCCCGCCGCCGATGCCACCGCCCGCGGCGACCCGCGGGGTGGGTGTGCTGCACGTGTTCGAGGTCGTGCTGGACGACAGCGGCGTATGGGTCCTGCAGGACGGGATCGCCGTCGGGGTGTCCGGGGTGGTGCCGCCGTGGACCGAGGCCCATCTGCTCGTCGGCATGAGCGGGCCCGACGGGCAGCAGGCGCGGGTCAGGATCGACGCCATCGGCCTCACCGGGCCGCCGTCGATGGGGCCGCTGACCTACACCCATCCCGTCGTGCTCGCGACGCAGCGGGTGCTGGGCACCGCAGAGCCGGCGCCCGGCATCGGGATCTCGCGCGAGCGGCTGGCCGGCGCCCGGTCGGCGCGGCTCGTGGCCACCGTCCGGACCGCGCCCGGCGTCGACCTCGGTGGTCTCACGTTGCAGCAGGGCGATGGGCAGTCCCCGGCGCGGCCGCTGGTGACCGTCCCCGGCGCGCCCGGCGCCGACGTCACCGTGGTGGCCGACCTCCTCCCCCAGGTGCTCGGGCCCGACGGGCCGGCCGCGGTGAGCCCGCTGGTGCTGCGGGCGCCCGGCGCCGAGTCGACCGTCGTCCCGATCACCGACAGCTATCTCGACATCGTGCCGCTGTCCGACAAGGACCTGCCGTCCGACGCCGGACCGGGGCAACGGGTCGGGCGACCGCCGGAGACCGCCCTCCCCCCGCTGGGGCTCACGATCCTGGACAGCGACTCCCGGGAGGTCAGCACCGTCGCCGCCGGGTCGCGGGTGGTCGTCGAGGTCGAGCTGGACGGGATCGCGGGCCAGCTCGACGGCGAGCGGCTGGCCGGGATCGCCGGGTTCCAGCTGTGGCTGTCCGGCCGGCTGATCGCCGGGGTGCCGACCGCGATCGACGGCGCCGGGGTCGGCGGGGTGTTCCGCATCGCCGTCTCGACCGGCGCGCTGCCACCGGGGCGACAATCGCTGGAGCTGCGCCTGATCGCCGACGACCCCACCATCAGCCCGTCATCCGCCCTGACCTCCTGGCACCAGTCCTGACCCCGCTCCGCTTTCTATTGGCTGAAGGGCGCCTTCAGTCGGCCTATCCGACTGAAGGGCGCTTTCAGTCAATACGGAGCGGGCGGGTGCGGCCGGGTGCGGCTGTCAGGCCATGCTGTCGACGACTGCCTCGGACACGGCCCGCATCGTGGTCCGGCGGTCCATGGCGGTCCGCTGGATCCACCGGAACGCCTCCGGCTCCGTCATCTTGTTCTTGCTCATGAGCAGACCCTTGGCGCGGTCCACGACCTTGCGCGTGGCCAGTTGCTCGGACAGCCCGGCGACCTCGGCCTCCAGCGCCTGGAGCTCGGCGAAGCGGGAGATGGCCAGCTCGACGGCCGGCACCAGGTCGCGCTTGCCGAACGGCTTCACCAGGTACGCCATGGCGCCGGCATCGCGGGCCCGCTCGACGAGGTCGCGCTGGCTGAACGCGGTCAGGATCACCACGGGCGCGATCCGCTCGCCGGCGATCATCGACGCGGCCTCGATGCCGTCACGCCTGGGCATCTTCACGTCCATGATCACCAGATCCGGCCGCAGCTCCCCCGCCAGCTCGACGGCCTGCACCCCGTCGGCGGCCTGGCCGACCACGTCGTACCCCTCCTCGCGGAGCATCTCGACGAGGTCGAGCCGGATCAGCGCCTCGTCCTCGGCGACCAGCACCCGGGGGGCCGTCGCGGTCGGATGGATCGCCTCCTGGGTCCCACCGGACTGCTGCGTCACGCGACGTCCTCCTGCCCTGCCTGCCCTGCGCTGCCTACCCCTGCGCTGACGGTCGCCCGCCGGAACAGCAAGGATACGTCGCGCCATGTTGCCGACAGATGACGCGAGCGGCCTGGGTAGAGTGATCCCGACGACAGGCCCCGGTAGCCCAACCGGCAGAGGCAACGGACTCAAAACCCGTCCAGTGTGGGTTCGACTCCCACCCGGGGCACACGTTTGTCGGTCGACCGTGCGAGGTGCCGGTGCGGTTGTTGCGCGAGGAGATCGCCGGGATTCCGTTGCACGGCC